>OMJG01000026.1_pt1 | contig 99786 bp, 79 predicted proteins | sample 1646431 | NCBI WGS metagenome assembly OMJG01 (sample SAMN03771674, study PRJEB25209) | food metagenome | isolation source: Cotija cheese | place: Mexico:Jalisco,Michoacan | collected 2011-12-12 | reverse complement strand
TTCCGATCTTCGGCGGCGGCCAGGGCGGCGTCGGCCACCGCGGCCACGGGGCGGCGCAGGCCGCGTCTCCGGGAGACCTCCAGGAGGGCGCCGTCATCGTAGGCGGCGTACACGGCCGGCACGTGGGGCAGCACCGCGGCCAGCGGGGCGCCGAGGATCTCGGCGACCTCCGCATCGGAGACGTCGCAGACCCGCGGGCCGGCCCCCACCGGCACGATGGGCAGCACCGGGGCCCACCGGCGCATCGCCGACTGGGCCTGGCAGATCCCGCGCAGCGTGAAGGGCACGAGCAGGACCAGGACGCTGCAGCGGGAGACCCACTGGGTCTCCAGGCCGCCCGGCGGGACCATGGCCGCGGCCGAGCCGAGGTCGATCACGGGCAGGGCCACCGTGCCCAGCGCGTCCACGACGCTCCACCGCCCGGCATCAGGCCGGGTGCCGAACCCGGGGTGCGCGGGGTCCGCGGTGAGCACGGGGATGCCCTGCGGAGCAGGAAGGGAGGCCAGCAGCCGGGTCGGCTCCGGGCGCCGCGGCAGGGCCTCGAGCTGCTGCCAGCGCAGACCGTCCAGGCTGCGGGCGCTCAGGCACGAGTCCAGGCCGATGCTCGCCGCGACGGCGTCCACCACCACGGGTTCGCGTCCGTCCTCCCGCAGCCGGGCGGCCAGCCACAGGGACAGGGCGGAGGCCCCGATGCCGCCGCTGGCCCCGAGCACCCCGATCCGCGGGTGCCCGGGCTCCGTCGCCCCCTCCTGAGCCAGGTGGTCGGCCAGCCAGGCCCGGCCCTGCGGCAGCAGCACGACGTCGGGCTGGCGCCACACCGCGCCGATCCGGTGGGCCGCCGCCCACGGGTCCGCGCCCCCGCTGATCCCTGCGATCACCGCGGGCCGGCGCGGCTCCGGCGGGGCCGCCGGGCCGGTCAGCAGCTCGTGCAGGCCGGGGACGTCGTCGGCCTGCACCAGCAGCACGTCCTCCGGGCCGCACAGGGGCGGGTGCTCGGCATCGGCGGTGCGCAGGGACATCCGGGCGGCCCGGGCGACGTCCTCGGCGATGCCGAGGAACCCTGGCGAGCTGCCCCAGACCAGCACGCCGCGTCCGCTCTCCGGGGCCCGGTGGGCCGGTTCGGCGCCGAGGCGGTCGGCGATCAGCCGCTCGGCCTCGCCGTCGGGGGCGGGTGCGGGGCGCAGGGGTTGGGCTCGGTCCGGGATGCTCAGGGGGCTGGCCGCGGTGGTTCTCATGGGCCCACCCTGCCCCGCGCGCCGCACCGGACCGCCGGCCCGGCCCCGGTCCTGCGGGCCGGTTGTGGAGGAGGACCGGGAATCCGCGGTGGCACGCGCCCCTGTGGATGCCCGCCCGCCTGGGATGATGGATCCATGCACATCCTCCTGGGCCCGGCCCCCGCCGCGGACGACGCCGCCGCAGGTCACGGGCCCGGCACCTGGCGGCTCGTGCGGCCCGAGGCCCCGGATGACCCGGCCGACGGGGCATCGCCGGTGCCGCGGCGCTTCCGCGAGGTCCCGTGGGAGCAGCTGGGCGAGGCCGTGCGGGCGACGCTGCGTTCCCTGCCCGCCGAGGAGGCGGGCCGGATCCGGTGGGTGCTGCCCTCGTGCCGGGAGGTGATGCCGCAGCTGCTGGCCTCCGGGGTCTCCCCGGATCGCTGCTGGGATCTGGCCCTGTGCCAGCGCATCCTCACCGGCGTCGCCTCCTTCCCGGATGGGACGCTGGACTACACCCCGACGGTGCCGCTGGACCCGCTGCAGCAGGAGCGGCCGCCGGGCCGCCTTCCCGCACCGCGGGCGGATCCCGCGCAGACCTCCCTGTTCGACGCCCCGGCCGCCCCGCGGGGCCCGGCCCGCCCGGATGCTGCGGCCCTGGCCGCGGAGTTCCGCGCCCAGGAGGCGGCGGTGCGCGCCTCCCCGGCCGCGTCCCGGCTGCGGCTGCTGCTGGCCGCGGAGTCCCAGGGCGGGCTGATCGCCCAGGAGATCGAACGCGAGGGCCTGCCATGGGACCGCGCGGTGCACGAGGCGCTCCTGGAGGACCTGCTGGGCCCGCGCCCGCCGGAGGGGAAGCGGCCGCAGAAGATGCAGGCCCTGGCCGAGCGGATCGCCGAGCAGTGGGGCCTGCCCCAGGTCAATCCGGATTCCCCGCAGGAGCTGCTGCGCGCCATGCAGTCGGTGGGCATCACGGTGGATTCCACCCGCAAGCACGCCCTGCTCGAGTGGGCCGAGCACGGCGGCACCCAGGCCCCGCGCCGTCGGGAGATGATCGCCCCGGTCCTGGAATACAAGGGGCTGTACCGGCTGTGGACGGCCAACGGGTGGCACTGGCTGGACGAATGGGTGCGCGACGGCCGCTTCCACGCCCGCTACGTGGTGGGCGGGGTGGTCACGGGCCGGTGGGCCGCGCACGGGGGCGGGGCCCTGCAGATCCCGCACGCGGTGCGCGACGCCGTCCGGGCCGACCCCGGGTGGGTGCTCACGGTGGCCGATGCCTCCCAGGTGGAGCCGCGCATCCTGGCCGCGATGGCCCAGGACCGGGCCCTGGCCGTGGCCGGGCAGGGCCGGGACCTGTACGAGGGGATCGCGCGGCTCGGGGAGCGCACCGGCTCGGCGCTGACCGAGCGCAAGGCCGCGAAGGTCGCCCTGCTGGGCGCGATGTACGGGGCGAGCACCGGGGAGGCCGGGGCCCTGGTGCCGCACCTGCGGCGGATGTTCCCCGAGGCGATCGGCCTGGTGGAGCAGGCGGCGTCGGTCGGGGAGCGCGGCGGGCAGGTGCGCACCTGGCTGGGGCGCACCTCGCCGCTGCCGGATGCGGACTGGTCCGCGGCCGTCGCGGACGTGTCCACGGCCGCCGCGGAGGCCCGTTCGGTGCGGCTGCGTCGGGCGCAGGGCCGGTTCACCCGCAACTTCATTGTGCAGGGCACGGCCGCGGAATGGGCGCTGTGCTGGATGGGCGAGATCCGCAGGCGCCTGCGCGGAGCGAGAGCGGGGGACCCGGCCGGGGTCGACGGCGACCCGAGACCGCTGCGCACGCGCCTGGTGTTCTTCGTCCACGACGAGGTGGTGCTGCACGGTCCCGCCGAGGAGGCCCCGGCGGTGCGGGCCATCGTCCAGGAGGCGGCGGCCGCCGCCGGGCGGCTGCTGTTCGGGCAGGCCCCGGTCGAGTTCCCGCTGACCGTGGCCCAGGTGACCTCCTACGCCGAGGCGAAGTGAGCAGGACCGGCGTCCGTTGCGTCCCCGACGGCGCCCGGCCGGCAGCGGAGGCCGCCGCACCGACGGGACTCACCTCGATCGGGGGTCATCGGGGGGCGGGAGTCACCGCGGGGCGGGGACCCTGTGGGTGGCGTCCCAGGGCAGCTCCCAGCCCAGCCGGTGCAGCAGCCGGTCCAGGAGGATGCCGGTGAATCCCCAGATCGTCACGGATTCCTTGCCGACGGGCACCGTGAAGGCGGGCGTGTGATGGGCCGCGGCGCCTCGAGTCACCGTGGCCAGGTGCCGGTGGGAGGGGTCCAGCAGGTCCCGGACGGGCACCCGCACGACGAGCGAGGATTCGGCGTCGTCCACCACCTGCACCGGGGACGGCTCACGCCACCAGCCGAGCACCGGGGTCACGAGGTGGCCGCTGACGGGCAGGGGCACGGGGGCCAGGCGCCCCAGGACGTCGATGCCGGTCCGGTCCACCCCGGTCTCCTCCACGGCCTCGCGCAGGGCTGCCTCCACGGCCGGGTCCTGCGCGGCCCGATCCTCGGGGTCCACCCGACCGCCGGGGAAGGCGGGCTGCCCCGCGTGCTGGCGCAGCGTCGCGGCGCGCACGAGGATCAGCACGTCCGTCTCCGCCACGGGCACCGCGGCGCTGGCGCCGCCGCTGACGCCCATGCCGGCGCCGTCGCGGGGGCCGAAGAGCATCAGGACGGAGGCCTCTCGGGTCTTGCCTGCGGGCAGGTTCCCCAGCCGCCAGGGCTCGCGGTCCACCAGCTGCAGCCGCTGGCTCCGCGCGCCCAGGGCGGCCAGCTCCGCCCGGGCCTCCCGGGCCGCCGCGGTGCCCAGCCCGCCGGAAGGCGCGGTCGAGGCCGGCGCGGCGTCGCGCTCAGGCACCGAGACCGTACCCCTCGGCGCGCAGCTGCCTGCGGGTCGCACCCTCCAGGAACCGCCGGTGCAGCTGCTCCCGGCCGGGGGCGAACTCGTATTTGAGCAGCCGGGCGGCGGCCTGCGGGTCGGTCACCCCGGTGCCGTAGGAGGGGCACAGGTCCGCGACCGGGCACACCCCGCAGGCCGGGCGCCGGGCGTGGCAGATGCGCCGTCCGTGGTAGATCAGCCGGTGGGAGAGCATGGTCCAGTCCTTCGGCGGGAACAGCTCGGCGACGTCGTGCTCCACCTTCACCGGGTCCTCCTGCTCGGTGAAGCCGAAGCGGCGGGCCAGGCGCCCGAAGTGCGTATCCACCGTGAGTCCGGGGCGGCCGAAGGCGTTGCCCAGCACCACGAACGCGGTCTTGCGTCCCACCCCGGGCAGGGCCGTGAGCCCCTCGAGGGTGTCGGGGACCTCGCCGTCGTGCTCATCGACGAGGCGGTCGGCCAGAGCGATGATCGAGCGGGTCTTGGCCCGGTAGAAGCCCAGGGAGCGCACGATCTCCTCGACCGCCTCGTGCGGGGCCTGCGCGAGGTCCTGCGGGGTGGGGTAGGCGGCGAACAGCTGGGGCGTGACGGCGTTGACCTTCACGTCCGTGGTCTGCGCGGAGAGCACGGTGGCCACCAGCAGCTGGAACGGGGAGTCGAAGTCCAGCTCGGCGACGGCGTAGGGATAGGTCTCGGCGAGGATCCGGTCGATGCGCCGGGCCCGGCGCACCCGCCCCGTGTGCGTCTCCTCCTGCCCCCGACGACTCCGCCCGGCCGCCCCGGCGCGGGCCTTGTCCTCCGGGACGCGGCGGATGGACGGTCCGGGCGCGTCGACCGGTGCCGACGGGGTCTGCGGGGCGGATCCGGTGGGGCTCATGATCTCCGAGGGTACCCGTTCTCAGCCCCGCGGCGGCGGGGCACGCGCCCGGGCGCAGGCCCTCCTCGGCGAACCGCCGATGAACGTTCCCGGACACCTCTTGTCATTGCGATGGGTTCTCAATACTGTGGTGCCGGTACCGCACCGTGACGGGCGGCACTGCCTCGCGAGCGCCTCGCCTCGCGCAGGTTCGACGCCTTCTCCTCGAAAGGAACCCCATGGCCGCCTTCGACTGGTCCGTCCTGACCGATCTGCTCAAGTCCGCTCTGGACATCGCCTCCCAGATCATCAAGATCCTGCAGGCCGCCGGCGTCTTCGGCTGACCCGCCCTCTCCCCCACCCCATCCGAGAAGGAGATCCCATGACCGTGGACGTCGCCGCCATCATCCAGGCCGCCATCGCCATCGCCCAGGACGTGCTGCCCTGGCTGGAGAAGCTGGCCCGCGCCATCTTCGGCGGGTGAAGCACCCCCAGGACCGACCCTGAGCACCCCGGGCCCCGCCCTGCCGCATCGGCAGAGCGGGGCCCGCGGCGTCCGGGGCCGCTCCGCTTTCCCGGCGCGCGGGCTCGCGGCCCGCACGCACCGCACCTCCTGGCCCCGCCACCGTCCACAGGTGAGCGGGATCACGAGCGCTCCGCTACAGTGGGAGGCAGTTCACACGATCCGAAGGAGCATCCCGTTGAGCGAGAACGCACAGGTCTTCCCCCCGTCCGAGGAGTTCGCCGCCCAGGCCAACGCCACCGCCGAGCTGTACGACGAGGCGCAGCGCCGAGGCGATGAGTTCTGGGCCGAGCAGGCCCGCGCCCTGCTGCACTGGGACACCGAGTTCACCGAGACCCTGGACTGGTCCACCCCGCCCTTCGCCAAGTGGTTCCAGGACGGGCGCCTGAACGCCGCCTACAACGCCGTGGACCGCCACGTGGAGGCCGGGCACGGGGACCGGGTCGCCCTGTACTTCGAAGGCGAGCCCGGGGACACCGAGGAGTACACCTACGCCCGGCTGAAGGATGAGGTCTGCCGGGCCGCCAACGCCTTCGCCGAGCTCGGCGTCGGCCACGGGGACCGCGTGGCGGTGTACCTGCCGATGATCCCACAGGCCGTGATCACGATGCTCGCCTGCGCTCGCCTGGGCGCGATCCACTCGGTGATCTTCGGCGGCTTCTCCGCGGATGCGATCCACTCCCGGGTCAACGACGGCGAGGCCAAGCTGGTGGTCACCGCGGACGGGTCCTACCGCCGCGGCAAGCCCACCCGCCTCAAGCCCACCGTGGACGCGGCGCTGGCCAAGGGCGCCCCGTCGGTGGAGCACGTGCTGGTGGTCCGGCGCAACGGAAAGGAGGTCGAGTGGACCGAGCAGCGCGACCTGTGGTGGCACGACGTCGTGGACCCGGCCTCCGCCGAGCACACCCCGCAGCCGCACGGGGCCGAGGATCCGCTGTTCATCCTCTACACCTCGGGGACCACCGGGAAGCCCAAGGGCATCCTGCACACCACCGGCGGCTACCTGACCCAGGCTGCCTACACCCACCGGATGGTCTTCGACATCAAGCCGGAGACGGACGTGTACTGGTGCACCGCCGACGTCGGGTGGGTCACCGGGCACACGTACATCGTCTACGGACCCCTGCTCAACGGCACCAGCCAGGTCATCTACGAGGGCACCCCGGACTCCCCGCACCGCGGGCGCTTCTGGGAGATCGTGGACAAGTACGGGGTGAGCATCCTCTACACCTCCCCCACCGCGATCCGCACCATGATGAAGTGGGGCGAGCAGATCCCCGGGGAGTACTCCCTGGAGTCCCTGCGCCTGCTGGGCACGGTGGGCGAGGCCATCAACCCGGAGGCCTGGACCTGGTTCCACCGGGTCATCGGCCACGGTCGCTGCCCGATCGTGGACACCTGGTGGCAGACCGAGACCGGCGCCATCATGATCTCCCAGCTGCCCGGGGTCACGGCGGCCAAGCCGGGCTCGGCCCAGCGCCCGCTGCCGGGCATCAGCGCCGAGGTGGTCGACGACGTCGGCCAGCCCCTCGGTGCCGGGGAGTCCGGCCTGCTGGCTCTGACCCACCCGTGGCCCTCGATGCTGCGCACCCTGTGGGGCGATGACCAGCGCTTCCAGGACACGTACTGGTCCCGTTTCGGGGAGCGGACCTACTTCGCCGGGGACGGCGCGCGCCGGGATGAGGACGGGGACATCTGGGTGCTGGGCCGGGTGGACGACGTCATGAACGTCTCCGGGCACCGGCTGTCCACCCCGGAGATCGAATCCGCGCTGGTCTCGCACCCGGCGGTCGCGGAGTCCGCGGTCGTGGGGGCCGCGGATGAGACGACCGGGCAGGCCGTGATCGCCTTCGTGATCCTCTCCGACGCCGCCGCCGAGCAGGGCGGGGACCGGGAGGAGCTGGCCGCCCAGATCCGGGCCCACGTGGGCGAGGCGATCTCCCCGATCGCCAAGCCGAAGAAGGTGCTCATCGTCCCGGAGCTGCCCAAGACCCGCTCGGGCAAGATCATGCGCCGGCTGCTCAAGGACGTCGCCGAGGATCGCCCCGTGGGGGACACCTCGACCCTGGCGGATTCCACGGTCATGGACCAGATCACCCGGTCCCTGCGCGCCTGAGCGGCCCCTGAGCCGCCCTGCCCCGTCGGGAGCCGTCGGAAGAGGACAATGGAGCCCATGAGCAAGCCCCTGTACGTCCTGAACGGACCGAACCTGAACCTGCTGGGCACCCGCAACCCGGAGGTCTACGGCACCACCACGCTCGCGGACATCGAGGCGATGGTCCGCGAGCGGGCCGGGGTCTGCGGTCTGGAGGTGGTCTTCCGGCAGACCAATGGGGAGGGGACGCTGGTGGACTGGATCCAGGAGGCCCGCACCGAGGCCTGCGGGATCCTGCTCAACGCCGCGGCGTACACGCACACCAGCGTGGCGATCCACGACGCCCTGGAGGCGGCGGAGCTGCCAGTGGTGGAGGTGCACCTGTCCAACGTGCACCGGCGGGAATCCTTCCGGCACCGCAGCTTCGTCTCCCCGCAGGCCGACGTCGTGCTGGCCGGGGCCGGCGCCTACGGATACGTGATGGCCGTGGACTGGTTCGCCCAGCACCTGGACCGCTGACCGGTCCGAGGCCGAGCGCGACGCCGGGGCATCGCCGGGGATCCGCGCGGTGCGCTCACCGACGCCCGACCGGGACCGTCCACCGCGCCTGTCAGCCGGCGTGGCAGGTGCCGGTGCCCACCGGCGTCGACATGGTGCCCAGGGCATCCAGGACGGGGCGCAGCTCCGCCAGGGACAGCGCGTAGCCGGTCTCGCCCTGCTCGGCCTTGGCGAAGATCACCCCGATCACCTGGCCGTCCGAGTTCAGCAGCGGCCCGCCCGAGTTGCCCTGCTGCACGTCCGCGGCCAGCTGGTAGATCTGCCGGGCGGGGGCCCGGTTCCCGTCGGCGTCGCGGGTGCGGGTCTCGCTCAGGCCCTGCACGGTGGCGGTGCGGGAGGCGAAGGGCCCGCCCAGGGGGTAGCCCATGAACTCCACGAGGTCCCCCGCGGCGGCATCCGGTCCGGTGCTCAGGGCGGCGGCCGGCAGGTCCGGGGCGGAGATCACCGCGAGGTCCGTGGCGGCGTCGTAGTGCACCACCGTGCCGGCGTAGGCGCTGCCGGTGCGGGTCTCCACCGTGGTCTCCTCCACCCCGGCGACGACGTGGGCGTTGGTCACGACCATCCCGGGGGCGACGACGAAGCCCGAGCCGGTCTGGTTCTGCAGGCAGGCCTCGGCGGTGCCGCTCACCCGCACCACCGAGTCCGCCGCGGTGTCCAGCGCCGGGTTCTCGAGGGTCTGGGTCGGGGCGGATTCGGCCGGGAACAGCCGCTCGGACAGCTCGGGGATCCCGGATTGGGCGAGCACCGCGGCGCGGGCCCGGGCGATGCCCTCGCGCACCGGGTCCGGGGTGAGCCCCTCCAGGGAGGTGACCACCCGGGAATCCCCGAGCGCCCGGGTGATGGAAGCCACTCCGAGCTGGCCCACGGAGAAGCTGAGCACCACGATCACCAGGGCGCAGGTCGCCACGTTCAGCACGGCCCCGGCCAGCCGCTCGAGGACCCCCAGCCCGGTGCGGTCGGTCAGCCGGCGCAGGGGCCGGCCGAGGGCCAGGCCCAGGGCCTGCCCGAGGCCGATGAGCCCCACGACGCTGAGCACCGCGACGAGGATGCGCCAGCCGCCGCCGACCAGGCCCACCACGAGGGGCGTGAGGTAGAAGGCCGCGACTGCGCCGAGGGCGAACCCGACGACGGAGCCGAGGGTGAGGAAGAAGCCTCGGGAATATCCGCCGATCGCGTACAGGACCATCACCAGGATGAGGATCCAGTCCAGCAGGGTGAGATTCAGGAGCATGGCGCCCTTCCGTTCGGAGGAGGCCCGCGGCGGCGCCGGTGCGGGCCGCCCCCGGGAGAGCCCTGCCATGGTACGCGGGCGAGCTGGCAGGGACCTGCCGGGGCTCTGGGAACTCGATGCGCATCCTCGCCGAGGACGCGATGCTGTGGCAGTTTCCCGGGGCAGCTTATACAGTGGAAGAAGGCGTTGATTACATCACAGGGTGGTCTTCGTCTGCGCGGGAGGCTGCGTCTTCCCCTCTGGACGAGAAGCCCTGTGACGAACCCGAAGAGAAGTGAGGAGTGCAATGGACAACGAGATCCTGCGGCGCGCGCCGCTGTTCGCGTCCCTGGACGATGAGGCCTTCGCGGCCCTGACCGAGGAGCTCACGGAGGTGGACCTCTCCCGCGGTGCCACCCTGTTCTACGAGGGTGACCCGGGGGATCAGCTCTACTTCGTGATCTCCGGGAAGATCAAGCTCGGCCGCACCGCCTCGGACGGCCGGGAGAACCTCGTGGCCATCATGGGCCCGGGGGAGATCTTCGGCGAGATGGCCCTGTTCGATCCGGGCCCCCGCTCCACCTCCGCCACGGCGGTCTCCGAGACCCGGCTGGCCGGTGTCAAGCACGCGAGCCTGAAGAAGGCCATGGAGAAGTCCCCGTCCATCTCCGCCCAGGTGCTCCAGGCCCTGGCCCGGCGCCTGCGCCGGACCAACGAGAACCTGGCGGACCTGGTGTTCTCGGATGTTCCGGGGCGCGTGGCCAAGGCCCTGCTGGATCTGGCGGACCGCTTCGGGCGCCCGGCCACGGACGGCATCCTGGTGGCCCACGAGCTCACCCAGGAGGAGCTGGCCCAGCTGGTCGGCGCCTCCCGCGAGACCGTGAACAAGGCCCTGGCCGAGTTCGTGCAGCGCGGCTGGATCCGCCTGGAGGCCCGCGCCGTGGTGATCCTGGACCTGCAGCGCCTGCGCCAGCGCAGCCGCTGAGCCCAGCCCCTCTAAGGGCAGTGGGAAGGGGCGGGGCGGCGTCGAGATGATCTCGACGCCGCCCCGCCCCTTCTTCCGCTCTCTGCGCGCGGGCGCGGCCCCTGCTGGGCCTAAGAGCCTTCGGCTCAGACCCCCTTGGCCCGGGGCGCGCACCCGGTGGCCGGCGGCGTGAAGCACAGGGTCAGGGCGCCGTCGCGCTGCTCCAGCTCCGGCTTCTGGGTGTGCACGGTGCGCTTCTTGGTGAGGAAGCCGATCGCGGACTGGGAGCGGGCCAGTGACTCCAGGATGCACAGCACCCCCGGGGTGATCAGCTGCTGCACCGTCAGCCCGCGGGTCTTCTCCTGGCCGATCTCCTCGCCCAGTGCGGTGGAATCCAGGTCCGCGACCAGCTGGGCGGCGGTGACCCACCGGCCCCACACCCCGCGGGATTCCAGCAGCCGCGGCTTCTGCCCCACGGGCACGACGGCGGCGAAGTAGTGCGTGTCGTAGCGGCGGTGGCTGAAGTTGGGGCTCTGCCAGCGGCCGATGGGCTTGAGCAGGTCGGTGCGCAGCTTCAGGCCGCCGCGCTTGAGCCAGTCCACGAAGTCCAGCTCGCGCCCGGTGATCCGCTCGCGGCAGGCCATGGTCTCGCTGGCCTCGGAGTTCTCCACGGTCGCGGTCTCATCCGGTCCGGCCAGCAGCACCCCGACCTCCTGGAAGGTCTCCCGGATCGCGGCGACGACGGCGCAGCGGGCGGGGAGGATCTCCTCGTGCCCGAACTTCTGCGCCCACTGCGTCGGGGTGGGGCCGAACCAGCCGACCGGCTGCTCGTCGGCGGCCGTGGCCGCCCCACCGGGGAAGCCGACCTTGCCCAGCGGCGAGTCCGGGGAGGTGCGGTAGGTGAGGAAGGCCTCCAGACCGTCCGCACCCTCCCGGATCAGCACCACGCATCCGGCGGTGCGCAGGGGGCAGCAGGCCGCGTCGGTCTGCTCCTCCAGCCATGTCTTAGCCGCCGCCGACTCCCGCTCGGATAGGCGCAGGTGGCGCGGGGTGCGCTCCTGCTCCTCGGGGGTACCGGTCCGGGCGATCACCCGGGGGCTGCGGGTCAGCACATCAGTCGCGGACTTCAACGATCAGTTCCACTTCCACGGGGGCGTCCAGGGGCAGGACGGCCACGCCGACGGCGGAGCGCGCGTGCGCCCCGTCCTCGCCGAAGGCCAGTCCGTACAGCTGCGAGGCGCCGTTGAGCACCCCGGCCTGACCCGTGAACTCCGGGGCGGAGCTCACGAATCCGGTGGCCTTCACAACGCGCACGACCCGATCCAGATTCCCGATCACGGATTTCACCGCGGCCAGGGTGTTCAGCGCGGCCTGCTGGGCCAGCTCCTGGGCGGTCGCGGGATCCACGGTGCCGGGCTCGCCGGAGTCGGAGACCCGGCCGGTGGCCGGCAGCTTCCCGTCGCGCAGCGGCAGCTGCCCGGCGGTGAACACGAAGGATCCGCCGCGTCGGGCGGGAACATAGGAGGCGACGGGCGCGGCGACCTCGGGCACGGTCAATCCGTGCTCGGCCAGCCGGGCCTCGACGGCGGAGTCGGCGGCGGCCATCTCAGGCCTCCCTGCGGCGCTTGAAGTAGGCGATGGGGTTGCTCTGCTGCGGGGCGACCATGTTCCCCGCCGGGGCATCCCCCGCGGGGGCGGCGCCGGGCAGCACGGTGACCAGCTCCCAGCCGTCCTCACCCCAGGTGTCGAGGATCTGCTTGGTCGCGTGAATCATCAGGGGCACGGTGGCGTATTCCCATTTCTCCATGCGCCCCAGCGTAGCCGCGCGGGCCCGGGCGGGCCATTCCCCGCCGCAGGCCGGTCGACGACCCTCCGCGACGAGTCCCCGAGACCTGCCCCGGCTCCCCCAGGCGGCCGGGTGCGCTGCCCCACGTGCGACGGCGTCGGGACCCCCGGGACGGCACAGGGTCTGCTTGTATGCTGTGCCCATGGCTTCATCCAAGAGATCCACCCGGCGTCGGGATCGCCGCGAGCGGCGCAGGCCCAGCGACCTCCTGCAGTTCATCGCGCTGAGCATCGTCGCGGGCTTCGTCACGGCCGGCCTGCTGATCCCGCCGGCCGCGGCCGCCGGGCTGACGGCCAACGCCTCGATCAACTGGTTCAAGGGCCTGCCGGATGACCTGCAGGAGGGGCCGCTGTCCCAGCCCTCCACGATCCTCGCCAGCGACGGCTCGGAGATCACCAAGTTCTTCTCCGAGAACCGCGACGAGGTGCCGCTGGATCAGATCTCCCAGCACATGATCGACGCGCAGCTGTCCATCGAGGACAACGACTTCTACGACCACGGCGGCGTGGACGGGATGGGCATCGCCCGCGCGATCCTGAACAACATCGTCAACCCGGGCAAGCGCCAGGGCGCCTCGACCATCACCCAGCAGTACGTGAACAACCTGCTGATCGACTCCGCGGTGCAGAACGGCGGGGACCCGACGGCCACGCTGGGCGCCAACAAGGGGATGATGGACAAGATCAAGGAGATGAAGCTGGCCATCTCCATGGAGCAGAACAAGTCCAAGGACCAGATCCTCAACGGGTACCTGAACATCGTCAACTACGGCGGCTCCAACTACGGGGTCCAGGCCGCGGCGAAGTACTACTGGGGGATCGACGCCAAGGATCTGAACATCCAGCAGTCCGCGACCCTGGCGGGCATGGTGCAGTCCCCGGTGCTCTACGACCCGGCGACCAACCCGGAGTCCTCCAAGAAGCGACGCAACATCGTGCTGGGCACGATGCTGCGGGACAAGAAGATCACCGAGGACCAGTACGACAAAGCCATCGACTCGGGTCTGGACCTGGACATCCACCCCACCGATTCCGGGTGCACCGTGGCGAAGAAGGACTCGCAGTACTTCTGCTCCTACGTGCAGAACGCCATCGCCCTGGAGGAGTCCCTGGGCACGACCCCGGAGGAGCGGGCCGCGAAGCTCAACCGCGGCGGGCTGACCATCAAGACCACCCTGGATCCGAAGGCGCAGTCCAAGGCCCAGGATGCCGTGGAGGGCACCCAGCCCACGGACTCCAACCCGGACAACGTGAACACCTCGCTGGTCTCCGTGCAGCCGGGCACGGGCAACATCCGCTCGATGGCCCAGAACTCGCACTACTCGAATGAGCAGGGCGCGGGGAACACCATCTACAACTACAACGCGGATGAGCTGATGGGCGGCACGCAGGGCTACGCCCCCGGGTCCACCTTCAAGCCGTTCACCCTGACCGAGTGGATCAAGGAGGGCAACGGCGTCAACGCCACGGTGGACGCCTCCCCGCTGAGCTACCCGGCCGGGACCCTGTGGCACACGCCGTGCTTGGACTCGAAGACGAGTCCGAACCCGGGCACCTCCGTCTGGTCTTTCCAGAACGCGACGCCGGGATACAACTGGGCCGGGCAGAGCGTGAACTTCGGCATCTACAACTCCATCAACTCCAACCTCTTCGCCACGGCCCGGTACCTGAACCTGTGCGCCATCGGCGATGTGGCCGGGGACCTGGGGGCTGTGAACGGGGTGACCGGGGATCACATGCACCCGGAGAAGGGCATCGCCCAGCTGATCGGCACCCAGCCGGTCCCGCCGCTGTTCATGGCCAACGCCTTCGCGACCTTCGCCTCGGAGGGCATGTACTGCAAGCCGCGCGCCATCGACTCCATCACGGACCGCAACGGCAAGGCCGTGGACGTTCCGGGCACCCAGTGCACCCGCAAACTGGACAAGGACGTGGCCCGCGGGGTGAGCTACGTGCTGAAGAACGTGCTGACCCAGGGCTCGGGCTACCAGCGCGGCATCGGCCTGGAGAACGCCTCCGCGGCCAAGACGGGGACCACGGATGACTCCACCCAGACCTGGATGGTGGGCTACACCTCCGGGCTGGCCACGGCCTCGTGGGTCGGCAACAACGACCTCGGCGGTCGCTCCCTGAACGGGCTGAGCATCGGCGGGCAGTCCAAGAGCTACGTGGACGGCGCGACCTTCGCCGGCGCCCAGTGGCAGTGGTACATGAACCAGGTCAAGAACGACTACGAGCACAAGACCTTCACGGACCCCTCCGCGAAGGTCACGGGCACGCAGATCGACTCCAAGCTGCCCTGATGAGCTCGACGGCGCGCCCGGCGGCCTTCGGTCCCCTCGCTCCCCCGCACTCCTCCGCCCGCAGGCTGGTGCGCGGCGCGGGGATCGCGGCGGGAGCCGCGGCGGGACTGGGGGCCGCCGCGCTGCTGTACGGGCGGTTCGTGGAGCTGAACCGCTTCACGGTGCGCCGGGAGACCCTGGCGGTGCTGCCGCCGGGTTCCCCGGACCTGCGGGTGCTGCACCTCTCGGATCTGCACATGATCCCGGGCCAGGCCCGGAAGATCGCCTTCGTGCGCTCCCTGACCGGGCTGGCCCCGGACCTGGTGGTGAGCACGGGGGACAACTTCTCCCACCCCGAGGCCTTGGACCCGCTGCTGGAGGCCCTGGACCCGCTGCTGGATCTGCCCGGGGTGTACGTGCCGGGGTCCAACTGCTACTTCGCCCCGCAGCTGAAGAACCCGGCCCGGTACCTGTGGAAGGACACCTCGGCGGAATCCGCCGCCAAGGCCGCCGCGGTGGGCGGGCACCCGGCGAGCCTGGCCGAGGGCCAGGTCTCAGCCTCCGGCGGTGACCGCCGGGTGCTGCCCTTCCGGCGGATGCACGAGCACTTCGACGCCCGCGGGTGGACAGGGCTGGTCAACCGCACGGATTCCCTGACCGTGCGCGGGGTGCGCCTGGACTTCTCCGGGGTGGATGACCCGCACCTGGGCTACGACGAGCATCCCGGCTTCGCCCCGCAGGCCTACGAGCGGGACCCGCAGCGGCCTTCCCTGCGGGTGGGGGTGCTGCACGCTCCGTACCAGCGGTGCCTGGAGCGCTTCGCCGAGGACGGGGCCGAGGTGGTCTTCGCCGGGCACACCCACGGTGGGCAGATCTGCCTGCCGGGCGGGCGCGCGGTGGTCTCCAACTGCGACCTGGAGCCGGCCCGGGCCAAGGGCGTCTCCTACCAGCGAGGGACCGTGCCGGTGCAGGTCTCCGCGGGGCTGGGCACCTCCCGCTTCGCCCCGGTGCGCCTGTTCTGCCCCCCGGAGGCCGTGCTGGTGACCCTCACGGCCCGCACGCGCTGAACCGCCGCCCGCTCCCTCCTCGCCGCCGCCATGGCTCATGTCACAGGTGGGGATCCGCGGGGCGTAGGGTGGAACGGTGCCTCTTCGCCTCCCGCTGACCCGCCGCTCCCCCGCCGATGAGCTGTTCGCCGAGTACCTGGCGCCCATGCGGGGCAGGCTGCGGGCCGGCATCGTCGTCGCGGTGCTGGGCGGGGCCATGGCTCTGGCCATCCCGCAGGCCCTGCGCTGGCTCGTGGACACCGTCCTGGCCCCCGGGGCCACCCCCGCCCGCGTGTGGGAGTCCGCCGGGGTCATCGCGGTGCTCGGGCTGGCCCAGGTGCTCTTCCAGTGGTTGCGCCGTCGCCTCCTCCTGGAACCCTCGACCCGCCTGGAGATGGACATGCGGGAGCGGCTGTTCGACCACCTCCTGCGCCTGCCGGTCGGCTTCCACGACCGCTGGCCCTCCGGTCAGCTGCTCTCCCGCTCCATGTCCGACCTCGGGCTGTGCCGACGCTGGGTGGCCTTCGGCATCAGCCAGACCGGGCAGACCAGCACCATGGTCGTCTTCGGCCTGCTGCTCATGGTCGCGAACTCCTGGCAGCTCGCCCTGATCTACCTGATCGCCGTCGGCCCGGTGCTCTGGGTCATCGTGCGCACCCTGCCTCGCACCCGCGAGCTGACCCGCGCCACCCAGCAGCAGGCCGGGGACCTGGCCACCGGCGTCGAGGAGTCCGTGCATGGGATCCGGGTGCTCAAGGCCCTGGGTCGCGGGGAGCACGCCCTGGGGGAGTTCTCCGAGAAGGCCGCCGGGCTGCGCGACACCGAGGTGACCCGCAGCCGCGTCTTCTCCGGGCTGAGCGCCCGGATCTGGCTGATCCCGGAGATCGTGATGGCCGCATGCCTGCTGATCGCCGGGTTCCTGGTGGCCGCAGGCGCCCTCAGCACCGGCGCGGTGGTCGCGTTCTTCGCCACCGCGGTGCTCGTCTCCACGCGGCTGCGCGACGCCGGGATGCTGCTGAACATGTACCAGTCCGCCCTGGTCGCCCGGGAGCGTCACCAGCAGATCATCGCCCAGACCGGCACCGAGGCCGTGCCGATCACCGGGGCCACCCACCCGGTCCGACCGCGCGGCGCCGGGGCCGGCTCCGTCGGGGCGGGCTCCCCCGGAGACGAGCCCTCCGGGGCGGAATCCGCGGGGGCGGAGTCCTCCGGGGCCGCGGTGAGCCTGGAGGGCGTCGGCTTCTCCTACCCGGACGAGGCCGGGGCGGAGGCCCCCGTGCTGCGCGGGGTGGATCTGCGGCTGCGCCCCGGGGAGACCGTCGCCCTGGTCGGGGCCACCGGCTCCGGCAAATCCACCCTGCTGATGCTGCTGCCGCGGCTGTACGAGGCCGACGCCGGGCGGATCCTGCTGGACGGGCGGAACGCGGCCGAGCTGTCCCTGGACGAGCTGCGCGGGCAGATCGCCGTCGCCTTCGAGGAGCCGACCCTGTTCTCCGCCTCGGTGCGCCAGAACGTGCTCATGGGGGTCCCGGACGTCGTCGGACCCGATGGCCAACCCGTGCCCGATGAGCTGCTGGATGCGGACCAGACGGCCCGTCGGGAGCAGATTCTGAGCACCGCGCTGCGGGCGGCGGCCGCGGAGTTCGCGTGGGAGCTGCCCGACGGGGTGGACACCCAGATCGGGGAGGAGGGGCTGAGCCTGTCCGGCGGGCAGCGTCAGCGCCTGGCCCTGGCCCGCGCGATCGCCGCCGATCCCCGGCTGATGCTGCTGGATGATCCGCTCTCCGCGCTGGACACCCGCACCGAGGCCGCCGTCGTGGACAATCTGCGGCGGGTGCTCACCGGGACCACGACCCTGCTCACCGCGCACCGACCCTCCACCGTGGCGCTGGCGGATCGGGTGGCCCTGCTGCGCGACGGGCGGATCGCGGCGGTGGGCACGCACCGCGAGCTGCTGGCGCTGCCCGAGTACCGGTACGTGATGAGCGCGGAGGAGGCCACCCGTGGCTGAGCGGACGACGTCGCCGGTGGGTGTGGCCGGTGAGGACGCGGTGCGCCTGGACGCCAGCCAGCGCCGAGCGGTGCGCCGCCGCAGCTTCCGGTTGCTGGCCTCGATGCTGCGCCCGGTGGCCTGGCCCGCGCTGGGCACCCTGCTGCTGGTGGTCATCGCGGACGGGCTGGGCTCCCTGGGCCCGGCGATCACGGGCTGGGGGATCGACGTCGGCTTCCCGCAGCTGCAGGCCGGGAACCCGTGGCCGCTGGTGTGGCTGACGCTGGCCTTCGCCGGGTCGGTGGGGATCTCCGCGCTGACGATCTACCTGAACGTGCTGATCACCGCGAGGATCTCCCAGCGGGTGCTCTACGACCTGCGCCGCCGCACCTTCCGGCACGTGCAGCGGCTGAGCCTGGAGTTCCACGAGAAGTACACCTCCGGGCGGGTGATCTCGCGGCTGACCTCGGACCTGGAGGCGATGCGGGAGTTCCTGGATTCGGGGCTGTCCGCGATGGCCTCCTCGCTGATGTCCATGGTCATGATGAGCGTGCTGGTGGTGCTGCTGGACTGGCGCACGGCCCTGGTGATCCTGGTGGCGATGGTGCCGATGGTCGCGCTGACCCTGTGGTTCCGCCGCGCCTCGGAGGTGCGCTACCGGGCGCAGCGGGTGGCCTCGGCCCGGCTGGTGAGCCGCTTCACCGAGACGATGACGGGCATCCGCGCGGTGATGGCCTTCCGGAATCAGCCGCGGGTGCGCCGGGAGTACCTGGAGCAGGCCGACGACTACCGCGTGCAGAATCTGCGCTCCGTGCAGATCTTCGGGCTGTACATGCCGGGGGTCATGCTGATCGCCAACTTGACGGTGGCGGTGGTGCTGCTGTTCGGCGGGTTCAACGTGCTGCACGGGACCCTGGCGGTGGGGACCCTGCTGTCCCTGGTGCTGTACACGCAGCGGATCTTCATGCCGATCATGGAGCTGTCCAACTTCTACAACACCCTGCAGTCCGCGGCTTCGGCCCTGGAGAAGGTCTCGGGGCTGCTGGAGGAGCAGCCCAGCGTGGCCGAGCCGAGCGACCCGCTGCCGCCCGGAGGCGGAGCCGAAGGCCGGGGCGCGGCGACGTCCGGGCCTGCCTCCTCCCGGGGTGCCCTGCGCTTCGACGGCGTGGAGTTCAGCTACTCCCCCGACGCCGAGCGGCCGACCCTGGAGCGGCTGGACCTGGTGATCCCGGCGGGGCAGAAGGTCGCCCTGGTGGGGCGCACCGGGGCCGGGAAGTCCACGGTGGCCAAGCTCGTGGCCCGGTTCTACGATCCGACCCGCGGGGAGATCACCCTGGACGGGGTGGATCTGCGCCGGCTGCGCGATGAGGACCTGCGCGGGCAGATCGTCATGGTCACGCAGGAGGCGTTCCTGTTCTCGGGCACGGTGGCGCAGAACATCGCCCTGGGCCGGCCGGGTGCGACGCGCGCGGAGATCGAGGAGGCGGCCCGCGCGGTGGGCGCCGACGAGTTCATCCGGGCCCTGCCGGAGGGGTACGACACGGACCTGCAACAGCGCGGCGGGCGGGTCTCGGCGGGCCAGCGGCAGCTGCTCTCTTTCGCCCGGGCCTTCCTGGCGGATCCGGCGGTGCTGATCCTGGACGAGGCCACGGCCTCCCTGGATCTGCCCTCGGAGCGCCAGGTGCAGCGGGGCCTGGACCGCCTGCTGGGCGGACGCACGGCCCTGGTGATCGCGCACCGGCTCTCCACGATCCTGGATGCGGACCGCGTGCTGGTGGTCGACGCCGGCCGAGTGATCGAGGACGGCTCCCCGTCCGAGCTGATCGCCGCCGGCGGCACCTTCTCCCGCATGAACGAAGCCTGGGAGGAATCCCAGAGCTGAATCCCCCTCCCACACCGCAGCCCGCCCGAGCACACCGCGCCGACCACGCATCCTGCCCCGCCCCGTCCGAACACACCGCCCGCCTCGTCCGAGCACACCGCCCCATCCGCCCAGCCCATCCCGGCCCGCCACTGAATCTTCAGTCCACACCATCTGACACTGGTGATCGGCAGAACCTGAATATTCAATCAACGCCCCCACGACTGAAGATTCAGCACGGATCATCGGCAGTGATGTTCGGGGAAAGCTGAATATTCAGGAAACGCGGCTGGGGCTGAATATTCAGCTTTTCCCAACACCCTTGGGTCCAAGGCGCGGGCTGAATATTCAGCTCTCCCGCGTCACGTGGTTTCCTCGGGGCTCTGCTCGATCCCCGACTCCCAGCCCCCGCGGGCCATCCTGCCCTCCGAGTTATCCACAGGGAGCCGTCGCGGTCTGGGCATGCGGCAGATGATGCGCCAGACTCCTCGCATGGACCACAGACGCGACCCCAACCCCGAGACCAGCACCCGAGCGCACACCGGCATCGAGACGGGCATCGGCGCGGATGACGGCATCGAGTATGACGACCTCGAGGCTCCCGAGATGGAGGATCTGCTTGATCAGGACGACCTCTTCGACTACGAGGATCCGCTGGATGTCCGGGACGACTTCACCCGGAGGCCCCCACCGGATGAGCTCGCACCCGCGGAGCAGCAGGCCTGGACGCTGTGGCTGCGGGCGCACGCGCTGCTCGAGGCGCGCTTCACCCAGGCCTGCGCCGGCAGTGCGGGCATCTCCCTGCCGGAGGCGACCGTCCTGCTGCTGGTGGGCCACTATGGAGGGCGTCGCCGTCGGGTCCAGATCGTCGAGATCACCGGCTGGTCCGAATCCCGCACCAGCCACCTGCTGCGGCGGATGGAGCGGGACGATCTGGTGAACACGGTGCGCGACTGGTGCGGAACGATGATCGAGCTCACCCGGCATGGCTGGGAGGTCCACCACCAGGTGCGCCCCGAGCACAGCGAGGTCCTGCGCTCCTCGCTGCTGTGGCCCATCGAGCGCAGCGGTCACCGGCTGACCCCGGCGCTGGCGGCGATCGTGGACCGCCTGGACCCCGTCTACCCCTCCGAGTGGTGAGCGGGACAGGACCGGGTTTGCCGGGGCGCGGAGGGTTCGCTATCCTGGAGAGGTTGCTTGGCGGCCTCGAAGGCTTCGAGCGGCAGACCACGGGATGTGGCGCAGGTTGGTAGCGCGCGTCGTTCGGGACGACGAGGTCGCAGGTTCAAATCCTGTCATCCCGACCATTGAGAAGGCCCCGGCATCGCAACGCGATGCCGGGGCCTTCGCCACGTCCGACGGTCGGCCGGTCGATCAGCCGCGCTCGGCCCGGGCCTGACGCTGATCCCGCACCCCGACGAGCCCGGCCAGCACCACGATCACCGCGATCAGGCCGAAGCCCACCGCCACCGCCATGTTCCAGTCCGTGCGGGCCAGCACCGAGAACGCCACACCGGTGATCGCAGCGATCCCGATGGAGGTGCCCACCCGCTGCCCGGTCTGCAGCACCCCGCCGGCCGCCCCGGCGTAGCGCACCGGGACGTCCGCCAGCGTCAGCGTCTGGTTGGGGCTGACCACCAGGCCCTGCCCCACTCCCACGAACACCATGGTGCCCAGCAGGAACCACTCGCTGAGCCCCACGCTCTCCCGCAGCACCACGACGCCGATGCTCAACAGGATCCCGGTCAGCACCAGGCCGATCCCCCACAGCACCATCGGGCGCCCCACCTGCACGACCTTCCGCCCCGCCAGCGGCGCGGTGATCGCGCTGGCCAGGGCCGAGGGCAGGCCGATGAACCCGGCCGCGAGCGCGGTGTGGCCCATCCCCTCCTGCATGTACAGGGCGATCAGCACCCACACGCTGGTCATCCCCACGAAGTACAGGGCGATCAGCAGGGAGCCGTTGGCGAAGGAGCGGGTGCGGAACAGCCCCATGTCCACCATCGGCTCACCACCCCGGGCCGAGTAGCGCCGCTCCCAGCGCACCCACGCGACCAGCAGCGCCGCCGCCACCGGCAGCGCGATCCATACCCACGCCCCGGCCGAGGACTCCACGAAGGGCAGCATGACCAGGAAGATCGCCACGCCGAACAGTCCCAGCCCCACCGGGTCCAGATCCACCCGACGACGCCCGGAGGCACCGGCCCCGCCTGCCCCGTTGCGGCGCACCACGGGCAGGGAGGAGGTCGACGTCGAGTGCTCCTCGGGCACCGGCTCCCACGCCGAGGCCGGCAGGAACGGCTTGGCCGCGATCAGCGCGACCAGGCAGATCGGCACGTTGACCAGCAGGGAGGCCCGCCACCCGGCGCCCGCGCCGAGCACGCTGATCAGCAGCCCGCCCAGCACCGGCCCGATCGCGACGGAGACCCCCACGATCCCGCCGAAGATCCCGAAGGCCCGTCCGCGCTGGGTCCCGGAGAAGTACTGCTGCATCAGCCCGATCACCTGCGGGTTCAGCAGCCCCGACCCCAGGCCCATGACCACCCGGGCGAGGTTCAGCACCAGTGGGCTCGGGGCCAGCCCCGCCACCAGGGATCCCGCGCCGAACAGCACGACCCCGGCGATGAACAGCTTCGCCCGCCCGAACACGTCCCCGGCCCGGCCCGCGGCCACCAGCACGACGCCGAAGGCCAGGGCGTACCCGGAGAGCACCCACTGCAGCGCGGAGCTGCTCGCCCCGATGTCGGCCTGCACGGACGGCAGGATCACGTTGACGATCGAGACGCTGAGCAGGGACATGAACAGCGGCACCAGGGTCAGGGTGAGCAGGCGCCGCTGGGTCGGGTCGAAGGCGGCATCGCCGGTGCGGGTTTCGCTGGGCATGGAACTCCTGTCGTGCGGGGCGGGGATTCGGGCAGACTGGTGGATGGAACCACGCCGGGCCCGCTTTTCTTCCGGGGCCGCCTCCCGCGGCCCGCGGGCGAGCCCGCGCATCGACCCACGTCAGGAGCATCATGCCCATCACCACCAAGGCCCTGCAGAAGACCGGACCGGATCAGCCCTTCCGCGTCGTGCAGATCCGGCGGCGCGACCCCCGCCCGGACGACGTCGTCATCGACATCAAGGCCGCCGGGATCTGCCACAGCGACATCCACACGATCCGCAACGAGTGGGGTGAGGCCCACTTCCCGCTGACCGTGGGCCACGAGATCGCCGGGGTCGTGGAGGCCGTCGGGGAGAACGTCACGAAGTACCGGGTCGGGGACCGCGTGGGCGTGGGCTGTCTGGTGAACTCCTGCGGCGAGTGCGAGGAGTGCCGGGACGGGCAGGAGCAGAACTGCCTCAACGGCGCCGTCGGCACCTACAACTCCGAGGACGTGGACGGGACCATCACCCAGGGCGGGTACGCCCAGAAGGTCGTGGTCAACGAGCGCTTCGTCCTGCGCATCCCGGACGCCCTGGACTTCGACGTCGCAGCACCCCTGCTGTGCGCGGGCATCACCACCTACTCCCCGCTGGCCACCTGGGAGGCGGCCGAGGGCAAGAAGGTGGCCGTGCTGGGCCTGGGCGGTTTGGGTCACATGGGTGTGCAGATCGCTGCGGCCAAGGGCGCGGAGGTCACCGTGCTCTCCCGGACCCTGAGGAAGGAGCAGGAGGCGAAGGACCTGGGCGCGGCGCGCACCCTGGCGACCACCGAGGACGGGTTCTTCCGGGATCACCGCGGGGAGTTCGACATCATCCTGAACACCATCTCCGCGGACATCCCCGTGGACGACTACCTCGGGCTGCTCAAGCCGCGCGGGGTCATGGCCGTGGTGGGGCTGCCGCCGGAGGCCCAGCCCCTGCACTTCGGGGCGCTGATCGGCGGGCGCAAGGCCCTGGCCGGCTCCAACATCGGCGGCATCCCGGAGACCCAGCAGATGCTGGACTTCTGCGCCGAGCACGGCTTCGGCGCGGTGATCGAGAAGGTCTCCGTGGACGAGGTGGACGCCGCCTACGACCGGGTGGTGGCCGGGGACGTGAAGTTCCGCTGCGTCATCGACGTCTCGACCTTCGACGACGCCGAGGTCCAGGACTAGGGCGGACCGCTGACCGGGGATGCCGCGGATCCACTGCGGCACCCCCGGTCGCGTCCCGGGCTGCGCTGGAGGCCGAGCCCGCGCGCGGATAGCACCGGGGTCGCCCGCGCGTCGAGCCCTCGGGACACGCGGCGCCATCTGCGCACACGCGGGGACACACGGCTTGGCCGGCGGGGGCGGACGGGACTGAGATGGCACCCGTGGACGGGATGGACCGCCCACCGCTGATCCGTCCCCACCCGGAAAGACCCCGTATGCCCGCCCGCACCCCCCTGTCCCGCCGCACGCTGCTGCGCTTCGCCGCCGGATCCCTGGCCCTCGCGCCGATCCTGGCCGCCTGCGGGACCTCCCAGGCCCGGGACCGGGGCACCGAGGAGCTGGCCGTGGGCTTCCCCGAGGACTCCGAGAACTGGGACCCGCACCAGCCGCCCTACACGGTCTCGCGCACCATCGCCCGGCAGATCACCGACACCCTCGTGGACCAGGACCCGGACACCGGGGACATCGTGCCCTACCTGGCCCGCCGGTGGGAGGTCTCCGAGGACGGCTCCCGCTTCACCTTCCACCTGCGCGATGACGTCACCTTCTCCGACGGCACGGCCTTCACCTCAACGAGCGTGAAGAACAACTTCGACCGGATCATCCGGCTGGGCTCCCTGTCCTACATCGGGGCCAGCCACCTGCGCGGCTACCAGCGCACCGAGACCCCGGATGCGCACACCGCCGTCGTCGTCTTCGACGGGCCCAACGCCCAGTTCCTGCAGGCCGCGACCACCCAGACCCTCGGGATGCTCGCGGACGCGACCCTGGGCAAGGACCCCAAGGACGTGGCCCGCGGGGACGTCATCGGCTCCGGGCCGTACGTGTTCAGCGAGTACCGGCAGGGCCAGTACGTGCTGCTGACCCGCCGGGAGGACTACTCCTGGGGCTCGGATGCCCGCAGCAACAAGGGCCCGGCCCGCTTCCGCACGGTGCGCGCCCAGTTCATCCCGGACCCCACGACCCTGGCCGGGGCGGTGACCTCCGGGCAGGTGGACATCGGCACCATGCTGGACGTGTCCACCCTCGCCGGGATCAAGACGGCGGACCTGCACCTGTCCCAGGTCGCAGGCAAGGGCATCTCCACCCCGCTGATCCCGTTCATCTACCGCCCGATCTTCCAGGACGTACACGTGCGCCGGGCGATCAACGCGGCCACGGACCGCCAAGAGATCGCGGACCGGATCTACCAGGGCAACGCCAAGGCCGCCACGGGCCTGCTCACCGCCGCGACCCCCGGCTCCGCGGACCTGTCCGACCTGCTGCGCCACGACCCGGACCGGGCGGTGGCCGAACTGGAGCAGGCCGGGTACACCCGGGTGGACGCGGAGGGCTACCGGCACCACGAGAAGACCGGCGAGCCGCTGACGATCGTGTTCATGTACACCGGCTCCGGGACCACCAAGGAGCAGATGCTGCAGCTGCTGCAGAACCAGTGGAAGAAGGTCGGCATCCGCTTCGACCTGCAGCCGCGCACCGAGGCGCAGCTGAGCGACTACACCCTCTACGACGCCCCCTACGATCTGTCCACCTGGTCCCAGGGCCGGGCGGACCCGGACGTGCTGCGGGTGGTGTACTCCTCCTTCTACGAGAACCAGTCCTTCTTCTTCGGCCACCCGATCAAGGAGGTGGACGAGGCCCTGCTGAAGCTGCAGTCCACCACGGATCCCGCGAAGCGCCAGCAGGCCAGCGAGGATGCGCAGCGGCTGCTGCTGGACGGCGGGTATTCCTTCCCGCTGGTGGACGCCTACACCTCCACCGCCGCCTCGATGCGCCTGACCGGGATCCCGCTGGATGCGGAGAACAAGCTGGTGGCCGCCGACGTCGCCCTGTCCGGGTGAGCCCACCCCGCTTCAGTCTCCCGCTTCCGCCCCTCTCGCCCGCCACCTGCCCAGGAGTCCCGCCGTGACCCGTTACGTCCTGCGCCGCCTCGCGCACGCGCTGATCGTGCTGTGGGGTGCGATCACCCTGTCCTTCCTCATCGTCCAAGCCACCCCCGGGGATCCGGCCCGCCTGCTGATGGCCGGGTCCGACGCGGGGGACGCCGGGGCGGCCGACGACGCCCAGCTGGCCCAGCTGCGCCACGAGATGGGCCTGGATCAGCCGCTGCTGGCCCAGTACCTCGGGTACCTGTGGCGGGTGGTGAGCCTGGACTGGGGCACCGCCTACTCCAAGCAGCGCCAGCCCGTGCTGGACGTGATCAGAGACGGGCTGGGCTCCACCGTGCAGCTGGGGCTGGCGAGCCTGCTGATCATGGTGGTACTCGGCGTCGTGTTCGCCCTGGGTTCGGTGCTGCTGCCGAACCGCTTCCTGCGCTCGGTCTTCGAGGGCTTCACCGTCCTGGGCATCGCGGTGCCCAGCTTCGTCATGGCGATCCTGCTGCTGCAGATCTTCGCGTTCCGGCTGGGCTGGTTCCCGGCCTTCGGCGCCGGCGGCCTGGACTCGCTGATCCTGCCGGCGGTGACCATCGCCCTGCTGGGGGCCGGGACCCTGTCCCAGGTCTACGCCCGCAGCATCCGGGAGGTCCGGGCCCAGGAGCACGTGCAGGTGGCCCGCGTGCGGGGCCTGGCCCCGCGCAAGGTCATCACCCGGCACGTGCTGCGCCAGGCCAGCCTGCCCGTGTACACGATCGTCGGGATGCTCGTGGGCGGGGTGGTCTCCGGGGCGGCGATCATCGAGACGATCTTCGGCCGCCCCGGCATCGGCAACCTCTACGTCACGGCGGTGCAGGGCCGGGACTTCCCGCTGATCCAGGCGCTGATCGTGCTCACCGGCGGCCTGTACGTGCTGGTGACCCTGATCGTGGACCTCACCTACCCCCTGATCGACCCGCGGGTGGCCTCCCCCGCGGCCGGAAGGAGCCGAGCATGAGCTCGACGGACATCACCTCCTCCCCCGCCGCGGCGGGCGCCCCCGACGCCGAGCGGCCCGGGCCCCCGCTCTCCGACGCCCGGACGCGGGCCCGTCGCCCCGGGGCCCGGACGGGTGCGGCCCTGCTGCGCCGCCCCGGCACCGTGCTGGCCGGGCTGTTCGTGCTGCTGATGATCGGCTGGGTGCTCTTCCCGGGGCTGTTCGCCACCGCCGACCCGACGGAGATCGTCGGGGACTCCCTGGCCGCCCCGAGCTGGCAGCACTGGTTCGGCACGGACCTGAACGGGCGGGACGTGTACTCCCGGGTGGTCTACGGCGCCCGGGTCTCCCTGCGCGCCGGGGTCCTGGCGATCACGATCTCCCTGGTGGTCGGGGGCCTGCTGGGCATGCTCGCCGGGTCCGTGGGCGGCTGGGTGGATGCGGTGATCTCCCGGTCCGTGGAGGTCATCGTCTCCATCCCCGGGCTGCTGCTGTCCCTCGCGCTGATCTCCGTGCTGGGCTTCGGGGTCACCAAGGTCGCCATCGCGGTGGGCATCTCCGGGATCCCCGGATTCGTGCGCATCGCCCGAGCGGAGACCCTGCGCGTGAGCGCGATGCCGTACATGGACGCGGCCCGCACCAGCGGCACCCGCCGCTTCCTCGGCCTGTTCAGCCACGTGGTGCCCAACGCGGCCGGGCCGGTCGCGGTGGTCGCCGGGATCGACCTGGGCGGGGCGATCCTGTCGATCGCCGCCCTGAGCTTCCTCGGCTTCGGGGCGGTGCCGCCCACCGCGGAGTGGGGCTCGCAGATCAACGAGGGCCGGCTGTACGTGGCCAGCGCCTGGTGGTGGAGCATCTGCCCCGCGATCATCGTCGCGCTGACCGTGCTCAGCGCCAACCGCCTGACCCGCAGCATCGGCACCCGAGAGGTCTGACCATGAACACCGCTTCCTCCTCCCCCGCCCCCGTCCTGGAGCTGTCCGGGCTGCGCGTGGCCTACCCGGGCCGGCGCGGCGCGGTCTCGACCCCGGCGGTCGACGGCGTCGGCCTGAGCGTCGGGCGCGGCGAGTCCGTGGCCGTGGTCGGGGAATCCGGCTCCGGCAAGACCACCCTGGCCCGCAGCGTGCTGGGCCTGCTGCCTTCCGGCACCCGCCGGGAGGGGAGCCTCCGGCTGGCCGGGCAGGACCTGGACGCGCTGGATGCTACCGGGCGGCGCCGGCTGGTGGGCCGGCGCATCGGCTACGTCCCGCAGGATCCGGGAACCTCCCTGGATCCGCTGCTGCGGGTGCTGGAGCAGGTGGTCGAGCCGCTGCGCATCCACGGCATCGGGGACCCGGACACCCATCGGGAGCGGGCTCTGGCCGCGATGCGGGAGGCGGGCCTGCCGGACCCGGAGTCCCTGGCCCGGCGCTGGCCCCATGAGCTCTCCGGCGGGCAGCGGCAGCGGGTGCTGATCGCCGCGGCGATCGTGACGGACCCGGATCTGATCCTGGCCGATGAGCCCACCAGCGCCCTGGACGTCACGGTGCAGAAGCGGATCCTGGATCGGCTGCAGGAGCTGGTGCGCGAGCGCGGCACGGCCCTGCTGATGATCACCCACGACCTCGCGGTGGCCGCCGAGCGCACCGACCGGGTGGTGCTGATGAGCCGGGGCCGGGCCGTGGAGCAGGGCCCCAGCGAGCAGGTGCTGCTGCACCCGAGCACCCCGCAGGGCCGGGCCCTGGCGGAGGCGATGGCGCTGACCGCCGACGCCGTCGACACCGACGGCCTCGGGGTCGACGGCGAGGGGGCCGGCAGGACCGCGGTCGACGGCAAGGCTGCCCCCTGGGCCGACCAGAACCCGGCGGATTCCCCTGCGGCACGGACCGACGCCGGAGCAGAGGCGCCGGTCGGCGTCGACGGCGCGCGCACCCCGGTGCTGACCGGTGAGGGGCTGTCCCGCACCTTCGGCTCCCGACGCGAGCCGGTGCACGCGCTGCGCGAGGCCGCGTTCTCCCTGGCCGAGGGCGGCAGCCTGGCCGTGGTCGGGGAGTCCGGGTCCGGCAAGACCACGCTGGCCCGGATCCTGCTGGGCCTGGAGCGCACCGACGCCGGGCGGATCACCCTGCGCGGGGCCGAGGTGACCCGCCGGGACCGGTCATTCCGCCGCACGGTGCAGCCGGTGTTCCAGAACCCGCATTCCTCCTTCGACCCCTCGCACACGGTGGGCTGGTCCGTGCTGGAGCCGGTGCGGGCCCTGGGCTCGGCGGGCCGGGCGCAGCGCCGGGAGCTGCTGGGGCGGCTGTTCGACGACGTCGGGCTGGACCGCCGGCTGGCCGCACGCCGCCCGCGGGAGCTGTCCGGCGGTCAGCTGCAGCGCGCGGCGATCGCCCGGGCGCTGAGCGTGTCCCCGGATGTGCTGGTCTGCGATGAGGCGGTCAGCGCCCTGGACGCCTCGGTGCAGGCCCAGGTGCTGCGACTGCTGCAGCGGCTGCGCGACGAGCGCGGGCTGTCCCTGCTGTTCATCACCCACGACCTGGCGGTGGTGCGGTGGCTGTGCGAGGACGTGCTGGTGATGCGCGAGGGCCGGATCGTGGAGGCCGGCCCGGTCTCCCGGATCTTCCGCGCCCCGCAGCAGGAGTACACCCGGGAGCTGATCGCGGCGATCCCGCGGCCGCTGCGCGCGGGTACCGCGGCCTGAGGCCTGCGCAGGGAGGCGGGGCTGGCGGCAGCGGCCATAATGGGGGAAGCCGCATATCGCCGACGTCGTGAGGAGCGGGCCACCCATGCCCCTGGAGCAGCACAGCCGGACCAAGCCCCTGGTCATCGGGATCGCCGGGGGCACCGGCTCCGGGAAGACCACCCTGACCCGCGAGCTGATCGAGGCGGTGCGGGAGCGGGTCGCCGTCGTCTACCACGACAACTACTACAAGCGCCACGATGACCTGACCTTCGAGCAGCGCTGCCGGCTCAACTACGACGCGCCGGAGGCCTTCGACGACGAGCTCATGGTCCGGCAGCTGGACACCCTGATCGCCGGCGGATCCATCGAGTGCCCGGTCTACGACTACGCGGATCACAACCGCTCCGAGGAGACCCTGTTCATCGAAGCCCAGCCGATCATCATCGTCGAGGGGATCCTTCTGTTCGCCTCCGAGGCGATCTGCCGCCGCTGCGACATCAAGATCTTCGTGGACACGGACGCGGACGTGCGCATCCTGCGCCGGATCAAGCGCGACGTGCTGGAGCGGGGCCGCTCGGTGGAGTCCGTGGAGGCTCAGTACCTGTCCACCGTCAAGCCCATGCACGAGCTGTACGTGGAGCCCTCCAAGCGGAAGGCGGATCTGATCATCCCGGAGGGCGGGGGCAACCTGGTGGCCCTGGACATGCTGGTGCACCGCGTCCAGCGCCAGCTCGACGGCGCCTGAGCCCGCGCCGCGTCGGACATGATGCATCGCCTATGATGTGAGACACTGTCTGGACGCTGACCCGCCTTCCCGAGAGGACCGATGATGGCCCTTCCCGAGACCGTGAGATTCCCCGCCCCGCTGGTGGACCCCGATGAGCCGGTGGACTCCGCGCGCCGCTACAAGATCATCGGCCCCGGGCTGGTGGTCGCGGCCACCGGCATCGGCGCGGCGGACCTGGTGGCCACCCTCGTCGCCGGCTCCCGCTACGGCTACGCCCTGCTGTGGGCCGTGGTCATCGGGGCGGTGATGAAGATCGTCCTGGTCGAAGGCGCCGGACGCTACACCGCGGCCACCGGCCGCACGATCTTCGAGGGCTGGCGCTCCCTGGGCCGCTGGACCACCGTCTACTTCGCCCCGTACATCATGATCTGGGGCTTCGTGTACGGGGCGACGGCCATGTCGGCCTCCGCGATGCCGCTGGCGGTGCTCTTCCCCGTCCTGCCCCTGTGGGCCTGGGCCGTCATCATGGGGCTGGTGGGCTTCGCGACCGTCTGGATCGGGCGATACCACCTGATCGAGAAGATCACGGCGGTGCTCGTGGGGCTGATGTTCCTGCTGATCGTCGGGCTGGCCGTCTACACCGTGCCCAACATCCCGCAGGCCCTGGGCGGGCTGGTCCCGATGATCCCCGACGGCGGGGTGACCTACACGCTGGCCCTGGCCGGCGGCGTCGGGGGCACCATCACCCTGGCCGCCTACGGCTATTGGCTGCGGGAGAAGGGCTGGGACCGGCCCCGCTTCATGCGGGTGATGCGCATCGACAACACGATGGCGTACGTGATGTCCGGGATCTTCGTCATCGCCACCCTGATCCTCGGGGTGGAGGTGCTGTACTCCGCGGGCCTGGCCGTCTCCGCCGGGGACAAGGGGCTGCTGGAGCTGTCCGCGGTGCTGGATCAGCGCTACGGCACGGTGATCGGGCACCTGTTCCTCGTCGGATTCTGGGCGGCGTCCTTCTCCTCGCTGGTGGGCGTGTGGTCCGGGGTCTCGCTGATGTTCGCGGATTTCTGGGGCCACGTGCGGGGGCTGGAGAACGGGCACCCGGCGACCGTGACCGGCGGGCGCTACTTCCGCTTCTACCTGCTGTGGATCACCTTCCCGCCGATGCTGCTGCTCCTGCTGGACCGGCCGATCTTCCTGGTCCTGGCCTACGGGGTGCTCGGGGCCCTGTTCATGCCCTTCCTGGCGGTCACGCTGCTGTGGATCCTCAACACCCGCCGGATCCCGGACCGCTGGCGCAACGGCTGGTTCGCCAACCTCTGCCTGGCGGTGTGCACCGTGCTGTTCGGCATCCTCGGGATCTACCAGGCGGTGGAGGCGGTCGCGAAGCTGCTCTGAGGGGTGAGTGAACCCACCCACGAGCTGTGCGGGCTCATCCGCCCTCCAGCGCGAATCCCGGGCAGTCCCCCAGCACCTCCAGCAGCGCGGCCCGCTCGGGTGGGCTCACGCTGAGCCCGTACTTGGCCTTCACGCGGATCTGCCGGGCCGCATACGCGCAGCGGTAGCCGTCCTGCGGCGGCAGCCAGGAGGCGGCGTCCTGCGCGCCCTTGTCCTCGTTGGCCGGGCCGTCCACGGCCAGCAGATTCTCCGGGTCGTTCGCGTACTCGGTGCGACGCCGGGGCTCCCAGGCGGAGGCGCCCGAGGCCCAGGCGTCGGCCAGCGCGACGACGTGGTCGATCTGCACCTGCCGGGACCGGGCCCCGGCCGTGAACGCGATCTGCCGACCCGTGTACGGATCCGCGAGCAGGCCACCGGCCACCGCGCACCGCTGGGCGTTCTTGTAGGACACCTGAGTGAGGTCCCGGGCCAGGATGTCGTTGCGGGTGTCGCACCCGTTGCGGTCCGTGTCCGCCCACGCCTGGCCGAAGGCCTCCCGCCGATAGGCGGGGCTCGTCGTCTTCTCCCGCACCGGGATCGCCGCCAGCTCCCGGGCGGTGGCCTCCGAGAGCACCACCTCACGGGGCGCACCCCACCCGCCCAGTCCCCCGGACCACGGCGGGCTCAGCAGGCCGCGCCACCACAAGCCGAAGACCAGCAGGACGACGGCGGCCAGCAGCACCGGGACCGAAGCGGCCCGGCGCGAGAGTGCCGGCCGTGGTGCGGGCATCGGCCGCGGCGTGCGATGGCGTCCCATGGGCCCATACCAGCAGCACCGGGTGGACGGCGTCGAAGGCTCTCCTGCGCGGACCCGCGTGCTGACGGGGCGGCTGTGGATGCTCCGGCGACAGCCGGGGCGAGATCCACCGGCTCGGGGACAGAAGGAGACGGTGCGGCGACCGGTCGGTCACCGCACCGTCATCGGCTCAGCCCATCGGCTCAGCCCATCGGCTCAGCCCGCCGGCTCAGCCCTTCGCGTCAGCCCGTCGGCTCAGCTCTTCGCGCCGAGCAGGATCACGTCCAGGCGCCGCGGGCCGTGCACGCCCTCCACGCGCTGCAGCTCGATGTCCGAGGTCGCCGAGGGCCCGGAGAACATCGTCACCGGGTGCGCCCGATCCACCCGGGCCAGGGCCTCCGGGACGATCTCCACGATGGTCTCCTCCGGGACCACGCAGATGTGGTGGTCCGGGATCAGGGAGATCGCCCGACGCCCCTCGTCCGGGTTGGAGTTCAGGAACACGGTGCCGGTCTCCGCGCAGGAGACGGTGGAGGAGGTCACCACCGCATCCATCGCGTCCAGCTCCTTGTTGCCCAGCGCCCCGGACTTCTCGGTGTTCCCGGAGTCCACGAAGCGGGTGCGGGTGGCCGTGTCCTCCGGCAGCCACTCGGACTTCAGCCCGGTGGGCACCACGTACCGGGCCCGGTCCCCGAGCAGGTCCGCGATCGTCGTCGCGATGGTGTCCTCGGTGGCCTCGTGCACCTGCGCCTTGTAGTCGATCAGCCGGTCCGCCAGCAGCTCCCGGCGGTCCTTCAGGCTCGCCGAGGAGGTGTGCCGGTAGTCCCGGGTGGGCTCCGGCGGGGTCGGGTTGTCCGCCAGGGCCGTGCGGATCCGCGCCAGGATCTCGCTCTTCGCGTCGCTCACCATGTCCTCCTAGGCCTCGTAGTCTTCCTCGGTGCCGCGGGCGTAGTCGGCCACGGTATCCCCCTTCGCCTGCGAGCGCTGGATGGCCACCCGCTCGGAGGCCATCAGGCGGGTGTAGTCATCCTGGTCCTTGGCGTAGCGCTTCGCCTGCTGCTCGTGCAGGGCCTCGGCCTTGCCGCGGTTGGCGCGGATCAGCTCCTCCACGTCCACCCGCTCCGAGGCCGGACGCGGGGCCGCGGCCTTGCCGCGGTTCTTCTTCCACCAGGACCGGAAGGACTCCTTCGGCGGGGTGTCGATGTCGCGGTACTTGGTCCAGCCGCCGACCAGCCCGGGCAGCTTGTCGATCCGGTGGTCCTTCCCGGCGACGACGCGCCCGGCCGGCAGCGCCTTCTCCGCCAGACCCAGCACCTTCCCGGAGCCGAAGGCCACCCGGGCCCCGGCCATCATGCCGTCCATCTGGGTGGGCAGGCCGCGCTTGGTGCCCTCCTCGCCCTTGCCGTGCTGGGCGTCGATGTCCTTGCCGCGCAGGTGCACCAGGATGTCCGGGATGTTGATCTTCACCGGGCACACCTCGTAGCAGGCCCCGCACAGGGAGGAGGCGTAGGGCAGGGAGTTGTTGGCCTCGGCCTCGATGCCGCCCAGCTGCGGGGACAGGATCGCCCCGATGGGTCCGGGGTACACGGAGCCGTAGGAGTGCCCGCCGGCCCGCTGGTACACCGGGCACACGTTCAGGCACGCGGAGCAGCGGATGCAGTGCAGGGCCTGGCGACCCAGCTCGTCCTTGAGCACCGCGGTGCGGCCGTTGTCGATGAGGATCACGTGCATGTTCTGCGGGCCGTCCCCGGGGGTCACCCCGGTCCACAGGGAGGTGTACGGGTTCATCCGCTCCCCGGTGGAGGAGCGCGGCAGCAGCTGCAGGAACACCTCGAGGTCCTCGAAGCGCGGGATGACCTTCTCGATGCCCATGAAGGTGATCAGGGTGTCCGGCAGGGTCAGGCACATGCGCCCGTTGCCCTCGGACTCCACGATGGTCAGGGTCCCGGACTCGGCCACCCCGAAGTTGGTCCCGGAGACCGCGACCTTGTTCTCGAAGAACTTCCGGCGCAGCCTCTTGCGGGAGGCTTCGGCCAGCTCGGCCGGATCGTCCGAGAGGTCCTTCCGGACCCCGGGGATCTCCTTCTTGAAGATGTCCCGGATCTCGCTGCGGTTGCGGTGGATCGCGGGGACGACGATGTGCGAGGGCTTGTCATGGCCCAGCTGCACGATCTCCTCGGCCAGGTCCGTCTCCACGGCCTCGATCCCGTGGGCCTCCAGGTACTCGTTCAGCCCGGTCTCCTGGGTGGCCATGGACTTGATCTTGGAGACCTCCGTGACCCCCTGCTCGCGGATCAGGTCCAGGGCGATGCGGTTGGCCTCCTCGGCGTCGCGCGCCCAGTGCACGTGCCCGCCGCGGGCGGTGAAGTTCTCCTCGAACTGCTCCAGCAGCTCCGGCAGGCGGGCCAGCACGTTCTGCTTGATCTCGGATCCGGCGGTGCGCAGGTGCTGCCAGTCCGGCATCTCGGAGACGACGGTGGCCCGCTTGGTGCGGATCTTGCTCATCGCGAAGTTGAGATTCCCGCGCATGGTCTCATCGTGCAGATCCCGGGCGGCGTGGTGGGTGAAGGACTCCTCGGCGAAGATGTTGCCCTGCCCGTGCGGGGGCACGGTGGGCATGCCGAGCTGGGTGACGGTCATGGTGTTTTCAGTTCCTCCCTGCGCCCTGCATCGCGACGCGTCCGGTGACCTCCAGCGGGTGCTCCCGGGTGCTGGCCAGGATCTCCGCGAAGTGCACGGTGGTGATGTCTTTGTTCTCCTTCAGGGCCGCCCCGCCGATGTTCATCAGGCAGGACACGTCCCCGCCGGCGCAGATCGAGGCGCCGGTCTTCTCGATGTTCTTGAGCTTGTCCGCGGCCATGGCCCCGGAGGTGTCCGCGTTCTTGAAGGAGAAGGTCCCGCCGAAGCCGCAGCACTCCTCCAGGTTGGGCAGCTCCTTGAACTGCACCCCCTCCACGGTCTTGATCAGGTCCGACTGCCGGGAGCCGAGCTTCATCAGCCGCATCCCGTGGCAGGAGGAGTGGAAGGTGACCTCGTGCGGGAAGTACGAACCCAGCTGCTCGGCGGCGTCGGTGATGCCCAGGACGTCGATGAGCAGCTTGGACAGCTCGAAGGTGCGTCCGGCGATCTCCTCCGCCCGCTGCGCGGTCTCCTCGTCCCCGGCGTGGCGGGCGACCATGCCCTGCTGGTGGTTCAGGGAGACCACGCAGGAGGCCGAGGGGGCGACGGCGACGTCGTAGTCCGCGGCGGAGAAGGCCTTCACGTGGTTCTTCACCACGGGGTAGGCGTCATCGAAGTAGCCGCTGTTGACGTGCATCTGGGAGCAGCAGGTCTGCCCCGGGGGGAAGACGACCTCGTGGCCGAGGCGTTCGAGGATGTCCACGGTGGCGCGGGCGACGCGGGGATACATCGCGTCGACGATGCACGTGGAGAAGAGGGCGATCCGCATGGTCTCTCCGTTTCCGGTGGGTCTCCCGGGGCCGGCGGGGCGTCGACGGCGGCGCGCGGCAGGCGGCGGGATGGGGCTTGTCCCTTAACACGATAGTGACGGTGTGTCGCCGTCGGAAACTCTGTGTGCGATTTCTCGGGAAATTCACCGGCGACATTAGATCAGCTTTTGTTTGCCTAATTCCGGGATGTGCGTCCCCCGTGCGGTCGGAGCGGCCCCGAGGTCATCCGCGCGCACCGGAGTTGGCCCGGGCGGCGTGATCGAGTAAGCTGTGGTCCGACCACCGGCTGTTAGGTGAGACACAATCCACCGTGACGGCCCTTCCAGTCCACCGACCGCACCAGCGACGCTGCGGCCACGCCGCCCGTCCCGGTGCGCTCGCGACCTCCGATCCAGACCCAAGGAGTCCGCGTGAACACCTTCACCGCCGCCACCGACGCCGTCGGCGGCTCCCCCGGGCTGTCCGCCCTCGTGGCGCTGATCCCGCTGCTGACCTTCTTCATCATGCTGCTGGGCGTGAAGGCCCGGGCCCACACCTCCGCGCTCACCGCGCTGCTGGCCGCTCTGCTGGTCGCCTGGCTCGGCTTCGGCATGCCCCTGGACCTGGCCCTGATCACCGCGACCCAGGGCGGAGCCTTCGGCGCGTTCCCCATCGTGTGGATCATCGTCATGGCCCTGTGGTTCTACGAGCTGACGGTGAAGTCCGGGCGCTTCGAGGACCTGCGCCTGACCTTCGACCGCATCGGCGGCGGGGACCTGCGCATCCAGGCCATCCTCATCGCCTTCTGCTTCGGCGGCCTGCTGGAGGCCCTGGCCGGCTTCGGCGCACCCGTGGCCATCACCGCGACCATGATCATGGCGCTGGGGGTCAAGCCCCTGAAGGCCGCCGTCGTCGTGCTGCTGGCCAACACCGCCCCCGTCGCCTTCGGCGCCCTGGCCATCCCCATCACCACCGCGGGGACCCTCACCAACGAGGACCCGGCCGTGATCGGCGCGATCGTCGGACACCAGGCCCCCTTCGTCGCGTTCTTCGTGCCGCTGATCCTCCTGCTGCTGCTGGACGGGTTCAAGGGCGTGAAGGACGGCTGGCCGGCCGCCGTCGTCATCGGGCTGTCCTTCTCCGTGGCCCAGTGGTGGTCCGCGACCCACTTCTCCTACGAGCTGACCGACATCGTCGCCTGCCTCGTCTCCCTCGGGGTGGCCGTGCTGTTCCTCAAGATCTGGAAGCCCCGCGGGGCGGAGGCCTTCCGCGAGCGCCTGGGTGTGGGGCCGGCCGCGCAGGACACCACCCTGCGCCCGGTGCGCGTGTGGATGGCTCTGCTGCCGTACCTGCTGGTCGTCGTCGTCTTCGCGATCGGCAAGATGTGGAAGCTCGGGGTGGACGTGCCCGCGGCCCTGACGGCCACGGACCTGAAGATCCACTGGCCCGTGATCCACGAGCGCATCCTCACCTCCGCCGGGGAGCCGATCTCCGGGACCACCTACACCTTCAGCTGGCTCTCCAGCCCCGGCACCATGCTGCTGATCTCCGGGATCCTCGTGGCGATCATCTACACGATCTGGACCGAGAACGGCCGCTACCGCCTCGGGATGGGCCCGGCCCTCGCCCAGATCGGGGTGTGCTTCCACCGGATGCGCTGGTCCGCGCTGACCATCATCGCGGTGCTGGCCCTGGCCTACGTCATGAACTTCTCCGGGCAGACCGTCTCCGTGGGCGTGTACCTGGCCTCCCTCGGCGGGGCCTTCGCCTTCCTGTCCCCGATCCTCGGGTGGCTGGGCACCGCCGTGACCGGCTCGGACACCTCCGCCAACGCGCTGTTCGCCAACCTGCAGCACACGGCGGCCACCAACGCCGGGATCGACCCGAACCTGCTGGTCGCGGCCAACACCACCGGCGGTGTGGTCGGCAAGATGATCTCCCCGCAGTCCCTGGCGATCGCGGCCACCTCCGTGAAGATGGAGGGCAAGGAGTCGGAGATCTTCAAGGCCGTGTTCCCGTGGTCCGTGGGCCTGCTGCTGATCATCTGCGTCCTGGTGTTCCTGCAGTCCCACGCCCTGGCCTGGATGATCCCGTAAGCCGACGCCGGGCCCCCGCCGCGCGCGCCCCGTTGCCAGCGCCCCGCACCGGCCCCGACCCTCCGGCTTCGGCCGGGGTGGTGGGTCGGGCGGGGCGCCCGCGTCCCAGCCGGGCTTCGCTGGTCCGGGCGGGCTCGCCGGTCCGGCGGAGCTGCCGGTGCCTCCGATCCAGCCGGTCGGCCGCCGTGGCCGGCCCCGCCGACCAGCCGGTCCCACTGACCCAGCCGACCAGCCGATCCGGAGAGGAGGCGGCAGATGCCCGCCAGCCGCACCTACGACGTCGTGCTGACCTGGCTCGAGACCGGGCTGCGCACCGGGCAGCTGCGGGTGGGGCAGCGGCTGCCCTCCGAGCGCAGCCTGGCCGAGCGCTTCGGCATCTCCCGCGGCTCGGTGCGCGAGGCCATCCGGGTGCTGGACGCGATGGGTCTGGTGCGCTCCGGGGTGGGCTCCGGTCCGAACGCGGGGGCCGTGGTGATCTCCGAGCCTTCGGCCGCGCTGGGGTGGGGGCTGCGGATGCACCTGGCCTCCCGATCCCTGCCCGTGCCGGACGTGGTGGCCACCCGCATCTCCCTGGAATCCCGCGCGGCCGCCGACGCCGCCCGCGCCGTCGGTGTCGCCCGCGATGGTGAGGCCACCGACGCCGTCGAGGACGGGGCCGCCGACCAGGAGCGGCTCGCCCGGACCACGGCCCTGCTGGCGGAGGCATCGGACCTGCTGGCGGAGCTGGACGATCCTGGACTTCCGGATGAGCGCTTCCACGCGCAGGACGCCGCCTTCCACCTGCTGATCAGCTCGCTGGGCGGGAACGTCGTGGTCACCACGATCCTGGATTCCCTGCGCCAGGCCACCGTCGGCTACGTGCAGGAGGGGGTGCTGCGCCTGGACGACTGGCCGGGGGTGCGGCGTCGGCTGCAGGTACAGCACCGCCGGATCCTGGCCGCGGTGGAGCGGGCCCGCCCGGAGGAGGCCGCGGCCGCCGTCGCCGAGCACATCTCCTGGTTCCACGCCACCGCCTGGCCGACCCCCGCCTGACACAAGCCCCGCCGCCCTCTCCCCCGGGTTTGGGAGCGTTTCCGACGTCTGGGAGCCACGAGAACGCTCCCACACACCGAAACCCCTCCCGCTTTGCTCCGCCCCCCTCTCGTTAGAGTGATCCATACGACACCGAGGGGGTTCATGACCATGGTACGAGAGTCCCGGACGGGACGACAGATTCTCACGGTGGCGCTCATCGCCGCCGCCATCTTCGGCGGGGGCCACTGGCTCAAGGCCAGCTACGGGATCAGCATCAGCAAGTACACCAGCGGGACGGTCGAGCCCACCGGCTTCGAGTGGCCGCTGTTCCTGCTGTGGGCGCTCGGCGGCGCCGCCCTTGGGGCCGCCCTGATGGGCTGGTCCACCTACCGACGCCGTCGGAACTGACGTCACCTGTCCCCTACCCCACCCCTCGTGGCCGCCCTCACCCGACTTGGGAGCGGTTTCGACGTTCGGGAGCCACGAGAACACTCCCACACACCGAAACCCCTCCCACATGCGGGACCATCGGGGAGTGGGCACCAGCGGGGTGGGCGGGGTTATCCACAGGGGTGTCCGCGGGCCGCTCGGACCGGCGATAGTGGGGCCATGGACCCGACCCGACGCCTCCAGCCCGGTGATATCCGCACCTCCAGACAGATCTACGACGACGGCGAGTGCCTGAGCACCCTGCGGACCCGCGTACGCACGGGCGAGGTGACCCGGCTGTGGAGCGGCTGCTACATCCCGACCGCCGTCTGGGAATCGCTCGTGCCGCAGCAGCGCGCCCTCGCCGTGGACCTGGCCTGCCTGCGACGGGCCCGCACGCCCATCACCTTCTGCCACCTCTCCGCGGCCCTCGCCCACGGCCTGTCCCTGCTGCACCCGCCGCAGGAGCTGCACCTCGGCGGAGATCCCAAACCGGCCTCCGCCCACCCGAGGGTGCGCACCCACCGCGTTCCCGACGCCGGTCGGATCCGCGTGACCACGGAGACCGGACTGCCGGCCACCTCCCTGGAGCGCACGGCGCTGGACTGCGCCCGCTCCCTGACCGAGCTGGAGGCGTGGATCATCCTGGATCAGTGCGCCGCCCGCGGGATCACCCGGGACGCGCTCGTCGAGCTGGCGGCGCAGCGGCCCCGGGTCCACGGCCTGCGTCGGGCGCGGCGGGCCATCGACCAGATGGATGCCCGCAGCGGCTCACCGGCGGAGACCCTCGCGCGCTACCGCATCCACCAGGCGGGGCTTCCCGCCCCCGATCTGCAGACCCGGGTGGAGACGGACCGGGACCGGTACTACCTGGACCTGGCCTGGCCGCAGCTGCGGGTGGCCGTGGAGGTGGACGGGCGCGCCAAATACCGGGACTACGGGCCGACCGACGAGGCGCTGATCCGGGAGAGGGAGCGGGAGAAGCGGATCCAGAACCTCGGCTGGGTGATGCTGCGCGTCGGGTGGCATGAACTGCGGCACCGACCCCAGGTCTTCCTGATGCGGCTGGCCGAATGTCTCCTGGCGCAGCAGCTGAGCCGGGGCCTCCCACCCCTGGACCTGGACGCCCTGCGCCGTCGCCTGGCCGACCTGCCCCTCACCTGACCCGGCTCCGCCCGCGCCGTCGTCACGTCCGCGTTTGGGAGCGGTTTCGACGTTCGGGAGCCATCAGGACGCTCCCGAACACCAAAACCCCTCCCACACCGACGGCCCACCCCCTGGCCGTCCAGAGCAGCTCATTTGGGAGCGGTTTCGGCGTTTGGGAGCCACGGGAACGCTCCCACACACCGAAACCCCTCCCCAACGCGCCGGAAGGGGGCGCGGGGAGGGGCAGAGCGCGGCGGAGCGCAGGACGGGCGCCCCGCCTCCCCTACGGGGTGAACTCGGTGCCGGTCAGGCGTTCGAAGGCCTCGACGTAGCGGCCGCGGGTCATCTCCACGACGTCGCCCGGCAGCTGCGGGGGCGGACCCTGCCGGTCCCACCCGGATTCCGGGGAGGTCAGCCAGTCCCGGACGAACTGCTTGTCGAAGCTGGCCTGCGGGCGGCCCGGCTCCCATTGGGCCCCGTCCCAGAAGCGGGAGGAATCGGGGGTGAGCACCTCATCGCCGAGGGTCACCTCCCCGCGGTAGGAGTCCAGGCCGAACTCCACCTTGGTGTCCGCGAGGATGATCCCCTGCTCCCGGGCGATCCGCTCGGCCGTGGTGTAGATCTGCAGGGTCAGCTCGTGCAGCCGGTCCCCCATGGCCTGGCCCACGGCCTCGTTGACCTGCTCGATGCTGATCGGCTCGTCGTGCTCGCCGATCTCCGCCTTGCCGGTGGGGGTGAACACCGGGGTCTCCAGGCGCGAGCCGTCGGCCAGCCCCTCGGGGAGGGGCCGACCCCACAGGGTCCCGTGGGCCTGGTACTCCTTGAGCCCGGAGCCGGTGAGGTAGCCGCGGGCGATGCACTCCACCGGGAACATGGACAGGGACTTGCAGATCATGGCCCGCCCGGCCACCTGCTCCGGAACGTCCAGGGTCAGCACGTGGTTGGGGATGTCCGCGAGCTGCTCGAACCACCAGGCGGACATCTGGGTGAGGATCTTGCCCTTGTCCGGGATGAGGGTGGGCAGCACGTGGTCGAAGGCGCTGATGCGATCCGAGGCCACGACCATCACCGCCCCGGCGCGGATCTCGGCGGTGTCGGAGAAGGAGGATCCGGACAGGTCCGCCCCGTCCTCGGGGACGTAGAGGTCTCGGACCTTGCCGGAGTAGATGTGTCGCCAGCCGGGGACGGCGATGGGCTCAGCGGTCATGCGGTGGACTCCTGTGCGTGGGGTGCGGAGGATGCGGGGTGCGGATGCGGAGGCCGCCCCGCTCGGGGATCGAGCGGGGCGGCGGTTCGGGTCAGGGCGCGGGGATGGTGATCCGTCCCTCGGCGGCGCGGCGGGCGATGTCGGTGCGGTGCTGCTCGCCGGGCCAGGAGATCGCCTCCACCCCGGCGTAGGCGCGGGCGCGGGCGTCGGCCAGGTCCTCCCCGAGGGCGACGACGGCCAGCACCCGGCCGCCGTCGGTGACGATGCCGGTGCGCCCGGCGCCGTCGCGCCGCTCGGTGGTCCCGGCGTGCAGCACGGTGACGTCGGGCAGCCGCTCGGCGTCGGCCAACCCGGTGATCTCATCCCCGGTGCGGGGGGTTCCGGGGTAGTTCTCGGCGGCCATCACGACGTCGACGGCCGGGCGCAGGTCCCAGCGCAGCTTCTGGTCCGGGTCCAGCTCCCCCTCGGCGGCGCTGAGCAGCAGCTGCCCCAGCGGGGTGCGCAGCCGGGCCAGCACGGCCTGGGTCTCGGGGTCCCCGAAGCGGGCGTTGAACTCGATGACCCGCACCCCGCGGGCGGTGACGGCCAGCCCGCAGTACAGGACGCCGACGAAGGGGGTGCCGCGCCGGGCCATCGCGTCCACGACGGGCTGGGCCACCGCGGCCACGACCTCGTCGGTGAAGCCCTCCGGCAGCCAGGGCAGCGGGGTGTAGGCGCCCATGCCGCCGGTGTTGGGCCCGGCGTCGTCGTCCCCGATGCGCTTGAAGTCCTGGGCCGGGCTCAGCGGAACCGTGTGGGCGCCGTCGCACAGGACGAACAGGGAGACCTCCGGGCCGTCCAGGTACTCCTCGATGACCACGGCGGAGCCGGCCTCGAAGCAGGCGACGGCGTGGGCCTCGGCCGCGGCGGGATCGTCCGTGACCACCACGCCCTTGCCGCCGGCCAGCCCGTCGTCCTTGATGACGTAGGGGGCGCCGAAGCGGTCCATGGCCGCGCGGGTCTGCGCAAGGTCGCGGGCCACGGCGGCCTCGGCGGTGGGCACCCCGGCCTCGGCCATGACCTCCTTGGCGAAGGCCTTGGAGGATTCCAGCCGGGCCGCGGCGGCGTCGGGACCGAACACGGGGATCCCGGCCTCGCGCAGGGCATCGGCCACCCCGGCGACCAGCGGGGCCTCGGGGCCGATGACGACGAGGTCCGCGTCGAGGTCCTCGGCCAGCCCGGTGGCCTCCTCCGGGGAGGACGGATCGATGCGGTGCACGGGCACGACGCGGGCGATCCCGGCGTTGCCGGGGGCGGCGTGCACCTCGGTGACGGCAGGATCGCGCAGCAGCGCGGTGATGATCGCGTGTTCGCGCCCGCCGGCGCCGAGGACCAGAACCTTCATGGCCCAATGGTAACGAATCGATAACGGTGCGCCGCACCCGGCCGCGCCGCGACCGCGGAGCGACCACGGCGCGACGCGAATCGCATCCGCCCCGCGCAGGTGGGATACTCGTTGCGGCGTCACGGGTCACACCCCGGCCGGGACGCCGCGCCCCCTCACCGCGAACCCCAGGAGCGAAGCGCCCGTGTGTGGAATCGTCGGCCATTTCTCGGCCGGTCCCGTCAACCAGCAGGTCTACGACTCGCTGCTGCTGCTGCAGCACCGCGGGCAGGACTCCACCGGCATCGCCACCGCGGAGGACCGCACCCTGCACCTGCAGAAGAAGGTGGGCCAGGTCCGGGAGGCCTACCGCACCCGGGACATGCGGGAGCTGGTGGGCAACATCGGCCTGGGCCACGTCCGGTACGCGACCAAGGGCAGCGCGGTGAACCTGGATGAGGCGCAGCCGTTCTACGTCAACGCCCCGTACGGCATCGTGCTGGTGCACAACGGGAACCTGACCAACACCCGGGAGCTGACCGATGAGATGAAGCGCCGGGACTTCCGGCACCTGAACTCCTCCTCGGACACGGAGCTGCTGCTCAACGTGCTGGCGGCCTCCCTGCAGGAGAACGTGGGCCGGCGCCACCTGGACGCCTCCGGGATCTTCGACGCCGTGATGAAGACCCACGCCCGGATCCGCGGGGCCTACGCGGTGATCGCCCTGATCGCCGGTCACGGGCTGCTGGCCTTCCGGGACCCGCACGGCATCCGCCCGCTGGTGCTGGGCCGCCGTCCGGTCACGGAGCAGACCGCGCAGGCCGCGCGCACCTACCGCGAGACCTACGGGATGGATCAGCAGCTGCCGGAGCAGGAGTGGGTCGTGGCCTCGGAGTCCCTGGTGCTCGACGCCGGCGGGTACGAGATCGTGCGGGAGATCGAGCCGGGGGAGGCGGTGTTCATCGACGAGTCCGGGACGCTGCACTCCCGCCAGTGCGCCCGGGAGACCACCCTGGTGCCGTGCGCCTTCGAGTACGTGTACCTGGCCCGCCCGGATTCGGTGATGAACGGGATCTCGGTGTACGAGGCGCGGCTGCGCATGGGCGAGAAGCTCGCCCAGACCATCCGCCGGCAGGTCCCGGACGAGGATTTCGACGTCGTCATGCCGATCCCGGATTCGGCGCGCCCGGCCGCCCTGGAGGTGGCCCACTCCCTGGGCAAGGAGTACCGGGAGGGCTTCTACAAGAACCGGTACGTGGGCCGGACGTTCATCATGCCCGGGCAGGAGGTGCGCCGGAAGTCCGTGCGCCAGAAGCTCAACGCCCTGCCCAGCGAGTTCGCCGGCAAGCGGATCCTGATCGTGGACGATTCGATCGTGCGCGGGACGACGTCCAAGGAGATCGTGGAGATGGCGTACGCGGCGGGCGCGGAGAAGGTCACCTTCGCCTCCGCGGCCCCGCCGGTGCGCTACCCGCACGTGTACGGGATCAACATGCCCACCGCGGGCGAGCTGGTGGCCCACGACCGCTCGATCGAGCAGATCCGGCAGATCCTGGGCTGCGATCATCTGGTGTACCTGGGGGTGGAGGACATGCGCGCGGCGATCACCGAGTCCACGGACATCGCGGACCTGGAGATGTCCTGCTTCACCGGGGAGTACATCACCGGGGACATCACCCCGGAGTACCTCGACTACGTCGCCGCGGAGCAGGAGTCCTGAGATGAGCCAGCCCCTGGAGACCGTCGAGTCCGCTGCGGCGGCCGAGCTGGCGGTGGTCACCCGCAGCGGCTTCGTGGAGTCCCGGCACGTGGGCTCGGCCGTGGTGGTGGAGCCCGACGGCGCGGTCTCGCGCCGCCTGGGCGATCCCGACGCCCTGCTGTTCCCCCGCTCCACGCTCAAGCCGTTCCAGGCGATCGCGTCGATGAAGGCCGGTGCGCCGCTGGTCGGCGCGCAGGTGGCGATCGCGGCGGGTTCGCACACCGGCTCCCTGGAGCACATGCGCACCGCGGCGGGGATGCTCGCTGCGGCCGGACTGTCCCCGGAGGATCTGCGCTGCCCGCCGGCCTGGCCGAAGGACGAGGACGCCCGGGACCGGCTGCGCGAGCGGGGCGAGGGGAAGCAGGCCCTGGCGATGAACTGCTCGGGCAAGCACGCGGCGTTCCTGTGGGCGTGCGCGGTGCAGGGCTGGGACACCGCCTCCTACCTGGACCCGGACCACCCGCTGCAGCGGCTGGTCCTGGAGACCGTGCAGGAGTTCACCGGGGACGCCCCGGCGCTGGTGGGGGTGGACGGGTGCGGGGCGCCGCTGCCGGCGATCACCCTGACCGGACTGGCCCGCGGCTACGCCCGCCTGGGGGCCGCGATCCGCAACATCGGGGAGGACGCCCGCACCGCGACCCTGGCCACCGCGATGGTGGACTACCCGGAGATGGTCCAGGGCCACGGGGAGCCCAACACGGTGGTCATCGAGGAGTTGGACGTCATCGCGAAGCTCGGGGCGGAGGGCGTGCTGTGCGTGGCCACCCCGCAGGGAGCGGCCGCGGCTGTGAAGGTCCTGGACGGCTCCTCCCGCCCGGCCACCCTGACGGCCCTGACCCTGCTGGCCGGCGCCGGGCATCTGCCGGGGGCCGCGGTGGAGGCCGTGCTGGGCAAGATCCTGAAACCCATCACCGGCGGCGGTGAGCCCGTGGGCGCGATCCGCCTGGGTGCGGCCTTCGACGACGCCGAGCGGGCCTCGGACGACGTCGAGCAGGCCCTCGATGACGCGGGACAGGGCGCCTGATGGCGGCCCGGCGGATCTCGGACGAGGCCGGGCTGGCGGCGGTGCGCGCCTGGGAGGCCGACCCGGAGGGGGCCGGACGCTCCACGGTGGCCACGGCCGTGCGCTACGCCCTGGAAGAGCTGGCCCACCGCGCCCCGGGCAACTCCGTGGAGGTCCGGGTCCCGCCCTTCGGGGTCACCCAGGCCATCGAGGGGCCGCGGCACACCCGCGGGACCCCGCCCAACGTCGTGGAGATGCCGGCCCCGGTGTGGCTGGGTCTGGCCACCGGCTCCCTGACCTGGGGGCAGGCCCGCGCCGAGCACGAGGTGGACGCCTCCGGCAACCGCAGCGACCTCTCCGCCCTGCTGCCGCTGTTCGCGACCCGCACCGCCGCGCGGCGGGCCCGGAAAGGTACCCTGGGGTAGATGAGTCAGCACCCTTCCGCCCCCCGTTCCCCGCAGTCCTCCTCCCCCGCGGGCTCCCCGGACGCCGACGCCGCGAACGACGTCGAGACCGTCCGCCCCGCCCCGGATGATGAGGCGACCCCCGAGCGCGCGGGGGCCGAGCCGGTGGAGGCCTTCGAGGTGCGCCGGGCCCCGTCGGTGATCGCGTTCCTGCTGGTCGGGGTGGCCGTGGGGCTGGTCGTGGCCCTGTTCTCCACGCTGCTGGGCCCGGTGGACCAGGCCTACACCCTGGGCGCGATCTTCGGCATGATGGCCGTGATCTTCGGGACCGCCGGCGCCCTGGTGGGCGCGATCATCGGCCTGATCCTGGACCGGCGCTCCAAGAAGCGGGTGCGCCGCTACCGGGCGGTGCCCGTGGACGAGCACGGCCAGCCCCTGACCTGACCACCTCCCCCTCCCGACGACCGGATCAGATCCACGCCCTCCCCCGCGCGGGGGAGGACCGACCCGAAGGACACCACATGGCAGACACCCAGCAGCCCGAGACCGGCCTGACCTACGCCGAGTCCGGCGTGGACGTCGAGGCCGGGGACCGCGCCGTCGACCTCATGAAAGAGGCCGTGAAGGCCACGCACGGGCCCGGGGTGGTCGGCGGCGTCGGCGGCTTCGCGGGGCTGTACGACCTCTCCGCGCTGCGCGGCTACCGCAAGCCCTACCTGGCGACCTCCACCGACGGGGTGGGCACCAAGGTCGCAATCGCCCAGACCCTGGAGATCCACGACACCATCGGCTGGGACCTGGTGGGCATGGTCGTGGACGACATCGTGGTGGTCGGCGCGAAGCCGCTGTACATGACCGACTACATCGCCTGCGGCAAGGTGGTCCCGGAGCGGATCGCCGGGATCGTGCGCGGGATCGCCGCGGCCTGCTCCGCGGCCGACACGGCCCTGGTGGGCGGGGAGACCGCCGAGCACCCGGGGCTGCTGGGCCCGCAGGAGTACGACGTCGCCGGGGCCGCGACCGGCATCGTGGAAGCCGACGAGCTGCTCGGCCCGGACCGGGTGCGGGCCGGCGACGTGCTGATCGGGATGGCCTCCTCCGGGCTGCACTCCAACGGGTACTCCCTGGTGCGCAAGGTCGTGAACGTGGCCGGGTGGTCCCTGGACCGGGAGGTCTCCGAGTTCGGCCGCACCCTCGGCGAGGAGCTGCTGGAGCCCACCCGGGTCTACGCCGCGGACGTGCTGGACCTGGCCCGCACCTTCCCCGTGCTGGATGAGGACGGCGGGCTGGGCACCGGGGTGCGGGCCTTCAGCCACGTGACCGGCGGCGGACTGGCCGCGAACCTGGCGCGCGTGCTGCCGCAGGGCCTGGAGGCCCGGGTGGACCGCGGCAGCTGGCGGGTCCCGCCGATCTTCCGGGTCATCGGGCAGCTGGGCAAGGTCCCGCAGGCGGACCTGGAGCGCACCCTGAACCTGGGCGTGGGCATGGTGGCCGTGGTGGACCCGTCCGTCGCGGATCAGGCGGTGGCGCACCTGGGAGAGCGCGGCGTGGACGCCTGGGTCATGGGCACCGTGGAGCAGGGCGAGGCCCCTGCCGCGGCGGACCTGGAGGACCCGGACTATGTGCAGGGCGCGAAGGGCGTGGACGGCGGCGCGGTGCGCCTGCTCGGCGAGTACGCGTAAGCCCATCGATCCGGCACCTGCCGACGCGCAGCGTGCCGAACCCGCGAATGACGCGCGAGGGCCCCGGAACCTGCTCGGTTCCAGGGCCCTCGCGCTGCCGATGCGGCTGCGGGGTGTGACGTCCGTGCTGCCGGGGACGTCGCCCGCTGGCCGGGGGTGACGGGCGCTCAGCCGCGCTCGTCATACTCCTCGGCGTACGGATCCTCGTAGTCGGCGAACTCCTCGCGCGCGCCGCCGGAGCGGTCCGCGGATCGGTCGGACTTCTTGGCACCGGTCAGCTCCCGCTCCAGCGCCGTGTAGTCGGTCTGCGGGGAGTAGTACTTCATCTCCCGCGCCTGCCTGGTTGCCTTAGCCTTCTGACGGCCGCGCCCCATGGCGTGACCCCCTCTTATCGCTCACTCCGGGCGCAGCCGCGCTGAGCGCACACTGCGACCCCGGATCCCTGTCAGTTCTGTCGTGGTTCCAGGGTACATGCTTTGTCCAGCCCGTGCCCACGCGCGACGAGGCGCCGCCGCTCACAGCCGCAGGGCGTCCAGGATCTCGCCGAAGGCCTCCCCCACCCGGGTGCGCCACAGGATGTCCGCCCGGGCATCGGCCCGCCCCGGTCCGCCGTTGATCACCGCCAGCGGCAGACCGCGGGCCAGCCCATCCAGCACGGGACGGTACCCGCTCATCACCGCCAGGGAGGACCCGGCCACCAGCAGCGCCCGGGACTCCCGGACCAGCTGGCGCGCCCGCGCCTTGCGCTCGGGCGGCACGGACTCGCCGAAGTACACGACGTCGGGCTTCAGCCGCACGGAGCCGCACACCGGGCACCCGACCATCCGGAAGCCCGCGATCTGCTGCTCGGACAGCTCCACGTCCCCGTCCGGGTTCACCGCGCGCGGATCCAGCCGGATCCGCTCCCGGTACCCCGGATTCGCCGCCTCCAGGCGCTCATCCAGCGCCCGGCGATCCTCGCGGTGCCCGCAGTCCAGGCACGCCACCGCATCCAGCCCGCCGTGCAGCTGGAGCACGGTCCGGGAGCCTGCGGCCCGGTGCAGCCCGTCCACGTTCTGGGTGATGATCCCGCTGAGCATGCCCGCCCGCTCCAGCTCCACCAGGGCGTGGTGCACGGGATTCGGACGGGCCCGATCCATGATCCGCCAGCCCACGAAGGAGCGGGCCCAGTACCGATGGGAGGCGTCGGGATCGTGCAGGAACTCCTGGTACGTCATCGGCCGGTACCGCCGCAGCGAGCCGCGCGGCCCCCGGTAGTCCGGGATCCCGGAGTCGGTGGAGACCCCCGCCCCGGTGAGCACCAGCACCCCGCCGGCCCGCAGCAGCCCGACGATCCCGGCCAGCGCGGCCGCGGGCTCCGTGGGGCGGGTCGTCTCCTCGACCACGCGGGCGATCGAGCGCAGAGCGGCCCGGTGGGCGGCCCCCGCGGCGGCGGGGAAGGAGGAGGTCACGGGCCCAGCCTACGCAGACCGGCCGCACCGCGACGTCGGGATCCGGCGTCATCTGGGCGACGCGACGCAACGAATGGGCGGATATCTCGCGGATCACTACAGTCGGGGACAACCCGATCGCCATCCCGGAAAGGCCCCACCGTGCCCCTGCACAGCCCGCGCCTGGCGCCCCTGCGCCGTCGCCTGCCCGATCTGCCGACCCTGCGGGACTACCTGCACCTGCAGAAGCCCACCCTGGACCGCCGGGCCGCGCGCCTGGCCAAGGCCGCGGACCTGTGGGACCTGCGGCGCATCGCCAAGCGGCGCACCCCCACCGGTCCCTTCGACTACGTCGACGGCGCCGCGGAGCGGGAGATCTCCCTGGGCCGGGCCCGGCAGGTCTACGACGAGCTGGCCTTCCGCCCGCAGGTGCTGCGCGACGTCGGCTCCGTGACCCCGCAGACCACCGTGGCCGGTGCCGCGAGCGCGATGCCGCTGGTCATCGCCCCGACCGGCTTCACCCGGATGATGCACAGCGAAGGCGAGACCGCCGGGGTGCGGGCCGCCCACGCCGCGGGCATCCCCTTCACCCTGTCCACCATGGGCACCGCGACCATCGAGGAGGTGGCCGAGGCCGGGCCCGACGGGCGCCGCTGGTTCCAGCTGTACCTGGCCGGTGAGGACCGCTCCATCGCGGAGGACCTGGTGGCCCGGGCCCACGCCGCCGGGTACGACACGCTGATGGTCACCGTGGACACCCCCGTGACCGGGGCCCGGCACCGGGACACCCGCAACGGCATGACCTTCCCGCCGCAGCTGACCGCCAAGACGTTCCTGGATGCGGCCTGGCGCCCGGAGTGGTGGATCAACTTCCTGACCACCGAGCCCCTGGGCTTCACGAACTTCGGCTCCGGGTCCCAGTCCATCCAGGCGATCGGGTCCCTGTTCGACCCCACCCTGGCCTTCCGGGACCTGGCCTGGCTGCGCGAGCAGTGGCCCGGGACCCTGCTGATCAAGGGCGTGCAGACCCCCGAGGACGCCGAGCGGTCGGTGGCTGCCGGGGCCGACGGCGTCGTGCTGTCCAACCACGGCGGGCGCCAGCTGGACCGGGCGCCCGTGCCGCTGCTGACCCTGCCGGAGGTGCGCCGCAGGCTGGGACCCGAGCCGACCGTGCTGGTGGACACCGGGATCATGTCCGGGGCCGACGTCGTCGCGGCGGTGGCCCTCGGCGCGGATGCGGCGATGATCGGGCGGGCCTACCTGTACGGGCTGATGGCCGGCGGCGGGGAGGGCGTGGCCCGGGCCCTGGAGATCTTCCGCTCCGAGATGGTGCGCACGATGCAGCTGATGGGCGTGGCCCGGATGGAGGAGCTGACCCCGGAGATGGTGGCCCTGGATTGGAGGAGCGCATGAGCCGCGTCGTCGGAGGAGGGCCCGCTCCCGGGGCGGGGGCGGACGCTGGAGCGAAGGCGGACGCTGCCGCGGGCGCGGGCGTCGAGCCGGTGGGGCGGTCGGGGCTGCGCCCCGGGGCCGGACGGGCGCTGATCGCGTCCATGATCGGCACGCTCGTGGAGTGGTACGACTACGCGCTGTACGGGGCGGCGGCCTCCCTGGTCATCGGCCCGCTGTTCTTCGGGGGCCTGGAGGGCGGGCAGGCGGTGGCGGCCTTCGCGACCTTCGCGGTGGGGTTCGTCGCCCGGCCGCTGGGCGGAGTGCTCATCGCCCACCTCGGGGACCGGCGCGGACGCAAGCCGGCGATGCTGCTGACCATCCTCATCATGGGGGTCTCCACGGTGGGGATCGGTCTGCTGCCCACGTACCAGAGCCTCGGGGTGTGGGCGGTGGTCCTGCTGATCCTGCTGCGCTTCACCCAGGGGCTGGGTGCCGGGGCCGAGCTGACCGGGGCGCTGACCCTCGTCGCGGAGTACACCCCGCCGGCCCGGCGCGGCTTCTGGACCTCCCTGGTGCTCTCGATGCCGGCCGCGGGCTCGGCGATCGCGATCCTGAGCTTCCTGGCCGTGGCCGGGCTGGGACAGGAGGCGTTCCTCGGGTGGGGCTGGCGGCTGCCGTTCCTGGTCTCGGTGGTGCTGTTCGCCCTGGCCATCTGGATCCGCACCCGCCTGGAGGAGTCCCCCGAGTACCGGGCGGCGATGGCCGCTCAGCGGCAGCGCCGCGAAGCCCGACGCACCCCGCTGGGCGAGGTGCTGCGCACGGACTGGAGGGGTGTGGTGCTGGGCTTCATGGCCGTGACCGGCCACAACGCCAACAACTACATCATCTCCATCGTCTCCATCACCGTCATGACCACCTATGGCGGATTGGAGCGCCAGCAGGCGCTGACGGCGGTGCTGCTGGCCTCGATCCTGGGGGTCCTGCTCTCCCCGGTGGCGGGTCTGGCCGCGGACCGGTTCAGCGCGGCGAAGGTCATGGGCTTCGGGGCGGTGGCCGGCGCGCTGTTCGCCGTACCGCTGTTCCTGGGCCTGACCTCGGGCAGCTGGGTTGCGAGCCTGGGGGTGCTGTGCGTGTCCTACGGCGTGGTGCTCTCCTGCACCTCGGGCCCGCAGGGCGCGTTCGTGGCGAACCTGTTCCCCACCGAGACCCGTTTCACCGGCACGGCCCTGGCTCGGGAGACCAGCGGGGCGCTGGTCGCGGGCTTCACCCCGATGATCGTGGCCTGGCTGCTGCAGGCCGCGGACGGCGCCGTCGGCCCGGCCGCCGGGTATATGGGCGTGTGCTTCGCGGTGACGGCGGCGGCCATGGTCCTGGCCCGCGGCCGCGGCGACAACCCGGCGACGCCGGGGGCGAGGGCGTAGGGTCCAGCGGACGTCCTGGGGCCCGGCGTGTCCGGGGTTCCCGTTCCCCGGGGTCCGATCCTCGGGGCGCACCGGCGGTGTCCGACCCTCGGGGCGCCCCGAGACGGCGCAACGGTTCCCATGGACTCTCCCGCGGACGCCGAGACGGCGCTCTCGTTCCCAGAAATCGGATTTATGGGAACGAAAGCGCCGCCTCGGCGAGGGGTGGGTACGAGAGCGCCGCCTCACGGGCCCCCGGGGTCAGCTCCGCTCGGAGGTGACCGTCAGGCCGTCCTCGGCCACGTCCACCCGCACGGTGTCCCCATCCCTGATCTGACCGGCGAGGATGCCCTTGGCCAGGCGGTCGCCGACCTCCTTCTGCACCAGCCGGCGCAGGGGCCGGGCGCCGAAGGCCGGGTCGTAGCCGGTCAGTCCCAGCCACTCCTTGGCCGCGGGGGTGACGTCCAGGGTCAGGCGCCGCTGCTGCAGGCGCTGGGCCATCGCCTCGATCATCAGCTCCACGATCCGCCCCAGATCCTCAATGGTCAGCGGGTCGAACATGATGATGTCGTCCAGCCGGTTGAGGAACTCGGGCTTGAAGGAGGCGTTGACCACGTTCATCACGGCCTCGCGCTTCTTCTGCTCCTCCAGGGTCTGATCCACCAGGAACTGCGAGCCCAGGTTGGAGGTCATGATCAGGATGACGTTGCGGAAGTCCACGGTGCGTCCCTGCCCGTCGGTCAGGCGCCCGTCGTCCAGGACCTGCAGGAGGATGTCGAAGACGTCCGGGTGGGCCTTCTCCACCTCATCCAGCAGCACCACGGAGTAGGGCCGACGCCGCACGGCCTCGGTCAGCTGGCCGCCCTCGTCGTAGCCGACGTACCCGGGAGGGGCGCCGACCAGCCGGGAGACGGTGTGCTTCTCCCCGTACTCGGACATGTCGATGCGGATCATCGCGTGCTCGTCGTCGAACTGGAACTCCGCCAGGGACTTGGCCAGCTCGGTCTTGCCCACACCGGTGGGGCCCAGGAACAGGAAGGAGCCGATGGGCCGGTCCGGGTCCGAGACCCCCGCGCGGGAGCGGCGCACGGCATCGGCCACGGCCTGCACCGCGCGGTGCTGGCCGATCAGGCGCTTGCCGAGCTCCGCCTCCATGTGCAGCAGCTTCTCGTTCTCGCCCTGCAGCATCTTCCCGGCGGGGATCCCCGTCCAGGCGGAGATGACGTCCGCGATCTCATCGGCGGTGACCTCCTCGGGGACCATGGTGTCCCCGGCTTCGGTCTGCTCCTCGGCGCGCTGGGCCTCCTCCAGCTCCCGCTGCTTGGCGGGGATCTCCCCGTACAGCAGCCGGGAGGCCTCCTCGAGGTTGCCCTCGCGCTGGGCGACCTCGGCCGCGGAGCGCAGCGCATCCACCTGCTTCTTGATCTCCCCGACGCGGTTCAGCCCGGCCTTCTCCGCCTCCCAGCGGGCGTTCAGAGCGTCCAGCTCCTCACGCCGGTCCGCCAGCTCCCGCTGCAGGGTGGCCAGCCGTTCCTGGGAGGCGGCGTCGGTCTCGTTCTTCAGCGCCAGCTCCTCCATGGTCATCCGGTCCACCTGGCGGCGCAGCGCGTCGATCTCCTCCGGGGCGGAGTCGATCTCCATGCGCAGGCGCGAGGCGGCCTCGTCCACGAGGTCGATGGCCTTGTCCGGCAGCTGCCGGCCCTGGATGTAGCGGTTGGAGAGCTTGGCCGCGGCCACCAGGGCGGAATCGGCGATCTGCACCTTGTGGTGCGCCTCGTAGCGCTCCTTCAGGCCGCGCAGGATCGCGACGGTGTCCTCCACGGAGGGCTCCCCGACGTAGACCTGCTGGAAGCGGCGCTCCAGGGCGGCGTCCTTCTCGATGCTCTCGCGGTACTCGTTCAGGGTGGTGGCCCCGATCATCCGCAGCTCGCCGCGGGCCAGCATGGGCTTGAGCATGTTGCCCGCGTCCATCGCGCCGTCGGCCCCGCCGCCGGCGCCGACGAGGGTGTGCAGCTCGTCGATGAAGGTGATGACCTGCCCCTCGGACTTCCTGATCTCGTCCAGGACGGCCTTGAGCCGCTCCTCGAACTCGCCGCGGTACTTGGCCCCGGCCACCATGGACCCGAGGTCCAGGCTGATGAGGGTCTTGCCGCGCAGGGTCTCCGGGACGTCCCCGGAGACGATGCGCTGGGCCAGGCCCTCGACGACGGAGGTCTTGCCGACGCCGGGCTCGCCGATCAGCACCGGGTTGTTCTTGGTGCGCCTCGAGAGCACCTGGATGACGCGGCGGATCTCCGCATCACGGCCGATGACCGGGTCCAGCTTGCCCTCGCGGGCGACGGCGGTCAGGTCCGTGCCGTACTTCTCCAGGGACTGGAAGGTGCCCTCCGGATCGGGGGTGTCCACGGTGCGTCCTCCTCTGACGTCGGGGATGGTCTGCTGGATGGCCTCGGCTCCCGCTCCGGCCCGCTCCAGAGCCGCGGCGGCCGGGTCCTCCGAGCCCAGCCGGGCGATGCCCAGCAGCAGCACCTCGGTGGAGACGAACTGGTCCCCCAGCTGCTGCGCGGCCTGCTGCGCACCCTGCACGACGCGCAGGGACTGGCGGGAGAACTGGGCCTGGCCCACCGAGGACCCGGAGGCGGCGGGCAGGGCCTTGATCGCGGCCGAGACCCGCTCGGACAGGGCGTCCACGTCCACCTCGAGGGACTTCAGGACGGCCACCGCCACGGACTGGCGCTGGTCCAGCAGGGCCTTGAGCAGGTGCGCGGGTTCGATCTGCGGGTTGCCCGCGGTCTGCGCGTTCATGTTCGCGGCGTTGAGAGCCTCTTGGCTCTGGGTGGTGAATCGGGTGTCCATGGCGGCTCCTCACGGTGGTTCGGGGAGGAGCGGCGGGCTGCGGCGCCCGTCGATCTGCCCACGTCTGTACCAACTACCTTAAGTCTACTCCGCTCAACTTGATGAGACAAGGGGTGCCCGGCAGGTTTTCCACAGGTTCTTCCGCAGGATGGCGGGGATCGGAAGGCGCCCGAGGGAGAGGGCCGGGCGGTGCCCGGAAGCCGCCGAGACCCCAGCCGGACCCCGGTGGCTCGGCCCCGCGGGTCCGCCCGATTCGATCGGACCGTTCAGCCCAGCCGGCCGCCGTCGTACCCGGCGGCGTCGAGGATCTCATCCTCCGTGGCCGGGCGCCCCTCGGCCGCGCGGCGCCCGCGCCGATCCTGGCCGATCGCCAGGGCCAGGGTCGCGAAGGCCGCGACGAAGGTCAGGATGCCGAAGGTGTTGCCGAAGCCGGCGGAGAGCCCGATGACGTCCGGGCCCAGCACCGCCGAGGCCGCCGAGACCACCCGCCCCTCCACCCGGTCCGGGACGAGGAAGCCGAAGATCAGCGCCAGGACCCACGTGCACACGAGCGCACCGGCGATCGCCGGCGTCGTGGCCCCGCCCGGTCGGCGCCGGGCATCGCGCAGCAGGTGCCAGCAGGCCAGGCCCATGACCACCAGGTAGACCGGCAGCACGGTCACCGCGAAGACGCCCACCAGCAGCCCGCCCGCCCCGAACAGGGCGCGTCCGGCCGTGATCCACAACCCCGTCAGCACGGCCATCGGCAGGGCCGCGCCGGTGCACAGGCGCACCGCGGCCGAGGGGGAGGCGGCGCGAACGGGAGGGGTCGGGGAGGTGCTGCTCACGGTAAGCCAGTCTAGATGTTGCGGGTCACGAGTTTGTGGTCGCTCGGTAGGTAGGCAGGCCCAGAGAGGAACGAACGAACGGGGGAAGAAGGCCCGCGGTGCACGGGCCTGCCCAGGACTGCCCCATCGGCCCAACAGCACCCACGGACCGCAATAGTCAGCAGACAGCCATCGGGTCGAACTACGACTTCTCGGTAGATCACGGATAGTATCGGAGTCGTACGCCCCCCAGGGACGCACAGACAGGAGCGCCCATGCCTTTCGACGCGCCGACACGGCGGCCACAACTTCCCGAGCCGGGGCAGGTTGTCGAGGTGCGAGGCAGTCGCTGGGCCGTCACCGACATCTCTGTCCAGGGGCTGGGGCGAAGCCCTGCCGATGAGACCCGACCTGAGACGCAGCACGTCGTAGCACTCCAGTCAACCGACGAGGACCGCCTGGGGGAGGAGCTGTCCGTAGTCTGGGAGCTAGAGGTCGGTAATACTCTGCTTCCAGACCAAGGCCTTCCCGTACATCTGACCTCCGAAACCTTCGACGACCCCAACACTCTTGGCGCATACGTCGACGCCGTTCGTTGGGGTGCTGTGACCAGCGCAGACGAGAGTTCTTTCCAGTCACCGTTCCGCTCGGGCGCTAACGTCGAGGCGTACCAGCTCGAGCCTCTCCGACGTGCGCTCTCTTCCGCACGCACGAACCTCCTGCTCGCTGACGACGTCGGGCTTGGCAAGACCATCGAAGCCGGACTGGTCATCCAAGAGCTGCTGCTGCGGCACCGAGCGCAGACCGTTGCGATCGTGTGCCCGCCGAGCCTGGCGATCAAGTGGCAGGAGGAGATGCGCGAGAAATTCGGTTTAGACTTCGTCATTATCAACCGAGAGAGACTCGCCGAGGACCGCCGCAGACACGGACTAGGTGCCAACCCCTTCCGTCTCCACCGGCGCGTCATCGTGTCCATGGCATGGCTGCCGACGCCCCGAGCGAGACGGCTGCTGCGCGAGATCTATCAGACGGCAGACGGAAGATCCGCGCAATCGTACGCCTTCGACATCCTGGTGGTAGACGAAGCACACCACGTCGCTCCGTCCAGCCCGAGTTCTATCGGCGGTGGCCGAGGATACGCCGTCGACAGCAAACGGACAATCGCGGTGACTGAGTTGGCCAAGCGCTGCGAGCATAGACTGTTCCTCAGCGCCACACCGCACAACGGATACTCCGAGTCCTTCACAGCCCTGATGGAGATGATCGACGACCGACGCTTCGCCCGTGGCGCGACGATCGATGAGAAGGCCCTGGCCGACGTGACGGTGCGCCGCCTCAAAACCCAGCTGACCGAGAAGGACTTCAAAGACCGACAGATCAAGACCATCCCCTTTGAGCCGGAACGGGACGAGGAGGAGAACTTCTCCGCCCTCGTCGATCTGCTCGAGGCAAGCGCCAAGGCCAATGGCAAGAGCACGATGGGCGATCTTCTCGGGGTGCTGCTGCGCAAGCGACTGCTGTCGAGCCCCTGGTCATTCGCTCTCACACTGGAACAGTACAATGCGGCTCCCGACGCTTCGCTGCCCGCCCTCGAGGACCCTTACACTGAGGTCATCGGCAGCGACCAATCGGATGAGGAGGAGGGCCTCCCGGAGCATCCTGAATTCGAGGCGATGAGACATGCTAAGACAGCGCGCCCGTTGAGTGAGGCCACGCCGCAACAGATCGATCGGCTCACCGCGTGGGGTCGCGGCTTCGAAGGGCGTCCCGACTCCCGCCTGAGCGCACTCATCACGTTCCTCGATGGTTTCTGCCGGATCGGCGAGCTATGGAGCAACGAGCGCGTGGTCATCTTCACCGAGTACGCCGCGACCTTGGAGTGGATACAGCGCGTGCTGGAGTCCAAGGGGTACAGCGAGGACCGCCTTGCCGTCATCCAAGGCAGCACATCGGCTGAGGAACGAGAGCTGATCCGTGCACGCTTCACCGCTCCTCCCGAGGACCAGCCGATCCGTGTCCTTCTGGCCACGGACGCAGCAGGCGAGGGCATCGACCTCCAGGCGCACTGTCACCGCCTAATCAACTACGATATCCCCTTCAACCCGTCCCGCTTGGAGCAGCGGATCGGGCGCATCGACCGCTATGGGCAGCGCAACTCGCCCGAGATCTATTACCTGGCCCCGACGCGCAGCTCATCGGCGTACACCAACGATCTGAAGTTCTTCCGTCGCATCGCGGAGAAGGTCGCCACGGTCAAGGGCGACCTGGGGTCAGTCAACTCGGTGGTGGACGCCGATGTTCAGGAGCACTTCAGCCTGGAGGCCTCTCCAGCCCGAACAGTCGCAAAGAATGCCTCGTCCGCCCAGCTCACCGCACTCAAGGGTGACTTACATCTTAACGCCCAGTTGACGAATCTCGCATCCTCATACGACGAGACGAAGACCAAGCTGCACCTCACGCCGTTCAATGCTCGGCGGGTTGTCGAGACGGCTCTCGCGGCTAGCCGCGAACCGGGGTTGAAAATCAACCCCGATGATATGTACGACGAGAACGACCCAGCGACCTTCACCGTAGGACACCTTGGACACCGATGGCAGTCAACGTTGGCGGGGCTCGACACACGGCTCAATCCGGGCGTATATCGTCCGATCACCTTTGACGAGACAGCAGCCCACGAGGACCCAGAGGTTGTCCACATCCATCTCGGGCATGCGCTCATGCAGAAGTCGGCTCGTCTCCTGCGCAGCGGTCTCTTCGGCGCCTCATCTCAAATACACCGTGCTACCGCCGTGGTGGAATCGGGTATTCCCGAGTCCTGTGTTGCGGCAGTCTCACGACTGGTCCTCGTCGGACGCGGCGGACTCCGCCTACACGAGGAGGTCTTCGTCACCGGCATCCGAATACGCGGCAACGCGATGGCGGAGGACAAGGTTCATGATCTGCTTGACAAAGTGCTCGATCGCCGTGATCTGGTCCCCGCTGATCGTTCGGTGCGCTTCCAGCTCGCTGAAGCTTGGAATGCCGAAGACTCGAAGATGCGCAGGCGCCTCGAGGAAGCCATGAGGGCTCGGGCGAGGAAGCGCCAGGATGCCGTTCAGGAGAACTTGAACAAGCGCCGCGACACTGACCTGAAGCGAGTGTCGGACATCTACGCGAAATTCAGAGAGAATCTCCACCGTTCGCTGCAGGAGGCGAGGGCGGAAGAACACGAGGCAACACTGATGCTCTTCGCGGACGATCAACAGGCCCAGAGACGCCGTGACATCCGCGCCATGGAGGACCGTCTCGAAGCCCTCGGTGGTGAGGAAGAGCGAGAGCTGTCTGGAATCCGGGACCGCTACACCGATGTGCATCCATATGTCTCAGCGGCCGCAGTGGTGTTCGCTCTGACTCCGACGGACGCGGATAAGTTTGGAGGGAATCGATGACCCCTGTGACGAAAAAACTGGGCCGCACATCTGGAAGTGTCCGCGATGCCCATCGAGCCTGGCTGGAGCTGGTGGATACGGAGGGGCCGTTCATCGCCCTGCCGGTACTCGCGAAAGCCTTCCCCCAAGGCATTCCTCAGGTGGATCCTACGCGTCGACAGGTGCTGGGCACGGAAAAGCAGCAATTCGAGCGCGCTCGGGACGCCTACGAGGAAGCGTTTGACCGCCAGGTTGCACTGCCCTCTTACCGGGTCGCGCGCGACACATGGGTCGAGTCGGTGTTGCGTGATCTGTTTCAGTGGGGAGATCACTGGAACCCCAATGACCCAATAGCCAGGACTATGGTGTCGTCACCAGACTGGGCTGTACAGATGCACGCCACAGGAGCGCTGCGTCGCCATGACGACGTAGGCGCACTGGTCTGGGTCATCGATCCGGTCACCGGGCTGCGGGAAGCCTGCGAAGACGGCTGGTCCGACAGCCCGATCGATCGTATGGAACTGTTGCTACGTAAGGCCGGCCTGCCGATCGGGATTGTCACGGACGGTCGCTGGTGGGGGCTGGTGAGCGCACCGCAAGGCACTCTGGCCGCCTCCGGAATCGTTGACGCACAGACATGGATCGAAGAACGCGAGGTTCTGGACGCCTTCGTCGCATTGCTCTCCCCCAGCCGGCTGCTGGGTAAGAGGACCGAGCATCGATTGAGCGCCCTCTTCGTCGACTCCGTGTTGGCCGCTGAGCAGATTACCGAGGCGCTGGGCGCGCAGGTGCGACGCGCGGTCGAGCTCGTCGTGGCGGCTCTGGACGAATCAGCGGCGGAGGCCCGCCACCGGCAGGAGCCCGATCCGCTCCCGAAGGACGGTGACGAGATCTACGCCGCTGTCGTCACCGTGCTCATGCGTGTCGTCTTCCTCCTCTTTGCGGAAGAGCGCGGGCTGCTCCCGACTGGTGAGCTATATTCGGCAGGCTACAGTCTCTCCGATCAGCGCGAGCTGTTGGAGAGACGGGCCAGAGATGAGAACGACGAAGCTCTCGACGCTACTTCCCTGACGTGGCACCGCCTCCTGGCGACGTCGATGGCCCTCTATGGCGGCGCGACATTCGAGGACCTCCGACTTCCTGCGTACGGAGGCTCCTTGTTCGACCCGCAGCGTTTCGGATTCCTCACCGCGACCACCGACCGTGGGGTGCTGGCCCTCACCGTGAGCGACAGAGTCATGCTTGAGGTGTTGCGAGCCATTCAGACGGCCAGGATCGATGGTCAGCTTCGACGGATCTCCTTCCGCGACATCGACGTGGAGCAGATCGGTTATATCTACGAAGGCCTTCTGGGATTTACCTGCCAGCGTGCGACGAAAGTTACGATAGGCTTGGACGGTAAAGACGGGGCAGAGCCGGAGATCACCTTAGAGGAGCTCGAGGAATTCGCCTCGAAGACCTCCGACGGGGCTACCTTCGGCAAGATGCTCTTCAACCGAGTCAAGAAGACCCAGCCTAGCGCTAAGGGGCTTACCGCGGCCCAGTACGCTAAACTGGCGACCACTGGAGACTCTGTGGAGGACGCCATTCAAGCCGTCCGCTCCGTCACGACCGACGAGGTACTGGCGGAACGCCTGCGCAACTGGATTGGCCTGATCCGCCGCGATCTGCGAGGCCGCCCGGTCGTTGCTCTTGAAGGAGGACTGCTGGTTGTCGAAACCGCCTCTCGGAAAAATGCCGGCGCGCACTACACACCGCGCGCGCTCGCCGAGGAGGTCGTACTCCATGCGCTGGAGCCGATCGTGTACTCCCCCGGGCCACACCAGACCGCCGACCGCAGCGCCTGGCAGTTGAAGTCATCGACGGAGATCCTCGACCTCAAGGTTGCTGACATCGCCTGTGGGTCGGGCGCTTTCCTCGTCGCGGCCGCCCGTTACCTGGCGGCCCGCCTGCAGGAGGCGTGGCAGTCCGAAGGAGTCTCCCCGGAGCTCTCGCCGACCGACAGAGAGACCAGGGCTCTCCGCGCGGTGGTGGCCTACTGCTTGTACGGGGCTGACATCAATGAGATGGCCGTCGAAATGTGCAAGCTCTCGCTCTGGCTCGTCTCCCTTGACCGCAGCCTTCCCTTCTCCTTCGTGGACGACAAGATGCTCCACGGGAATTCCCTGCTGGGCCTGACTTCTCTGCGGCAGCTGGAGAAACTGCATATCTCCCCGTCTCAAGCAACCGCCGAGATACCCAAGACAGAGCATTCGGGGAAAGGCCAGCCCACCCTAGACATCCCGGAGGACGCGCTCATAGGGCAGCTCAACCTCTCGAACCGTATCCAGAAGGCGATCTCTCTGCGACACGCGCTCACATCAGAGATCGACAACACCGACCCCATGCGTTCGGCCGCGACGAAGCGCAATCAGATGAAAGACCTAGCCAAGGTCACCCAAACGCTGCGACAGATTGCCGATGGCGTGATCGCGGCTGGGTTGCCCCTAGGAGGCAAGCCAGGGAAGCAGCTCAACAATGCTTACGATAAGCTTCGCCTCGCCGCGAGGTACGCTCTGCCGTCCTCCGACGGGCCCGCAGATCCCACCTTGCTCAACGAGCTCATTACCGAAGGTCTTACCCCCACTGTCGAGACCGACTATGCCCAGTGGCAACCTCTCCACTGGTGCCTGGAAGTCCCCGACGTGATGGCCCGGGGCGGGTTCGATGCCATCGTCGGCAACCCCCCATTCTTAGGGGGAAAGAAGATCTCCCCAGCCATGGGCAAGAATATGAGACAGTGGTGCGTTCGCCAAATTGCAAACAACACCACAGGAAATGCCGACCTTGTTTCCTATTTCTCCCTAAGGGCCACCAATCTCCTGAGGCCAACCGGAACACTGGGCCTTATTGCGACAAACAGCATCGCTCAGGGCGATACTCGGGAAGTAGGGCTGGACCAGATGGTCTCGGAGGGGTTCATTATCACACGAGCAATTCAATCACGACCTTGGCCGGCAGCGTCAGCAAAACTAGAATATGCCTGCGTATGGGGCACCGGGGGAGCCGTTAGCAACGCCGCAACACGTGTGTGTGACGGCGTGGCAGTCGACCGCATATCCCCCCTCCTGGAAGCGGAAGGACGCGTCTCCGGAAATCCGCTGCCGCTTCGTGAGAATGTAGGCACCGCATTCCAGGGCTGCATCATCGACGGGAAGGGGTTCATCATTGAACCTGAGGAGGCGAAACAATGGATCCATGAGGAGCCCAGGAACGCCGAAGTGCTGTCCCATTTTTTGAACGGCGATGATATCGATTCCCAACCAGATACTTCGCCAAGGCGCTGGATAATTAATTTTAGGGAACTCCCAGAGAGTTCCGCCAAAACCTACACTAAACCCTGGGGGCACGTATACCACGAAGTGAGGCCGACTCGTCTCCAGAAAGATCCCATTGCCTATCCGCGCATGGTAAACGAGTGGTGGAAGTTCTGGATGCCGCGTCCCAATATGGAGAAGGCAATCTCAGGTCTGAACGAGATTCTTACGCTTGCCCGAAACAGCAACTGTCTCACACCTATACGCACACCTCGAGGCGCAGTGATGAGCGAGCAGCTGATTATTTTCGCCACTGACTCCTACGCACAACAGGCAATACTCTCGTCATCACTTCACCAGATGTGGGCCATAAAATACACTTCCACTCTGGGCTCCGGATTGCGATATACACCCAGTAAAGTTTTTATGACATTTCCGCGCCCCCGGCCATTGGTCGAACTTGATGCCATTGGTTTAATTATGCACACGGAGCTTCGCGGAATCATGTTGCGTCGAAATATGGGACTCACAACCCTTTATAATCGAATAAACAACCCTGACCTGCCAGACTCAACAGACCCGGACGTTGCGCGGTTAAGGCAGATCCATGTCGACCTGGACCAGGCCGTCATGGCGGCCTACGGATGGGATGACATACCCCTCGATCACGGGTTCAATGACTACCGCCGGATGACCCGCTGGACGGTGAGCCCGGAAGCACGTGTCGAAATCCTCGACCGCCTTCTCGAAGAGAACCACCGTCGAGCCGCGTTGCAGGAAGGCGCCCCACCAGCGGACGAGGACGATGGTGAACACGCACCAGAAGATGACTGAGAGGGAGATGACTGATGTCAGAGCCCACACCTGCGTACGAGCTGCTCATCAACGACGAGAAGTCATCCTGGGCAGCGCGTGAAAACCTCCACAACATCCTCACCCGCGAGCTGCTTGGTCCAGCCGATGGTGATGACGAGATACTGCAGATGGCGCCCGACACCCGCTACCTGGTCGGCCGAATCGCACCATCAAAGATAGCCGACAACACAGGCGCGCCAAGCGCCGAAGGAGATGATGACCCCAACTCCACCCTCGATATCGGTGACGACGTTGACGCCAAGCAGAGCACCGGTGTGCCGCTACCGAGCACAGACGAAACGACGATCGATGCGGAGGAGGACGCCGCCCAGGATGCACCCGTCAAGCGCGGTCTCATGATCCCGGCCTCCATGGGGCTGCGCTTCCAGATCCCCCTCGACATCAAGTCTTTCACCGTCCGCGCGAACTGGGGAACCTACGAACCCGGAAACACCGGCAAGGTCATCTCCGGCACCGACCGCCCCGAACGCGTCTTCCGTCGGAAGCATCACGATCACGCGTCAAGGATCCTCATCAGCGATCTCAAGAAGGGTGGTGGTAGAGCGACACAGAGGCTCGAAGATAACGTCACCTTGCAGATCGATAGCGAGATCGACAGCGCTGAGGGCCAGTCGCGTAGCCGTCGCATCATCGAGGTCGCACTGTGCAACAACACGGAAACGAGCACGCCCATCCCGGTCAAGGCCTGGATGTTCCAGACACAGCTCTACATCGAGTCCGAAGACGGCCAGCCCATCTTCCTGCCGGTCCACGATCCCCTCTATGACCCGGAGCGCCCAACCGAAGACGACGAACTCAAACGGCTCGACCTGCAGTACCGTGACCAGCTCGAATTCGCCATCGGGCGTACATGCTCCGTCGACTGGGCTGTCGCCGATGGTGCCCGCCAGGCAACCCAGGTGCGCACCACCTGGCTGCCCACGAGCGAGACCCCGCAGACCCTCCCCGGAGAGACGCCCGGCGCGATCACCGACATGCGAACGCTGGCAGACGCCGCAGAAACCAACGCGGATATTCTCGATGCCGGCCTGCGACCCATCGTTGACGGCTACGCGGCATGGCTGGATCAGAAACGTGATGAGGCCACCACGCTGCCCCCGCATCTGCGCTCCACCGCGGAGGAAGCGATAGACGAAGCTGTCTACGTCCATGCGCAGCTCGCCGATGGCCTGTCTTTCCTCCAGCAGAATGAGGAAGCTCGCCGTTGCTTCGCATTCATGAACACCGTTATGGCCGATCAGCGCGTTCGCAATCAGGTCGCGGCGCTACGTATCGCTGACCCCACACTCGAGCTCGACGAGGCGGCAGAACGCGTGGCTGCACGGGGTCCCGGCGCTCACTCCTGGCGTACCTTCCAGCTCGCCTTCGTCCTTATGCAGGTCCACGGGCTGTGCGACCCGACCTATGCGCGACGCTCCGCAGACAACCTTGCCCGCGTCGAACTACTCTTCTTCCCCACCGGCGGTGGCAAGACCGAGGCCTACCTCGGTCTCGCTGCATTCACCTTCGCGATCCGACGGCTGCAGGGAGTCATCGACACCCCCGACGGCCCGCTCAACGGCGGTGCCGGTGTCAACGTTCTTATGCGGTATACGCTGCGTCTGCTCACCTCTCAGCAGTTCCAGCGCGCCGCAGCTCTGGTGTGTGCAGCCGAACTCGAACGTCGCAAGGATGTCGCCACTTGGGGCGAAGAACCCTTCCGCATCGGCCTGTGGGTGGGTACCAATGTCTCGCCTAAGTACGTAAAAGCCGCCGCCGAAGAGCTCAAGAATGTCAACGATGGCCACGGACACAGGCTCACCGTGCTGCAGGTCAAGCGATGCCCGTGGTGTGGGACCCTTATATCACCGAGCGACATCTCGGTCGATGAGAAGGCCGGCCGCGTCCATGTCTACTGCGGTGAGGAGTTCGGCGAATGTCCGTTCTCCCGCCACGGCGACGTCGAGGGTGGCCTCCCGATCCTCACCGTCGACGAAGAGATCTACCGCCTAGCCCCGGCTTTCCTCATCGCCACCGTTGACAAGTTCGCCCGTCTTGCCCGAGAGGGTCAGGCAGCGCACCTGTTCGGCTACGTCGGTAAGAAGTGCGACCGTCACGGCTACGTCCATCCCGACGACAGGGGATGCGACGGAAAGGGGCACCGAGCCACCGGCACCCTTCCCGCGGCCGAGTCACACGACGTCGTCCGTCTGCGTCCCATCGACCTCATCATTCAGGATGAGCTGCACCTCATCACTGGCGCCCTAGGAACCGCCGTCGGCCTGTTTGAGATCGCCATCGACGTCCTGACGACATGGCAGACCGCCGACGGCGCACAGGTCAAGCCGCTCCTTGTCGCTTCCACCGCCACCGTCCGCAACGCCGGCGACCAGAGCAAAGGCCTCTACGGCCGGTTACCACTGCTGTTCCCCCCACGGGTGCTTGATGCCGCCGACACCTATTTCTCCACAGAAGTCCCCGTCTCGAAGGAGAATCCCGGCCGCCGTTACATCGGCGTAAGCACCACAGGTGTCCGCATCACCACCGCCGAGATCCGCGTCGCCGAGATCCTTATGGCAGGTGGGCAACTCCTCATCGACCGACTCGGCAAAGCCGTCGATCCTTACATGACGCTCGTCGGGTACTTCAATGCCACCCGAGAACTCGCCGGCATGAGCCGCTACGTCCAGGACGACGTCCAGACGGCACTAGCCAAGGGCCGCCGCGGGATCGGGCTCCCACGCCGCGTAGGAACTGCCTTCGACGAACTAAACCTGTCCGAGTTGACCAGCCGCGTCTCGGGGGTAGCCATCACCGATACCCTGGATCAGATGGCCCTCACGTTCGATCCCGCATTCGACTCGACTTCGGCCAGGAGGGACAGGCGCACTCGCCGCGCGGCGAACCAACCGGTTCCTAAGAGAGACACCGCCCCTCCCTTCGACGTCGTGCTTGCCACATCGATGTTGCAGGTCGGCGTCGACGTGACCAGACTCGGGCTGATGCTCATGGTCGGACAACCCAAGAACACCGCCGAGTATATCCAGGCATCCTCCCGCGTCGGCCGAGACCCCGGTCGTCCCGGTCTGGTCGTCACCCTCGGCAACTGGGCGCGTCCACGCGACCTCGCCCACTACGAGGCATTCCGCCACTACCACGAAACCTTTTACGCCCAGGTCGAGCCACTGTCCGTTACGCCGTTCTCGGTCACCTCTCTCGAACGTGGACTGGCGGGGGTGCTCGTCAGCGCCATCCGCGTGCTCGAAGCACCCCAGTCCGAGGGACTGTCCCCTGAAACTAAGGCGTGGCGAATCAAAGAAACCGCTGCATCCCAGCGGGTCAGTGCACTCATCGACAAGCTCGTCGCCCGCGCCGCCGCCGCTTCACCCGACCCCCTCACAGAAGATGCTGTCCGTCGGCGGCTTGATACGGCAGTCGGCCTGTGGAAGAAGCGCCAAATATCGGTCACCGGCGGAGAACGTAAATCACTCGCCTACGAGAAGATCCGAGGCAAGAACGAGAGCGACTTCGCACCACTCATCCGCGGCGCTGAGAACCTTCCCTCCGCCGCCGCCCAGACCGGACCCCCATTCGTCATCGCCAATTCGCTGCGCGAGGTACAGCCGGAGATCAACATCCTCGTCACTCCCCAACCGGAGAATCTCATTTGGCGGCCATCAGACGACACCCCACAATGGGCGCCCCAGCCGAACGGAGATCAGATATGAGCAACAAAACATCGCCAGAGAGCACCGTCAAGGCACGCGGTCAGACACCGTTGGACCCCCTGGGTGACGCTGATGATCTCAAGAAGGCAGGGCACAAGAAGAACTACGCCAAGGTCGGTTCCGCCCGCCCGTCCTCTCTGCTTTACACCTACGGTCCCGGCTCGATCATGGACCTCTCGCATTTCACTGTCATGCCGTCAGGTCTGCAGGACTGGGAACGCATCTGGGCCCGCCGCGATGGCATCCCGACGATCCATGCCCCGGGACTCCTCGACTCCGTCCGCACGCTGCTCAAGCACCGTGTCGATGAGCTCCGGCCCTTCCCCTACCAAGCGAGCACATCGTTCACCCGTGAGGAGGGCAAAGACCTCGGAGTGCCCGCGCGCATCTTCCCACAGTGGTTGCGCTGCACCGGATGCGATTTGCTAGGCCCCCTATCCAAGTTCGAGTACAAGAACACCAACCCGTACCGTCCCGACGAAGCGATCTTCGAGCACGATAAGTGTCCGGGGCGGCCCCAAGCCGCCGACGGTAGAGGCCCCAAGGCACAGCGTCGCGGCAAATCGAAACGGCGACCTGCGGTGGCCGCCCGCTACCTGCTCACCTGCATCGATGGGCATCTCGACGAATTCCCCTATGATTGGTGGGTTCACAAGGGAGGGCACTGTCCGAAGGCTGATGTGCCGATCCTCAAGATGATCGACCACTCCGGCGGCCGAGGAGCCTCGGCCACGATCGTATGCACCTCTTGTGAAGCCCGACGTCGAATGAATGAGGCGCAGGGGGAGGCTGGCCGTGCCAAATTACCCGCATGCCGCGGGCGTCATCCCCATCTTAATGGATTCACCCCCGACAGGTGCAGCCGCGAGCCGCGGTTAATCCTGGTCGGCGCATCCAACCTCTGGTTCCCGGCGCTGGCCTCAGCCATCGTTATGCCGCGCCTCGATCCCGAGCTGAAGTTCGCTGACGAGGTCGATCTCATCCGTGCCGAGTTCGCGAAAGACCCCGATGTGACTCCGGAGGACTATATAGGAAGACCCTTCGGTCCGCTCCGCAAGTTCCTCAAGAGTGTCCTAGATGTAACAGCGAAATCTGACGAAGATCTTTCGAAAATCTTGACCGCGGTAATCGAAGAATCTGCCGAGAAATCGGTGGAAGAAAAACATGAAGCGTTTAAGCGGTGGAGCCCCGTCGATCTATTGGTCCCTGAGTGGCGATACCTCCAGAAAAGTCCGATAGATGAACGCCACGCGGACGATCGCAGCGGACTGGTTCTATCGAAGCGCAAATTATCGAATCATATGCCTGTCGGAATCAGCCGTGTTCTCGCTGTCGACAAGCTCCGCAAGGTTAATGCACTCATCGGCTTCACCCGCGTCGATGAGATGGATCGCGTCAACGACCTCGCCAGCCGTCTCGTTCCGATCACCGACAATAAAAGGCCCTCCTGGGTCCCGGCCACTGAGGACCACGGTGAAGGACTCTTCCTGCAGTTCGACGAGAAAGCAGTTGCAGCTTGGGAGGAACGGGTCGTGAGTTCGGACCTGTGGAAGGCGCATATGGAATCACACCGTAGGAACTTCGAGAACCGGTTCTCCGAGACCGCCGCCGAGACACCCCCCGAGGAACGACTCCCTTCACCACGCTACTGGCTGATTCACACCTTCGCGCACGTACTGTTCCGGCAGATGGCGCTGAGCAGCGGCTACGGCGCCGCGAGCATCAGCGAACGGCTCTACGCCTGGCAGCGCCAGGGTGAACGCCCTCCCGCAGCAGGAGTCCTCATCTGTACGACAGCTTCCGACAGCGATGGAACCCTAGGGGGGCTTGTCCATCTCTCCGAGCCGGAGTTGCTCGCCGACCTCATCCAAAAGGCGCTCATTCAGGCCTCCCGTTGCTCGTCGGATCCTATCTGCGCCCAACGTAAACCGAAGGATCCCGAAGATTTCCTCCATGGTGCCGCCTGCCACTGCTGTGTGATGGCGTCGGAGACTTCGTGTGAACGAGCTAACCGATTTCTCGACCGCCGATTTCTCATTCCTCTGCCGGGAAAATACTCTGATCTCGCGTTCTTCAGGGATCCACGTGGCCGCTGACGCGAAAGCAGCCCGCAACCTGGGCGCCTATCTCACTGGCACCGAGGCGCGGCAGATCGCCGACCAGATCGAGGGCGGACTTCCGCTGTCGATGATCAAGTCTGGTCTGGGTTCTGCTCGTCGCACCCATGTGTGGAATCTGTTGATCCGTGCGGGGCTGGGGGATGACCCTGGGAGCGTTATCCGAGTGCTCCGCGCAATCGAAGGAGCCAGGGGCTCGTCGATCGTCGTCTCGCCTGTTTGGACAGCTCCTGACAACTTCGTCAGCGCCGGAAAAATCACCAGTACTCTGCACGAGTACGTGGACAAGGCACGCGAGTCCGTGATCTGCGCGACGTACAACTTCCAGCGGTCGTCGGCACTCTGGGAGTCCTTGAAAGCGGCCGCTGCCCGGCCCGATCTCGACGTGCGCATCTACATGGATACTGCCGCAGCGAACGCAGAACCGGCGCGCTGGAAACCCTCAACAACCGAGGTGGCCTCCGCAATGTACCCGGCCGCTGTCCACCAAAGCATCGAATGGCAGGGAAAACCAGTTCGCACACACGCGAAGTTCATTGCCATCGATCATCAGTACCTCATCGTCATGAGCGCCAACTTTTCCAAGTCTGCCGAGCTGCATAACATCGAATTGGGTCTCGTAGTCCACGATCGGGCTGCCTGCGAGGGCGTGATCACCACTTTCAATGGGTTCGCCGATCTCTTCGAGCGTGTATCCCCCTAAAGTAACTGATTCTCTCTGCAATAGCCTTCTGGACGCGGATGGGATACCCTGGGTCGCGAGTCACTGTAACATCACCGTCAAGCCGCGTTAAGCCCGCCCCTTGTGCCGCGCGCCGGCCCCGCGATCCGGGCGCCGGCCGATACGCTGGGACCATGACCGATCAGCGCCGCTCCGTCCCCGCCTCCCCCGTTCCCAGCACCGCCCTGCCCGAGGCCGTCCTGTTCGACCACGACGGCACCCTCGTGGACACCGAGCCCGTCTGGGCCCGCGCCAAGGAGGAGGTGGCCGCGGAGTTCGACGCCGTGTGGACCGAGCAGGACACCCTGGCCTGCCTGGGCCAGCCGATGTCCATGACCATAGGCCGGCTGCGCGAGCTGGGGGTGCGACTCTCCCCCGAGGAGATCGTGCGCCGCCTGGCCGCCACCGGCCAGCAGGTGGTCGCCCAGGAGGGCATCGGCTTCCTGCCGGGGATCGAGCCGCTGCTGCACGAGGTCGCCGACGCCGGGATCCCCGCCGCCATCGTCACCAACGCCACCACGGAGATCGCCCGGATCACCGCCTCCCGCGCCCCGGAAGGCCTGTTCCGCACGGTGATCGGGGATGAGGACGTGCAGCGGCCCAAGCCGGATCCGCAGCCGTACCTGCTGGCCGCCGAGCGGCTCGGCGTGGACATCACCCGCTGCGTCGTCGTGGAGGACTCCCCCTCCGGGGTGGCCGCAGCTGAAGCGTCGGGCGCGCGCGTCGTCGTCGTGCCGGGGATGCAGCCGGTGCCCGACGGCGCGGGGGACGCCCGGGCGGAGCACGAGCAGCTGAGCCTGGCGACGCTGCGCTCGGTGTTCGCCTGAGGCGATCGACGGCACACCCGCCGGGTCCTTGACCAGCCCGCGCTATTTTGATTGACTCATAACAACGCAGTTATGAGTCACTCATAACAACGTCCGCGGGCCCATCGCATCACACACACCGCATCACCCACCGGGCCCGCGCACACAGGAAGGAACGCCATGTCTGAGAAGAACGCCCCGTACACCGTCCCCGGGCTGTCCGTGGACGGCGGCCACCAGGTCGCCGAGATCCTGCAGCCCCGCCTGCACGCCCTGAACGACCTGCAGCTGACCCTCAAGCACGCCCACTGGAACGTGGTCGGGCGCAACTTCATCGGCGTGCACGAGATGCTGGACCCGCAGATCGAGCTGGTGCGCGGCTACGCCGACGAGCTCGCCGAGCGCATGTCCGCCCTCGGGGTGGCCCCCAACGGCCTGCCCGGGGACCTGGTCCAGACCCGCGACTGGGAGGACTACAAGCTGGGGCGCGCCTCGGCCATGGATCACCTGCGCGCGCTGGACGAGGTCTACACCGGCCTGATCGAGGACCACCGCGCCGCGATCGCCAAGGTCGGGGACGTGGATCCCATCACCGAGGACATCCTCATCCAGCAGACCGGCGAGCTGGAGAAGTTCCAGTGGTTCATGCGCGCCCACCTGGAGGACGCCGACGGCCAGCTGAGCTGACCCCGGCCTCCCGGCTCCACGACGAGGGCCCCGGGTTCCCGCCGCACCGGCATTTCGCTGGTGGCGAGAATCCGGGGCCTTCGCGTCCTCCGGTAACACGACGGACACCTGCCCGACGCCCCCCGAGGGTTAGGGTGGAGCAGGACGATCGGTCCCCCGGAGCCCGCTCCGACCCGACCGAACACCACCGGATCTCCACGAAAGGATCACCTATGGCCTTCCACCTCGCCAACGCCGCCCTGCGCGCCGTGCCCGGCGCCTTCATCCTCAACTCCGGCCTCGGCAAGCTCAACCTCGACGAGGACACCGCCAAGACCCTCCAGGGCATGGCCGTCAACGGCGTCCCCGCCCTCGGCAGCCTGAGCCCCCAGACCTTCGGCAAGGTCCTGGCCGGCTCCGAGATCGCCGTCGGCGCCGCCCTGCTGACCCCCATCGTCCCGCGCCGCCTGGCCGGGCTGGCCCTCGGCGCCTTCTCCGCCGGCCTGCTCGCGATGTACTTCAACACCGACGAGATGACCGAGGAGGACGGCATCCGCCCCTCCCAGGCCGGCACCGCCGTCGCCAAGGACTCCTGGCTCGCCGCGATCGCCGCGGCCCTGATCCTGCAGTCCAAGAGCGACAAGAAGAAGGCGAAGAAGGCCGCCAAGAAGGCTGCGAAGAGCAGCAAGAAGTAGCGCACCGCGCTTCGGCTTTCCCGCATGACGACGACGCCCGCCCACCAGCCCCGGTGAGCGGGCGTCCGCGTCTTCCGGTGACCGCCTGACGCGCGAGCGCGGGAACGAGGAGACATGGACACCCTGCAGACCATCCTGGACCGGGCCGACGCGATCGTGTGGGGACCGTGGCTGATCCTGCCGCTGCTGCTGCTCACCGGCCTGTTCCTCACCGTGCGCCTGGGCGGGCTGCAGTTCCGCCTGTTCGGCAAGGCCATGTCCCTGGCCTTCGGGCGCCGCTCCCGACAACCGGGACAGAAGGGCGAGATCTCCTCCTACCAGGCGATGGCCACCGCCCTCGGCGCCACCGTCGGCACCGGCAACATCGTGGGCGTGGCCCTGTCCATCCACCTGGGCGGACCCGGGGCCCTGTTCTGGATGTGGATCACCGCGCTGATCGGCATGGCCTCCAAGTACGCCGAATGCTTCCTCGGGGTGCGCTTCCGCACCCGGGACAAGAACGGGGAGCTGACCGGCGGGCCCCAGGTGTACCTGGTGCGCGGCATCCCCAACCGCTTCGGCTGGTTCCTCTCCGTCGCCTTCGCCGCCTGCGCCGTCGTCGCGACCTTCGGCGTCGGCAACACCACCCAGTCCAACGCCATCGCCTCCAACATGGAGTCCACCTTCCGCGTGGCCCCGACGATCACCGCCGTCGTCATCGGGGTGCTGACCCTGGGGGCGCTGGTGGGCGGCATCAAGTCCATCTCCAAGGTCACCGTGTTCTGCGTGCCGCTGATGATCGCGCTGTACGTGGGCGGCGGGCTGTACATCCTCGCCGTGAACTGGGCCGGCATCCCGCACGCGCTGGCGCTGATCTTCGGCAACGCCTTCACCCCCTCCGGGGCGGCCGGCGGGGCCGCGGGCTCCCTGCTGATGACCATGCAGATCGGCGTGGCCCGCTCCCTGTTCTCCAACGAATCCGGGATGGGCACCGCCTCCATCCCCTCCTCCATCGCCCAGACCGCCCACCCCGTGCGCCAGGGCCTGGTGTCCATGACCCAGACCTTCATCGACACCCTCGTGGTCATCTCCATCACCGGCCTGCTGATCATCACCACCGGCGTGTGGGAGAACGGCGAACCGGCCACCATGACCTCCACCGCCTTCTCCACGGGGCTGCCCGGCAACTGGGGCGGGATCGTCGTCACCATCTGCCTGATCCTGCTCGGCTACTCCACGGTGCTGGGCTGGGCGTACTACGGCGAGCGCTGCATCGAGCGCCTGGGCGGCGGACACCGGGGCATCCTGATCTACCGGATCGTGTTCGCGGTGGCCTGCGGCTTCGGCGCCGTCGCCCCGCTGACGATGGTGTGGACCTTCTCCGACGTGATCAACGGGATCATGGCCATCCCCAACCTCATCGGGCTGCTGATCCTCTCCGGGCTGGTGGTGCGCGAGACCCGGCGGTACCTGCGCCACGACCCGCACTTCACAGCCACCACCGAGGAGATCGACGCGTTCATGGGCGAGCACCCGGGCAGCCTGGACGCCCAGATCGACCACCAGGTGGACCTCACCCGGCCGCACCCGGTGCTGGAGCACCCGGACACCACCCGGATGCGGGTGCTGCGCGAGGAGGAGGTGCGCCGGGCCGCCGCCGTGCGCGACGCCGCCGGGCGTCCCTCCGCCTGAGGCACCGGGTACGATGACGGGTTGGACCGCCACCACCCGAAGGGAAGAGCCCATGTCCGAGGACGTCCCCCAGCAGTTCCACCGTCAGCCGTACTCCTTCGTGCGCCGGGGGGATCGGCTGACCGCGCGGCGCCAGAAGGCCTGGGACGAGTTCTCCCCCACCCACGTGCTGGACGTCCCCCGGCTGGTCACCGACACCTCGGTGGCCCCCGAGGCCCGCTTCGACCAGGCCGAGGTCTTCGGCCGGGAGGGGGCGCCGCTGGTGGTGGAGGTGGGCTCCGGGCTCGGTGAGGCCATCGTGCATGCGGCCTCCGAGCACCCGGAGAACGACTACCTGGCGGTGGAGGTCTACACCCCCGGCATCGCCGACCTGCTGATGAAGATGGGTCAGGCCGGTGTGCAGAACGTGCGGGTGGTGCAGGCCAACGCCCCGGAGGTGCTGGAGAACCTGCTGGAGCCGGCCAGCGTGGAGGAGCTGTGGGTGTTCTTCCCGGACCCGTGGCACAAGACCCGCCACCACAAGCGCCGCCTGGTCTCCCCGGACTTCGCGCGGCTGGCCGCCCGGGTGATCCGGCCCGGCGGGCTGTGGCGCCTGGCCACGGACTGGGAGGAGTACGCCCTGGTGATGCGCGAGGTGCTGGAGGCCTCCGAGGACTTCCGCAACGAGCACCCGGGCCGCGGGGCCACCGAGGATGACCCGACCGGCGGCTGGGCCCCGCGCTGGGAGGGCCGGGTCCTCACCAGCTTCGAGCGCAAAGCCGGGGAGGCCGGACGCCACCCCTGGGACCTCACCTACCGCCGGCTCTGAGCCCGGCCTGGCCGGGAGTCTTCGAGGCCCGCGCCCCACTCCCGCGAGGCGGCGCATCCGTACCCGCTCAGGGCATCTCCTCTCGCGAGCCGGCGCATCGGTTCCCGATTTCGGCAATTTCGGGAACCGATGCGCCGCCTCGGCGAAGGGGTGGGAACGAGGGCGCCGGGTCGATGATGACGTCGCCCAGCCAAGCCGGTCTCGACTACTGTTCAAAGGCCCCCTGGACCGGCGCGGAGGTCATGAAGACCTCCGGGGTGAGCCGCTGCGGTCCCCAGTCGGGGTCGATGCACCGGCCCCAGTAGTCCAGGTGGACCCGGTCCAGCTCGTGCTCGGAGTTCTGCACCGATGCTCCCCCAGGCAGCTGCACGGAGAACCAGGTCAGGTGGAGCCGCCCCTCCTGCTCATCGCTGAGGATAGTCTCCACCTGCATCCGCTCCGGGATCATCGTCTCCCGGAACTGCGCAGGATGGTCCCCCAGGTACGCCAGCCATTCCCGCGCCGTCGCCTCCTGGCCCGCGATCACGCGGAATCTCACCATCTCGACGACGGGCGCCGTCTCCTGCTCGGCCCCGAGCTGACTGTTCTGTTCAGGTTCACGGTCGCTCGCATCGCTGCTCACGTCTGCTCTCCTTCTCTTCATCCGCACACCGGCGCCCCGCCCCCCCCCGAGGCATCCCCTCCCGCGAGACGGCGCATCCGTTCCCACTTTCCGCGTTTTCGGGAACGAGAGCGCCGGGTCGACGCCGGACACCCCCCACCTGGCTTCAGCGGCGGTCCACCTGGGGGATGGACTGGGTCTCGTAGGTGTCGATCGCCCCGGGGTGGCCCTTCATGAACTCGTCCACCTGATCCTTGTCCGCGGTGACGGAGGGGTCGTTGCGCAGGTAGTGGCGGGTCTCCCGGGCGATCAGACCGGAGAGGATCAGCAGGCCGATCAGGTTGGGGATGGCCATCAGGCCGTTGGCGATGTCCGCGAAGGTCCACACCAGCGACAGCGGGACGGTGCAGCCGACGTAGACGATCACGGAGAAGAGCACCCGGTAGGCCGGCACCCCGCGCCGCCCGAACAGCCGCTCGATGCAGCGCTCGCCGTAGTAGGCCCAGCCGAGGATCGTGGAGTAGGCGAACAGCACCAGGCCGATGGTCACGATCCACCCGCCCCAGCTGCCCGGAAGCCCGGTGGAGAAGGCCCGGGAGGTCATGGTGCCGGCGGCCTCGGCCCCGGCGGTCCACTGCCCGGTGGTGATGATGACCAGCCCGGTGCAGGTGACCACGATGATCGTGTCGATGAAGGTCTGGGTCATGGACACCAGGCCCTGGCGCACCGGGTGGGTGGTCTGCGCGGCCGCCGCGGCGATGGCCGCCGAGCCCATCCCGGACTCGTTGGAGAAGATGCCCCGGGCCACGCCCATCTGCACCGCCAGGATGATGGTGGAGCCCAAGAACCCGCCGACGGCGGCGTGCCCGGTGAACGCGGACTCGAAGATCGTCGCGAAGGCCTCCGGGATCCCCCCGACGTTCACGCACAGGATGTAGATCGCCCCGACGACGTAGAAGACGATCATGATCGGCACCAGGTTGGAGGTGACCCGCCCGATGGACTTGATGCCCCCGACCAGCACCAGCAGGGTCAGCACCGCCAGCACCAGCCCGGTGATCCACTCCGGGACGTGGAAGGAGTCCACCATGTTCACGGAGATGGAGTTGCCCTGGGTGGTGTTCCCGATGCCGAAGGAGGCGATGATCGCGGCGACGCAGAAGAACAGCGCCAGGAACTTCCCGAAGCCGCCGCGGATGCCGCGCTGCAGATAGTACTGCGGACCGCCGGAGATCTCGCCCTTGGCGTCCGTGGTGCGGAAGCGCACCGCCAGGAAGGCCTCCGAGTACTTGGAGGCCATGCCGAAGATCGCGGTGATCCACATCCAGAACAGGGACCCGGGACCGCCGGTGCCGATCGCGGTGGCCACCCCGACGATGTTGCCGGTGCCCACGGTCGCGGCCATCGCGGTGGTCAGCGCCTGGAACTGGGAGATGTCCCCGCCCTGGGCACCCTCGTCCCTGCGGGTGAAGAAGGCCAGACGCAGGGCCTGGAAGAGCTTGGTCAGCTGGATCCCGCCGAGGCGGATGGTCAGGTACAGGCCCGTGCCCAGCAGCAGCGGGATGAGGATGAACGGCCCCCAGAGGACCTTGTCGATGGCGGTCAGGACGGAGTCCAGGGTCTCGAGCATGCGGTGGCCCCCACGGATCGGCGCGGATGAAGAATGATGCGGATCATCATGCCACAGCCGTGTTTCCGCCCGGAAAACCCGCCGGTCAGCGCCCCGAGTCCCGTCTCAACCCCGGTACAGGGTCAGCGCCCGGCTCGTCGAGGAGCGCTCCGGGCGCTGCCCGCGCCCCAGCCGCACGACGTCGCCGCGCAGCCCGGCCGCGAAGACCCGCCGGGACTCCTGGATCCGGTCCTGGCTCTCCTGCAGCTGCTCGGTCAGCTCCCGGACCCGGTGCTGCAGGGCCTGGACCTGGTTCTCCAGCTGGATGATCCGCCGGATCCCCTCCAGGGAGACCCCCTCGGAGGACAGCTGCTGGATCTGGCGCAGCTTCTCCACGTCCCGCTGGGAGTAGCGCCGGGCCTTCCCGGGCAGCCGGGAGGGGGTGACCAGGCCCAGCCGGTCGTACTGGCGCAGGGTCTGGGGGTGCATCTCGGCCAGCTCGGCGGCCACCGAGATCACGAACAGGGGCTGGTCCGCGTTGCCGAAGGGCATGGCTTACGCCCCCGCTTCCCGCAGCAGATCAGCCCGCACATCCGGCTGGCGGGCCAGCTCGGTGAACCGGTGCAGCGCCTCGACGGCCTCCTCGGACAGCTCCGTGGGCACCTGGACCTGGGGGATCACGTACAGGTTGCCGGTGTGCTTCTTCGTCGTCACCCCGCGGCCCTTGACCCGCATCCGGGTGCCGGACTCCTGCCCGGCCTTCAGCCGCAGCTTCACGGTCTTCCCGCCGGGAGCGGGGGCGGTGATCACCGCGCCCAGCGCGGCCTCCTCCACGGTCACGGGCACGTGCACCGTGAGGTCATCGCCTTCCCGGGTAAACACCGGATCCGGGCGCACGTGCACGGTCACGATCAGATCCGAGGATCCGCCGGGACCCGTCTGGCCCTTGCCCCGCAGGCGCACCTTCTGTCCGTCGCGCACCCCCTGCGGGATGCGCATGGTGACGCCGCGTCCGTCCGGCTGGCTGACCCGCAGCTGGGTGCCCTCCAGCGCCTCGGCGAAGTCGATGGTCACGCTGGTCTCGACGTCGGCCGGTGCCGGCTGACGCGGCTGGCCGAACGGGCTGGCCCCACCGGCCCCGCCGAACAGGTCCGCGAACGGATCTCCGCCGCCGGCGCTGGTGTACTGCATCCGAGGACCCCCGGCACCGCCGAAGCCGCCCCGGTATCGGCGAGCCCCGCCACCGAACAGATCACCCAGCAGGTCCTCGAAGCCGGCCGAGCCGCCGGCCCCGGGACCGCCGGGTCCGCCGGCGCCGGCGCTGAACCGGGCCCCGGAGCCCATCGCGCGGATCGCGTCGTACTGCTTGCGCTGCTCCGGGTCCGCCAGCACGGTGTGCGCCTCGGAGATCTCCTTGAACCGCCGCTCGGCGGCCTCATCCCCGGGGTTCTGGTCCGGGTGGTACTTCCGGGCCAGCTTCCGATACGCCTTCTTGATGTCCGCGTCACTGGCGTCCTTGGAGACGCCCAGCACCTTGTAGAAGTCCTTCTCCAGCCAGTTCTCGCTCGCCATCGACGCCTCCTTCCCACAGTCTCGCTGTGCTCTGTCTGTCCTGTTGTCCTGTCGCCTCCCGGGACGCCTGCGGCGCCTCGGGGCGGTTGCGCAGATGAGAAGCGACGCCGGGTCCGCACCCGCCGCGCCCGCCCTGCTCGGGCGGGAACGACGGCGCGGGGACCCGGCGTCGCAACTGACCTCCGCAAGCGCGGGGCCCGGGGCTCCTGCCTACCCCCGGATCACGGGGCCACGGCCACGGCCACCTGGGCCGGGCGCAGCACCCGCTCGCCGATGCGGTAGCCGCTGCGCATGACCATGGCCACCTGGTCCGGCTCCACCTCCTCGGTGGGCTGCTGCATCACGGCCTCGTGCACGTGCGGGTCGAAGGCCTCGCCGACCTCGCCGACGCGCTCGAGGCCCTGACGGGTCAGTGCCTCCTCGAGCTTCCGGGCGATCGAGGCGAAGGGTCCCTCCGCCAGGTCCCCGTGCCGACGCGCGGCGTCGATGTCGTCGATCACCGGCAGCAGGGCCGTGACGACGTCGCCCACCACGTACTCGCGCAGACCGTCCTTCTCCTTGGCGGAGCGGTTCCGGAAGTTCTGGAACTCCGCCTGCAGGCGGCGCAGATCCTCCAGACGCTCCTCGGCCAGCCGGTGCCCGTCCTGGGCCGCGGACTCGGCGTCCGCGATCTCCTCCGCGGGCTCCTGCTCGTCCGCACCGCTCTGCGCGGTGGCCTCGGCGCCCTCGGCCTCCGGGGCGGATTCCGCGTCGGGGGCGTGGAAGGCCTCCTCCAGCGGGTCCCCGTCCTTCGGGTTCTCGGTGGTGTTCTCAGCCATATGCCTTACTTCTTCTCGTCTTCGTCGTCCACGACCTCGGCGTCGACGACGTCATCCTCGTTCGCGTCCGCGTTCGCCGCACCGGCGTCCGCGGCGCCCTCACCGGCCTGAGCCTGGGCGTAGATGGCCTCGCCCAGCTTGGTCTGGGAGGACTGCAGCTTCTCGAAGGCGGACTTCACGGCGTCGTCGTCCTCGCCCTCCAGGGCCTTCTTCAACTCGTCGACGTCGGACTGGACCTCGGACTTGACGTCCTCGGGCAGCTTGTCCTCGTTGTCCTTGAGCAGCTTCTCGATCTGGTAGGCGCTGTTCTCCGCGGTGTTGCGCAGGTCCTGGGCCTCGCGGCGCTTCTTGTCCGCCTCGGCGTTGGCCTCGGCGTCCTTGACCATGCGGTCGATGTCCTCCTTGGACAGGGAGGTCCCGCCGGTGATGGTCATGGACTGCTCCTTGCCGGTGCCCTTGTCCGTGGCGGACACGTGCACGATGCCGTTGGCGTCGATGTCGAAGGTGACCTCGATCTGCGGCACCCCGCGCGGGGCCGGGGCGATCCCGGTCAGCTCGAAGGTGCCCAGGTTCTTGTTGTCCCGGGTGAACTCGCGCTCGCCCTGGAAGACCTGGATGGACACGGACGGCTGGTTGTCCTCGGCGGTGGTGAAGGTCTCGGACCGCTTGGTCGGGATCGCGGTGTTGCGCTCGATCAGCTTGGTCATGACCCCGCCCTTGGTCTCGATGCCCAGGGACAGCGGGGTGACGTCGATCAGCAGGACGTCCTTGCGGTCGCCCTTGAGCACGCCGGCCTGCAGGGCAGCGCCGTCGGCGACGACCTCATCCGGGTTCACGCCCTTGTTCGGGTCCTTGCCGGAGAGCTCCTTGACCAGGTCCACGACGGCGGGCATGCGGGTCGAGCCGCCGACCAGCACCACGTGGGCGATGTCGGAGACCTTGACCCCGGCCTCGTCGATGACGTCGTGGAAGGGCTTCTTGGTCCGGTCCAGCAGGTCCTTGGTCAGGTCCTGGAACTTGGCGCGGGACAGGGACTCGTCCAGGTGCACCGGGCCGTCGGAGGTGACGGACAGGTACTGCAGGGAGATGTTGGTGGAGGAGGCGGAGGACAGCTCCTTCTTGGCCTGCTCCGCGGCCTCCTTCAGGCGCTGCAGGGCGATCTTGTCCTTGGACAGGTCCGCTCCGGTCTTGGACTTGACCTGCTGCAGCAGCCAGTCCACGATCCGCTGGTCCCAGTCGTCTCCGCCCAGGCGGTTGTCACCGGCGGTGGCGCGGACCTGGATGGTGGAGAAGCCGTCGTCGTCCTTGCCGACCTCCAGGAGGGAGACGTCGAAGGTGCCGCCGCCGAGGTCGTAGACCAGGATCAGCTCATCCTCGTTGCCCTTCTCCAGGCCGTAGGCCAGGGCCGCGGCGGTGGGCTCGTTGACGATGCGCAGGACGTTCAGGCCGGCGATCTCCCCGGCCTCCTTGGTGGCCTGGCGCTCGGCGTCGTTGAAGTAGGCCGGCACGGTGATGACCGCGTCGGTGACGGTGTCGTTGAGGTAGGCTTCGGCGTCCGCCTTCAGCTTCTGCAGGATGCGCGCGGAGATCTCCTGGGCGGTGTACTTCTTGCCGTCGATCTCCACGGTCCAGTCCGTGCCCATGTGGCGCTTGACGGAGGAGATGGTGCGCTCGACGTTGGTGACGGCCTGGCGCTTGGCCACGGCGCCGACCAGGGTCTCGCCGTCCTTGCCGAAGGCGACGACGGACGGGGTGGTGCGGGTGCCCTCCGCGTTGGGGATGACGACGGGCTCGCCACCCTCCAGGGCCGCGACGCAGGAGTTGGTGGTGCCGAGGTCGATGCCGACTGCACGTGACATGTGGTGATGCTCCTTCATGGTCTCGAGTGAACCGGGGCTCCTCCCGCACTTCGCGGGAGGTGAGCACCCGGAGGTCTCACTTCTTGAGTTGTCCTGACTCAAGTCTACGCATCGGGTCCCACGTGTCAACAGGTTTGAGTCGATTCGACTCAACTTTTCTGCGTCGTCCTGGATCGCGGCGGTTCTCGGCCCCGGAGGCCGTCCCCGCCGCGCCTGGGTAGGCTGAACCCATGACCCGCATCATCACCGTGTGCACCGGCAACATCTGCCGCTCCCCCATGGCCGAGTACCTGATCCGCCGCGCCGTCGAGCGGGCCGACCTGCCGGAGGTGACGGTGGAGTCCTTCGGCATCAGCGACGAGGAGCGGGGCAACCCCGTGGATCCGCGCGCCGCCCGCGTGCTTCAGGGCGAGGGCATCGACGCCTCCGGACACCGGGCCCGCCAGGTCACCCCCGCGGACCTCGCCGCGGCCGACCTCGTGCTGGCCCTGGACCTGCCGCACGAGCGGGCCCTGCGCGGCCTGGCCGAGACCGAGCGGGACGCCGAGAAGATCCACCTGCTGCGCGAGTTCGACCCCGAGGCCGCGCACCTGAAGCACCGCAGCCTCGGCATCTACGACCCCTGGTACGGCGACGAGGAGGACTTCGAGACCACCTTCGAGATGATCGACGCCGCCGTGCCCGGCGTCGTGGACTGGGCCCGCGAGCACGGTCCGGCCAACGCCGAGACCGCGCGGGGCTGAGCCGCCGTGTCCGCCGGGCGCACCTGGGTCATCGAGAACCACGACCCCGAGGACGCCGACGTCGCCGGGATCCTCGAGCAGCTGCTGGGCCGCCACGGAACCCTCCCGCCCGAATACGGGAGGGACCGGGCGCCGCTGGTGCTCGCCGTGGACGGGCGCTCCGGAGCCGGCAAGACCTCCCTGGCCGCCCGCCTGGCCGCCGCCGCAGAGGCCCGGTGCCCGGCCGGCGTCGTGCTGTTCCACCTGGAGGACCTCTACCCCGGCTGGGACGGGCTCACCGAGGGCGTGCGCCTGTGGACCGGGATGCTCGCCCGCCTGCTGGACGGGCGCGACGCCGCCTGGCGCGCCTGGGACTGGGCGGCCGGCGCCCCCGATCCCGCCGAGCACATCCTGTCGGCCGAGACCACCCTGATCATCGCCGAGGGGGTCGGGGCCAGCGCCCCCGGGCACCCCGAGGTCGTGCCGGACCTGACCGTGTGGCTGCAGCTGCCCGCGGCGCAGCGGCGTCGGCGGGCCCTGGCCCGCGACGGGGAGCTCTACCGTCCGCACTGGGAGCGCTGGGCCGCGCAGGAGGACGCGCTGCTGGCCCGGCTGCCCTGAGCCGGGCCGGCGGGCCTCGCCCGGGCCACCCGACGTCGTCCCCCGGGCCGGCGCGGCTTACGGGGGCGCCCGCTTTTCCTCTACCATCGTCCCGTCAGCCGGCGCGACGCCGGACTCCTCGCCGACCGCCTCGACCGGTCCGCGCTCCCCAGGAAGGGACCCCTCGCCCATGGGCCACCAGAGCACCGCCCCCCGCGTGACCGTCCCCCTGCTGATCGTGTTCGGCACCCTCTCCGGGATCGGACCGCTGGCCACGGACATGTACCTCGCGGCCTTCCCCCGGATGTCCGAGGACCTGGACACCCAGGCCTCCACGATCCAGCTCACCCTCTCCGCGTGCATGCTGGGGCTGGCCCTGGGGCAGCTGCTCATCGGCCCGCTCTCGGACCAGTGGGGCCGACGCCGCCCCCTGATGATCGGCTCGGCGGTGTGCTTCCTGGCCTCCCTGGGCTGCGCGCTGGCCCCCACCGTGGAGGTGCTCATCGGCTTCCGGCTGCTGATGGGGCTGTCCGGGGCGGCCGGCATCGTGCTGGCCCGCTCGATGATCGCGGATCTGACCGTGGGCACCCAGACCACCCGGTACATGAACTACATGATGATGATCAACGGCCTGGCCCCGGTGCTGGCACCCACCGTGGGCGGGCTGATCCTGGCGGTGTCCACCTGGCGCACCGTGTTCTGGGTGCTCACCGCGGTGACCCTGCTGATGGCGGCGGCGGTGTTCGTCCTGGTCCCGGAGAGCCTGCCTGCCGAGCGCCGCCACTCCGGGGGCCTGCGGACGGTGGGCCGCGGGGTGGCCGCGATGGTGCGCCGCCCCCGATACGTGGGGTTCGTGATCGCCTTCGTCCTCTCCTTCGGCACCCTGTTCTCCTACATCTCCGGGTCCACCTACGTCCTGCAGAACGTCCTGGGGATGAGCTCCACCGCCTACGCCCTGGCCTTCGGAGCGAACTCCCTGGGGATCCTCCTCTTCTCCGTCCTGTCCAACGCGCTGCTGAGCCGCACCGTCCCGGAGCGGATCGCCCCGGTGGGGCTGAGCATCGTCGCGGTCTCGGCCCTGACCCTGCTGGGCCTGACCCTCGCCGGGGCCCTCTCGCTGCCCGTGGTGCTGGTGCTGCTGTTCCTGTGCGCCGGCTGCCAGGGCCTGATCTTCGGCAACATCACGTCGCTGGCCCTGAGCCAGGGCCGGGACTACGCCGGGGCGGCCTCGGCCCTGCTGGGATGCCTGCAGTTCGGCATGGGCGGGCTCGTCTCCCCGCTGGTCGGGCTCGGCGGGGACCACGCCGTCGCCCCGATGGCGATCAGCATGAGCCTCTGCGCCCTCGCGGCCCTGACGGTGTTCCTGACGACCCGCGCCCGCACCACCCCGCACCCCCAGACCACCTGACGCGACACCCCCTCTCTGACGCCCGGCCCGACGCCCCGCCCCCGACGCCCGCCCAGGCGCCGAGTCATCGATTCCGACGACTTCTCGCGTGAAAATCCGTCGGGATCGATGACTCGGCGCGGGGCGCGGGGGATGCTGCGGCGGGGTGGGCAGAATGGGGGCATGAGTGAGCTTCCCGCAGACCGCAGGCCGCCCGTCGTCGTCCGGGTGGATGAGACGCACCCGGACGGCGAGGTGCTCGACGCCGCCGCACCCCTGATCGGCATCGAGGACGAGGGGTACACCCGCGGGGACGGGGTCTTCGAGACCATGCTCGCCGTCGACGGCGCGGTGCGGAAGCTGCCCCGGCACCTGGCCCGCCTGGCCCACTCCGCCCGGCTCCTGCAGCTGCCGAGCCCGGACGAGGACCGGTGGCGCGCCGCCGTGGCCACGGCCCTGCGGCTGGCCGCCCGAGACGGCATCGGCACCGCCACCGACCTCGGCCAGGAGACCGTGGTGAAGCTGCTGGTCAGCCGGGGGGATCCGGTGCGCGGGGCCTACGGCCTCGTCATCGTCTCCCCGGTGCCCGCCGCGACCCTCGCCGCCCGCGAGCACGGGGTGCGGGCCCTGCTGCTGCCCCGGGGGCACGACCCCGCCGAGGATGCCGCCTACCCGTGGCTGCTGACCGGCGCCAAGACCCTCTCCTACGCGGTGAACATGGCGGTGCTGCGCCACGTCCGCTCCCTCGGCGCGCAGGACGCGATCTGGACGGCATCGGATCGCCGGATCCTGGAGGGAGCCACCAGCTCGGTGATCGCGGCCCGGCGCACCGGAAACCGGATCACCCTGCTCACCCCGGAGCCGAACCACGGCATCCTGCCCGGCACCACCCAGGGGGCGATCTTCGCGGCGGCGCGCGAGCGCGGCTGGGAGCTGGGCTACGGCCCCCTGTACCCGGTGGACCTGCTGGAGTCCGACGGCGTATGGCTGGCCTCCTCGGTGCGCCTGCTCGCCCCGGTGACCCACCTGGACCACCAGGTCCTGCCCGTGGATCGGGAGCTGACCCGCCTCCTGACCTCCTTCCTCACGGCCTGAGCGCCGTCCGCCCGGCGATCTCCCCGCCGGGCCTCCCGCCGAGACGGCGCTCTCGTTCCCTCGCGTAGGGCCCCGCCTCGCCGAAACGGCGCTCCCGTTCCCTCACGCAGGGCGCCACCTCGCCGAAACGGCGCTCCCGTTCCCGCACGCAGGGCCGCTCCCACCGAGACGGCGCATTCGTTCCCTCACGCAGGCCCGCCCCCCGCCGAAACGGCGCATCCGTTCCCTCGCTCAGAGCCGCTCCCACCGACCCGGCGCTCTCGTTCCCGAAAACCGCGTTTATGGGAACGGATGCGCCGTCTCGCGAGAGACCGGGAACGAGAACACCGGGGCGCCGGGGCGCGGCGTCGGCTCAGTCCGCGGCCAGGGCGGCCACCGGGGAGACCCGGGTGACCCGGCGGGCCGGCAGCGCGGCGGCGATCCCGGTGATCACCGCGCACCCCAGCAGCACCAGCCCGATCATCGCCCACGGCGGCGTGGGGAGGAAGAACCCGATCCCGTCCACGCTGGCCAGCATGGACAGCGCGCCGCACCAGCCGTAGAGGATGCCCAGCGGGATCGCGAACAGGGCCGCGGCCAGCGTCAGCTGCGCCGTCTCCGCGAGGATCATCCGCCACAGCCCCGCGGTGGACAGGCCGATGGTGCGCAGCATCCCCAGCTCGCGGGTGCGCTGCATGACTGAGGCCTGCATGTTGTTGACCACCCCGATCGCGGCGATGACCAGGGAGAACACCAGCATCGCGGTGAGGAACCACAGCACGTCGTCGATGCTGCGCATGACCGAACTGGTCTGATCCTCCGCGATCCCCAGCTCCCGACTCCACCGCGTCATGACCGTCTGGAACGTCTGCCCCAGGGTCGCGAACATCATGATGAGGGTGATCCCGATGACCAGGCCCATCGAGGTGCGCGAGGCGCGCAGCGGGTGCCGTCGGGCGCTGCCGGCGGCCAGTCGCCCCGCGGCCGAGGCCCGCAGCGGCAGGCCCGCCAGCCCCAGGAACGCGGGCATGATCCACGCCGAGCCCAGCGCGATCCCGGTGAAGGAGACGATGCCGCCGAGGAAGCCGAGGAGCACCCCCGCCGAGGAGGCGAAGCCCACCAGCACACCCAGACCCAGCAGGCCCGCACCGAGGACGATGCCGAGCAGCGCCAGGACCAGCAGCGCCCGGCTGCCGCGGCGCAGGGTCTTCAGGGCGGGTTCCACGGTGCGCCGGGTCCCCTCGATCGGGGAGACGGCGAGCACCGGGCGGGCCCCGCGCCAGGCGGCCCACCAGGCCATCAGCACCACGACCGCGCCGGGCACCGCGGTGCCGGGGGTGATCGCGAAGCCCAGGGGCGCGGCGTCGGGCCGGCGCCCGAGCCAGGCGGCCGCTCCGAGGGCGGCGACGTCGGCCAGGACCGTGCCCAGCACCGCGCCGACCCCGCCCACGATCAGCCCCTCCACGCCGAACCCGCGGCGCAGGGAGGAGGCCGAGGCGCCGAGCAGGCGCAGCAGGGCGATGGTGCGGGTGCGCCCGGCGACGACGATCGAGAAGGTGTTCACGACGACGATCGCGGCCACGAAGATCGCGATGCCGAAGAAGACGGTGCCGAGCAGGCCGAGCATCAGCGCGACCCCACCCTCCGCTCCGTCCGCGCCTTCCGGACCGGCGATGAGGTGGGCGAGCAGCTGGGTCCCCGCGATCATGGCGGCCCCGAAGAAGGCGGCGACGGCGCAGATCAACAGGGTCGAGAGGTGCCGGCGGGGCTCGCGGGCGATCTCGCGGACGGCGTTCCTGACGGTCTTGACCATGGTGCTACGCCTCCAGGTTCAGCATGTTCGCGGCGATCTGCTCGGGGGTTCCCGAGCCCTCGGTGCGCACGATGCGCCCGTCGGCCAGGTGGACCACGCGGTCCGCGTGGGCGGCGGCCTTGGGGTCGTGGGTGACCATCAGGATGGCCTGGCCCATCTCCTGGGCGGCGGTCTGCAGCAGGCTCAGCACCTCCCCGGCCGCGCGGGAGTCGAGGTTGCCGGTGGGCTCGTCGGCCAGGACCAGGGCGGGCCGGGTCGCGAGCGCCCGGGCGATGGCCACCCGCTGCTGCTGCCCGCCGGAGAGCTCCCCGGGTCGGTGATTCACGCGCCCGGTGAGACCCAGGCGCTCCAGCAGGACGTCGATCCACTGCCGCTGCTCGGCGGTGGGCCTGCGGTCGTCCAGTTCGAAGGGCAGGAGGATGTTCTCCCGCACGTCCATGGTGGGCATGAGGTTGAAGGCCTGGAAGATGAAGCCGACGCGGCGGCGTCGCACGGCGGTCAGCGCGGCGTCGGACAGCCCGGTGATCTCCTGCCCGCCGATCCACACGCGTCCCTCGGTGGGGGCCTCCAGCCCGGCCATCAGGTGCATCAGGGTGGATTTGCCGGAGCCGGAGGGTCCCATGACGGCGGTGAACCCGCCCGGAGCCACCTCCAGGTCCACCCCGCGCACCGCGGTGACGGCCTGCGGGCCGGTGCCGTAGATCTTCCGGACCCCGCGGGCGACGGCGACGGGGGCCGGCTCCCGCGCGGGATCGGGGTGCGTGGTGCCGGAGGCGGGACCGGGGATGGCGGGCTCGGAGTGAGCGGGATCTGGCCCGGGCTGTGCTGCGGTGGGGGTGGCCCAGGGAGAGTCTGGCTGGGTGGTCACGGTGGGATCGCTCCTCGGGGGATCGGGGACGTTTTCTGTCACCCTCCACTCTCGTGAAGCGCGGGGCTGGAGTCAGTGGCCCCAGATCTGATCCGGGGTAGACCTGGCTCCGCTCTTCCCCTCCCCGCCAGCTCCCCCGCGGACCAGCCCTCGCCCGTCCTCGCATGACGCCCGCACCCTCCCCGACCTGGCGCATCCGTTCCCACCTCCCCACGACCCGGCGCATCCGTACCCAGAATCTGCATTTTCGGGAACGAATGCGCCGCCTCGGGGGAAGGAAGGAGAGGGATGGGAACGGATGCGCCGGGTCGCGGAACCGAACGGAACGGGCCGGGCGGGTCAGAAGATCGTGCGATAGGAGCCCAGGGCGAGGGAGGCGCCGACCGCGATCACCGGGATCAGCAGCCCGAGGATCAGCACCACGACGTCGACCCGGTGGTAGGTCGGCGGGTTCAGCCAGGTGCGCGGCCCGGTGCCGAAGCCGCGGGCCTCCATCGTCACCGCCAGCCGCGAGGCGCGGCGCAGGGCCTGGACCATGAGGGCGAAGGCCTGCTGGGCGAAGCCCGTGGTGAGCGCGACCAGCGCGGAGCGGGAGCCGATGCCGCGGGCCCGCCGGGCGGCGGCCAGGGTCTGCCACTCCGCGGCCAGCAGGCCCATGAGGCGGAATGCCGCCACCGCGGAGAGCACGAAGCGGGCGGGCAGCCGGAAGGTCTGGGCCAGGGACTCCCCCAGCTCGTGGGCGTCGGTGCTGGCCAGGAACATCACCGAGATCAGGGCCAGGGCACAGCCGCGCAGCATGATGGCGATCCCGGAGTCGAGGGAGCCGGTGCTGACCTGCCACGGCCCGAGATCCAGCAGCAGGCGCCCCGACTTCTCCGCCATCAGGGCCGTGGCCCACCCGGAGAGCACCGCGGCCGCGAAGATGAACCACAGCTTCCGGGCCACCGCCCACGGGCGCATCCCGGCCGCGGTCATCGCCGCGAGGAGCAGGACGAGCCCCAGGCTGGAGGTCACCCAATCCAGGCTCACCACGAACACGAGGGTCTGCAGGGTGGCCACGACGATCTTGGTGGCGGCGTTGGTGCGGCCCAGGGCGCTGGCCCGGGCGAAGACCGGATCCATCAGCTCCACCTCAGCCCGCCTCCCCGAGCCCGACGCCGCGGCGGGCGTCTCCGTCGTCGTCGGCCTCCCGCGGGCGGTGCTCGGGCGCACCCAGGTCCAGGCGCCGCCCGCCGAGGGCGGCCGCGAAGTCCAGGTCGTGGGTCACGGACACGACGGCGGTGCCCTCGGCCATCAGCTCGCCCAGCAGCCGCACGAGCCGGGCCCAGGTGATCGCGTCCTGCCCGAAGGTCGGCTCGTCCAGGACGAGCACCCGCGGGCGGGCGGCCAGGGCCGTGCCCACGGACAGCCGGCGCTTCTCCCCGCCGGAGAGGGTGAAGGGGTTGGCCTCGGCCACCCGGTCCAGGCGCAGCCGCTCCAGCAGGTCCTCGGCCCGGGCGCCCGGATCCTCGGCCCCGCTCAGCCGCGCCCCCAGCTCCAGCTCCTCGGCCACCGTGGCCTTGACGAACTGGTGCTCGGGCTCCTGGAACACGGTGCCGATGCGCCGGATCAGCTCCGGTGAGGACCAGCACATCGGGTCCCAGGACACCCCCGGGTCCCCGCGCAGCCCCTCGGCGGCGACGACGAGCCCGGCGGCCGGCCACTGCAGACCGGCCAGGGTCAGGGCCAGGGTGGACTTCCCCGCGCCGTTGGGGCCCACCACGGCCAGGTGCTGCCCGGCGCGCAGCGTCAGGTCGATGCCGCGGGAGGCCACCGGGGCCGTCCGGGCCCACGGCTCCCGTTCGGCCGCCGCGGCCGGAGGCGCCTCGGTGGACGACGCCGCGGTGCGGCGTCGGACCCGGGCCCAGCGCCGCTGCGGATGGGTCCGGGTCACCGCCAGATCCCGGGCCGCCAGCAGCCTCTCGCCTCCCGCGGGGGGTTCGGCATCGCCGGAGTCCCGCCCGGTGCTCCAGGCATCGGCGGTCCCCGCCTCCTCGGTCCCGGGCACGGCGGGCCTCGACCCGCCTCCCGCGACGCCGTCGGCCTCCCCCGGACCCACCGGGACGTGCCCGGGCACCCACACCCCGGCGTGGATCAGCTCCCGACGGGCGGCCCCGAGGACCTCCTCGGGGGCGCCGTCGTGGCTGATGCCGCCGGCCGGGCGCAGCACGATCACCCGGTCCACGTGCGGGGCCCACACCCCCACGCGATGCTCCACCACGACCAGCGTGGAGCCGTACTCCCGCACGGCGCGCAGCACCGCGTCGCGCACCTCCTCCACCCCAGCCGGGTCCAGGTTGGCGGTGGGCTCATCCAGCAGCAGCAGACCCGGGCGCATCGCGAGGATCCCGGCCAGTCCCAGGCGCTGCTTCTGCCCGCCGGACAGCGCCGACGTCGGACGCTCCCAGTCCAGGTCCAGGCCCACCGCCGCCAGGGCCTCCTCGCAGCGGGGGCGGATCTGCTCGCGGGGCACCCCGAGGTTCTCCGGGCCGAAGGCGAGGTCCTGACCCACCCGGGAGAGCACGATCGAGGCCTCCGGGTCCTGCTGCATCAGCCCCACCCGGCCCCGAGCCCGGGCGGCGGGGAGCCCGTCGATCAGGGCGGTGCCCAGCGCCGGGTCCTCCTCCTGGTCCAGCACCCCGGCCAGGGCGTGCAGGAGCGTGGACTTCCCGGCGCCGGAGGGCCCCAGCAGCAGCACCTTCTGCCCCGGCGGGATCTCCAGGGTGACGTCGCGGAAGGCCGGCTCGGACCGGTTGGGGTAGTGCCAGCCGAAGCCCTCGGTGGTGACGGCGGCCGCGCGAGACGCCATCGGTCGGGTCTGCATCGGGGTCAGGCCGGGCGGCGTCGGGAAGCGGCGCGCCGGGCGTCCCGACCGGCGGCCACGGAGTCCAGGACGCCGGTGGCCACCAGCCCGCGGGTCAGCGCCCAGGCGCCGAGACCCGCGAGGACCAGCCCGGAGACGGCGCCGCACAACACGTAGACCAGCTTGTAGTCCATGGTCCACTCGGGGTTGTAGATGATGTTCTCCATGACGGCCATGACCACCCCGGAGGCGAGACCGGAGAGCAGGGCCACCGGCAGGTCGAAGCGGCGGTAGGCGAACAGCAGGAACACCAGCTCCGCCCCGACGCCCTGGTACAGCCCCGACCAGATGACGGTCAGCCCGAAGCTGGAGCCCAGCAGGGCGGAGATGATCGCGGCGACCAGCTCGCAGTACAGGGCGGCCCCGGGCTTGCGGATGATCAGCCCGCCCAGCGGGCCGGCGATCAGCCAGGCGCCGCCGATCAGCCCGCCCAGCGGCGGGAAGCCGGCGGTCGCGGCGCTGCTGGCCGGGTACACGGCGTTGTTCCAGACGAAGAAGATCAGCGAGCAGGCCGCGGCGATGACCGAGACGATGACGATGTCCACGACCCGCCAGCTGCGGCGTCGGGTGCTCGTGGTGGTGTTCATGAGGGCTCCTCCTGGGGATGGCAGGAGGGGAGACGCCGCGACGTCGCCCGGCGAGGGGCCGGGATGGGCCGCGGGGTCCGAGAACTCGACTTCCTCCGGCGGTATGAACCGCGTCAGGTTCGAGGGTCTGCACCGGTGTGCACTCTCAGCCCCGGTCGGGGCTCCCCTGTCGTAGTGGACGCCCCCACCCTACCGCAGCGGCGATCGGGGCGCCCCCTCCCGCACCGGCGGGTGCGACGGGGCCGAGCGGGCCGTAAGCTGAGGTGGATGCGCGGGAGATCACTCGACGACGCCGGGTGCCCGCGCCGGCGAACCACGAAAGCTAAGGAGCAGGAATGAGCAATCCCCTGATCAAGATCGGTTCCACGGTGGCCTCCCTCGGCGGGGTCGCCCTGGCCAACAAGGTGCTCAGCGCCGGGTGGCGGAAGGTCACCGGCAACGAGCCGCCCGAGGACAACGCGGATCCCGAGGAGTCGCTGCGCGACATCATCGTGTGGTCCCTGATCACCGGCCTGGTGGGCACCCTCATCAAGGTGGGCATCACCCGCGCGGCCAACAAGGCGGACCGGAAGGATCAGGTGCAGCGCGGCGGCCAGCGGGAGGTCTGAGCCGCACCGGCTCCGCCGACGCCGCGCGGGCGGGTCAGTCCGATCGACCGGTCCGCGCGGCGTCGGCGTCCGCGCCGGGTTCGCGCACCCCCGCATCATCCGCCCCGGTCTGCGGGGCGTTTCCGGCGTCCGCCCGCTGGGCATCGTCCTCGGACATCCGCTGCACCAGGTCCGCCAGCTCGTTGTGGGACAGGGACTCGGGCCGGAAGTGCTTGTTGCGGAACCCGGAGCGGCCCACCATGTGCGAGGACACGGGGATCACCACCAGCTGCAGCACCCACACGAACACCAACAGGGGCACCAGCGTCCAGGAGCGCGCGGCCAGCCCCACCCCCAGCAGCAGCATGAACAGCCCGAAGACCTGGGGCTTGGCCCCGGCATGCAGACGGGTCAGCACGTCCGGGAAGCGCACGATGCCGATCCCCGCGCCCAGGGACATCAGGCACCCGATGATCAGGCAGATTCCGGCCGCGACATCCATCCCGCTCATCGATCCACCCCCGGGTCCCCGGCCGTGGTCGGCACCTCGGAGGCCGGGGTCTCCTCCGCGGGCTTCTGGTTGTTGGCGAAGCGCGCCACCGTCACCGAGCCCAGGAAGCCCACCAGCGAGACGATGAGCAGCAGGGTCATGTTCTCGTAGCTGCGCCGGTAGACCATGTCCACGGCCACCGCGGCCCCCACGATCGCCAGCAGCACATCCGAGGCCACCACCCGGTCCAGCAGGGTGGGTCCCTTGGCCAGCCGGTAGATGGTGCACAGGGTCGCGGCCACCAGGATCACCCCGCACACGACGACGAAGCCCTCCATCACTGCCTCTCCTCCTCGCTGCCCGCGCCGGGCCCCGACGAGGGGGCCGCGGCCTCCGGGCGCTGCACGGCCCGCTCCGGCCCGGTGTTCTCGAATCTGCGCACCCGGGTGCGTCCGCCGGTCCGCCCGCGGACCTCGGCCAGGTGCTCCCGGCTGCCCATCACCTCGACCACGAGCCGCTCCACCGCGAACACCCGGTCGCGGAAGCGGCGGACGTCCTCGTCGGTGGCGACGTCGATGGCGTGGAAGTAGATGGTCGCGCTGCGCCGGTCCACCTCCACCACCAGCGAACCGGGGATCAGGGAGACCACCTGGCCCACTGCGGTCATGATCAGGTCATCCGTGGAGCGCAGGCGCACCGAGACCACGGCGTTGGTCGGCTGCGGTCCCGGACGCACGGCCAGCCACAGCACCTGCACCGAGCCGAGGAAGACCCACCAGAGGAACTTCGCCAGGAACTCCAGGGCCCGCAGCGCGTTGAACCGGCCCGAGGAGCGCACCGGCGGCAGCTTGAACACGCGCACCGCCAGCACCGCGAGCACCAGCCCGAAGACCAGGTTCCCGATGCCGTAGTCCTGCCACAGCGCGCCCCACAGCACCACCAGCCACAGGATCAGCACGACCTCGGTCAGGTGCGCCCCCGAGGGGCGGGTGGTGGGCAGGCGCCCGGTCGGCTCGTTCATCACCGGCCTCCTTCCGCCGCTTCGCCCAGCACGGCGCGGATGTAGGTCTGCTGGTCATCCAGGCTGTGGGCGGCCGCACCCGAGAAGTCGAAGATGGGCCCGGCGAAGACCGTGAGAGCGACCCCCACGGCCACCAGGGCCGCCGTGGACCCGACCATGGTGCGCGGCAGGAGGGTCACGTCCTTCTCCGAGTAGGCCCCTGAGGCCGTCTGACCGGAGGTCAGCACCCCGTAGTCCCCGTCGCCGGTCCGGGCCAGCAGGATCGGGTCCGGGAACTCGGCGTCCTCCGGACGGCGCCAGAACACGCGGTTCCACACCCGCGCCAGGACCATCAGGGTCAGCAGGGAGACGAACACCCCGACGCCGGCCATCGTGTAGGCCTCCCAGCCGCCCTTCTGCACGCTCGCGTCGATCAGGGCGACCTTGCCGAGGAAGCCGGAGAACGGCGGGATGCCGCCCAGGTTCATCGCCGGGATGAAGTACAGCACCGCCAGGACCGGGGCGATCTTCGCCAGCCCGGCGAGGCGATCCATGTTGGCGGTGCCGCCGCGCCGCTCCAGCAGGCCCACGACCATGAACAGGCTGGTCTGGATGACGATGTGGTGGGCGACGTAGAACACCACCGCCATCAGCCCGGCCTCGGTGTCCAGGGCGATGCCCCAGATCATGTACCCGATGTGGCTGATGAGGATGAAGGACAGGGTGCGCTTGATGTCCGTCTGGGTCAGCGCACCCAGGATCCCGACCACGAGGGTGAGGATCGCGACCCAGGTCAGCAGGTCGCTGACCGGGTTGCCGGGGAACAGCAGCGTCTCCGTGCGGATGATCGCGTACACCCCGACCTTGGTCAGCAGACCCGCGAACACCGCGGTGACCGGGGCGGGGGCCGTCGGGTAGGAGTCCGGCAGCCACAGGGACAGCGGGAACACGGCGGCCTTGATCCCGAAGGCCACGAGCAGCAGGAGGTGCAGCTGGGTCTGGGTGCCCTCCGGCAGATCCGGGATCTTCGCGGCGACGTCGGCCATGTTCACGGTGCCCACCGCGGCGTAGACCATCCCGATGGCGATGAGGAACAGCATCGAGGAGACCACCGAGACCACCGTGTAGGTGACCCCGGCGCGGATGCGCGGGGCCGAGCCGGACATCGTCAGCAGCACGTAGCTGGCGGTCAGCAGGATCTCGAAGCCCACGTACAGGTTGAACAGGTCCCCGGCCAGGAACGCGTTGGAGACCCCGGCCAGCAGCACCAGGTAGGTGGGGTGGAAGACGGAGATCGGGGAGTCGTCGTCGCCGTCGGCCAGGCCCTGGCCGGTCGCGTAGACCAGCACCGCCAGGGACACGGTGGAGGAGACCACCAGCATCAGGGAGGCCAGCCGATCCACGACCAGCACGATCCCCAGCGGCGCGCCCCACCCGCCCAGGGAGACCGAGACCGGCCCGGAGGACCAGCTGGCCGCCAGCAGCCCGATCTCCAGGACCAGCACCGCGACGACGGCGGCCAGGGAGACCACCCGCTGCACGTTGGGGCGGCGGTAGAAGACGAAGTCCAAGCCGGCGGTCATCAGCGGCAGGATCACCGCCGCCGGGGCCAGATCGAAGATGGTCATCGGCGGCGCTCCTTCCGTGCTCGTCGTGCCTCATCGCGGGTTCCACCCGCGGCGGCCTGGCGCTGCTTGCGCCGTCGGTACTCGGCTTCGCGCTCCTCCTCGGAGCCCTCGAACTCGGAGGGCTCGATCGGGGCGGCGTCGTCGTCCTCCGGGTCGTAGTCGGACTGGGCGGCCACGCGCCGGTCCTCGGCGTCGTCCTGGATGTCGTCCTTGCGGGAGAGCACCCAGCTGCGGTAGATCATCCCGAGCATCAGCGCGGTGACGGCGAAGGAGATGACGATCGCGGTGAGGATCAGCGCCTGCGGCAGGGGGTCGGTGTAATCCGCCGGATCCGTGGTGCCGTCCCAGAAGGCGGCCCGGCCCGGCAGGCCTCCGGCGTGCAGGATGAAGATGTTGGTGGCGTTGGTGATCAGCATCAGCCCCAGCAGGACCTTGGTCAGGGCCTTCTCCAGGATCAGGTAGACCCCGACGGCGTAGAGCACGCCCATCACCAGCAGCAGCGCGGCGTCGATCATGCTCGGCCTCCTTCCCCGGCGACGGCGGCGGTGTCCGCGGTCGCCTCGCCGTCCTCGTCCACCGGGGTCGCGGTGACCGGGCCGGAGGGGGTGGCTGCGACGGTCGAGGAGCGGCGCACCTGGATGCGCCGCGGCCCGCGGGCCCGACGCGCCGAGGCCTCCCGCTCCTGCTCGAGGTTCTCGTCGATCTTCCCGCCGAGGGAGCGCAACACATCCAGGATCAGCCCGACCACCACGAGGTACACCCCGATGTCGAAGATCAGGGCCGTGACCAGGTGGACCTCCCCGAACACGGGCAGGTGCAGGTCGAAGGCGTAGGAGGTGAACACGTCCCCGCCCCACAGCAGCGGGGACAGGGCGTAGGCCCCGGAGATCAGCAGGCCCGAACCCAGCAGCACCCCGGCGTTGACCGGGGAGGCCTCGGACAGCTCGTAGCGCCCGCCGGCGAGGTAGCGCAGGGCCAGGGCGAGCCCGGCCAGCAGTCCCCCGGCGAAGCCGCCGCCGGGCAGGTTGTGCCCGGCCAGGAGCAAATAGAGGGAGACGATGAGGATGCTGTGGAAGATCAGTCGGGTCACGACCTCCAGCATCAGCGAGCGGTTCTCCGGGGCCAGGGTCCGCCCGGCCACCAGGAACGGGTCCCGCTGCACGTCCATGAAGTCGTTGGCCACCTGTGCGCCCGGGGAGAGATCGGTGCGCCCGGCATAGCGCCGGGTCACGGTGCGCAGCCCCTGGGTGTCCAGGCGCTTGCGGGCCCGGGAGAGGTCCTGGCGCCCGGCGATGAAGATCAGAGAGGCCACGCCCGTGGCCGCCAGGGCCAGCACGGAGGTCTCCCCGAAGGTGTCCCAGGCGCGCATGTCCACGAGGATCACGTTGACGACGTTCTTGCCGTGCCCGATCTCGTAGGCGGCCTGCGGCATCGCCAGGGAGATCGGGTCGGTGATCCGGGAGGACAGGGCGAAGGCGGCCAGCACCATCATGAACGCGCCGAAGCCGACGCTGATGGCCACTCGGGCGGCCCGGTGACGCACCCGAGCGCCCAAGCGGTTCCACAGCCCGGAGGGCAGCATGCGCAGCGCCAGGACGAAGGCGATCAGGGAGATCGTCTCCACGAGCATCTGGGTCAGGGCCAGGTCCGGGGCCCCGCGCAGGGCGAACAGCAGGGAGATGCCGTAGCCGGTGACGGAGACCATCAGGATCGCCAGGAAGCGCTTGCGGGCCCGCTGGGCGATCAGCGCCGCGGCGATCATGATGATCACGGTGGCCCACTGGGCCGGGGAATCGGTCCAGCGCAGCGGGTTCAGCGGCGGGGTGTCCACCAGGAACAGCCCGACCGTGGGCACCAGCACGGCCGTGACCATGATGACGGCCAGGTAGAAGCTCAGCGAACCCCGCTGGGTCGCACCCGTCACGCGCACCGCCGCCCAGTCGATCGCCCCGACGACGGCGCGGTACACGGCGTCGGCGGCGGGCCACTGCGGCAGGGCCAGCTGGAAGGACTGCACGGGGCGGCGCGCGGCGAACAGGAGCAGGCCGCAGGCGATGATGATGCCGGAGACCCCCAGTGCCGGGGTGAGTCCGTGCCACAGGGCCAGGTGCAGGTGGCCGTGGCCGTACTGCTCGGTGTAGGCGTGCACCGCGGCGGAGACCGGCTCCGGCCACAGCCCCAGGCCCAGGCACAGCACCGCGAGCACGGCCGGGGCGACGGCGAAGGCCGGGGAGATGCGGTGGAAGCCGGTGGGGCGCACCGCGCCGTCCTCGTCCCGCACCTCGGCCAGCACGTCCGAGGGCCGCTTGTCCGCGAAGGCGCCCCACAGGAAGCGGGCGGTGTACGCGAGGGTCAGCACCGAGCCGACGGCGATGCCCAGCAGCACCAGCCAGCCGGCGCCGGCGCCGAGCCCGGCCACCTCACCGTGGGAGGCGTCCAGCCCGACCTCCACCACGGCCTCCTTGGCGACGAAGCCCAGCAGCGGCGGGATGCCCGCCATCGAGGCGGAGGCCACCACGGCCATCGCGAACAGCCACGGGGCCCGGTGCCGGATCCCGGACAGGCGCCGGATGTCCCGGGTGCCGGCCTGGTGGTCGATGACCCCGGTGAGCAGGAACAGGGTGGACTTGAACAGGGAATGGGCGACCATCATCGCCAGTCCCGCGTACAGCGCGTCCGGGGTGCCCAGGCCGACGACGGCGGCGAGGAACCCCAGCTGGCTGATGGTCCCGTAGGCGAGGATCAGCTTGAGGTCGTGCTGCTTCAGCGCCGCGTATCCGCCGAAGAGCATGGTGAACAGCCCCAGCCCGAGCACCATGGGCAGCCACGGCTGCACGGGGGCGAGCACGGGGGCCAGGCGGGCGATGAGGTAGATGCCGGCCTTGACCATGGCCGCGGCGTGCAGGAAGGCGCTGACCGGCGTCGGGGCGGCCATGGCGCCGGGCAGCCAGAAGTGCAGCGGGAACAGCGCGGACTTGGACCCGGCCCCCACCAGCACCAGCACGACGACCGCGGCCAGATAGCCCGGGTCCGCACCGACCAGCCAGGTGGGCGCGGTGTCCACGATCTGCGAGATCAGGTAGGTCCCGGCGAGGTTGCCGAGCATGACCAGGCCGATGAACATCGCCAGCCCGCCCGCCGTCGTCACGATCAGCGCCTGCAGGGCCGCCCGTCGCGCGGACTGGCGGGCGTTGGCGTACCCGATCAGCAGGTAGGACAGGACGCTGGTGACCTCCCAGAACACGAACATGACCATGAGGTCATCCGCGGTGACCAGGCCGAACATGACCCCGGCGAAGGCCACCAGCTCCGCGGCGAAGCGCCCGGAGTGCTGGTTGGTGTGGCGGAAGTACTGGGCGCAGTAGAACAGGACCAGGGCGCCGACGCCGAGGACCATCGCGGAGAGGATCCAGGACAGCGCGTCCATGCGGAAGGTCAGGGAGATCCCCAGGGACGGGATCCAGGGCAGGGAGGTGCTCAGCTGCTCGCCGCGGCCCAGCACGGCCGGGGCCAGGGTGCACAGCCAGACGAAGCAGACGGCGGGGACGAGGGACAGGACGTAGAAGCAGGTGCGACCCCAGCGCCGGAAGAAGAACGGGCAGACCAGGGCGGCGATCCCGTGGGCGAGGATCACGGCGGTCAAACGGGTGAACTCCTTAACATGGCCCGGGGAGCAGGTCCTCCCCAGGATACCAAGAGCCCGCAACCCGCCCGGGGGCCGCCGAACGCCGATCCCCGGAGCGGCGCACCGCCCGGGCTGTACCCTGTAGGCATGATCACACCCCGTCGCCGTCCGACGCTGGCCTGGGCCCTCTGGGACGCCGGTTCGGCGAGCTTCAACGCCGTGATGACCACCTTCGTCTTCTCCGTGTATCTGACCAGCGCCTCCTTCGGCGACGAGGCGCACACCTCCCGGGTGCTCTCCACCGGGCTGGCCATCGCGGGGCTGGTCGTCGCCCTCAGCGCCCCGGTCGTGGGGCAGCGGGCGGACCGGGCCGGGTCCCGACGGCGGGCGCTGGGGCTGAACACCGCGCTGGTGGCGATGTGCGTGGCCGCGTGCTTCTTCGTGCGCCCGGAGCCGGCCTACCTGTACCTGGGGGTGGGGCTGCTGGGGCTGGCGAACATCTTCAGCGAGATCGCCACGGTGCACTACAACGCCCTGCTGCCGGTGATCTCCACCCCGAAGACGGTGGGGCGGGTCAGCGGGATCGGGTGGTCCTTCGGCTACTTCGGCGGGATCCTGGCGCTGCTGATCGTGCTGCTGGGGTTCATCTCCCCCGGCCTGCTGGGTCTGCCGGAGGAGGAGGAGGCGCTGAACCTGCGCGGCGTCGCGGTGTTCTCCGCGGTGTGGCTGGCAGCACTCTCCCTGCCGATCCTGGTGCGCTTCCCCGAGACCGCGGTGGAGGACCTCGCCCCGCAGGCCGCGCGCGAGTCCATCCGGGACTCCTACCGGCGCCTCGGCAGGACCCTCCTGCGGCTGCTGCGCGAGGAGCCGGCGACGCTGCGCTTCCTCATCGCCTCGGCGGTGTTCCGGGACGGGCTGGCCGGGATCTTCACCTTCGGCGGGGTGCTGGCCGCCGGGACCTTCGGCTTCTCGACCAACCAGGTCATCGTCTTCGCGATCGCCGGCAACCTGGTGGCCGGGGCCGGAGCGCTGCTGGGCGGGCGCCTGGACGATCTGCTGGGACCCAAGCGCGTCATCGTGATCTCGCTGGTCTGCCTGATCGCCGCGGCCAGCCCCCTGCTGCTCCTGCGCGGGCAGGCGGCGTTCTGGGTGTGCGGGCTGATCCTGTGCGGCTTCGTCGGGCCGGCCCAGTCCGCGGCGCGCACCTACCTCTCCCGGATCACGACGCCGGGGAAGGAGGGCGAGTACTTCGGGCTGTACTCCACCACCGGGCGGGCGATGAGCTTCCTCGCCCCGGCCCTGTTCTCCCTGTTCGTGGCGATCACAGGGCAGCAGATCTGGGGGGTGGCCGGGATCATCCTGGTGCTCGCCGCGGGGCTGATCCTCGCCCTGACCCTGCCGCGGGTCGGCGGTGCCCAGCAGCCGGGCGCGGAGGCCGACGCCGACGGCCTGCGGGTGCGCGAGGGCTGAGCCCCCGCGGGGGCCCGGGCTCAGCTCGCAAGGCGGGCCTCACCGCTCTGATCGGCATCGGCCTGCCCGGTGTCGTCCTGGGCGGGGTCGAGCTGCTCCGCCTCGGCCAGCTGGTCCCGGATCTGGGCCACGAACTCGCGGATCGCCTCGTAGCCGCCGACCGGTCCCCCGGCCAGGGCGCCGTCGGCCCCCACCAGCACGGCCGTGGGCGTGCCGGCCATGCCCAGCAGCTCGTAGGCGAAGCCGCCGACGTCGTACAGCGCGTCCTCGTGCAGGGATGCGTCCGTCTGGGCCTCCAGGGACTCCTGCGGGGCCTGGGTCATCAGATGCAGCGTGACCGGGCCCAGGTTCCCCCGCCACTGGACGGCGTCGGCCATGGTGATGGTGCACGAGCCGCACCCCGGGGAGACCAGCAGCAGCAGCCGTGCCCCCTGCGAGGCGAGAGCGCGCAGGGAGATCACCTCGCAGAGATCGGAAGAGCGTCGTGTAGGGAAAGAGTGTAGATCTCGGTGGTCGCCGT
>OMJG01000025.1_pt1 | contig 100467 bp, 109 predicted proteins | sample 1646431 | NCBI WGS metagenome assembly OMJG01 (sample SAMN03771674, study PRJEB25209) | food metagenome | isolation source: Cotija cheese | place: Mexico:Jalisco,Michoacan | collected 2011-12-12 | reverse complement strand
GCAATTGGTAGCGCAACGGTCTCCAAAACCGTAGGTTGCAGGTTCGAGTCCTGTCGCCCCTGCCAAAGAAAAAGTTAGGCCCGGCCAGCAATGGTCGGGCCTGACTTTTATCTGATGGTTGGCCACCTTGACTGGCTTTGATAGACTCGTTCAGGTTCAACAAGATCATCGAAGATCTTTGCACGTATTTTCCTTAGAGGAGCATTCTCGCAGTGACTGATAATTCTGGGGCACAACGCCCAACTGGCAAGCGCCAACTCTCTGGTGCTGCTGAAACGTCCTCGGATGCTTACCAGAACAAGCGAGTAGTCCGCGCTGAAGCGGGCGAAGGCGACAGCAAGCCAGGCGGCGGTGCTGTGGCATTCGTGCCTGAGGTTGTCTCTGAAATGAAGAAGGTCGTCTGGCCTACCGCGAAGGAAATGCTGCAGTACACCCTCGTGGTCTTCGCTTTCTTGATTATCTTGACCGCTCTTGTGTGGGGCGTAGATTCTGTGACCGGCATGGGCATAGAATGGCTGCTAGTTCGCTAGCGTTATACAAACTGGCTTTTTTACAGTAGAATAGCCGCTAAGTTCACTATCATCCCGCTAGTTCCTCTCCGTGGAACGGCGGGATAATTTATTGAAGATGGAGCACATTATGACCGAGAACAACGAGAGCACGAACGCCAATCCTGAGGACACCGGCAACAACCTTGGTGAAGCTTTTATCGAATCCATGCAGACCCAAGCGGCAGAAGCAGTAGAAGCTGCTGAAGCTGAAACCGAAGCCGTCGAGGCTGAAGTAGCTGAGTCCGACGCTGTTGACTCCGACGTTACTGACGCTGAAGGCGTTGAGGTTGCTGAGGAAGCTCCGGCTGAAGACGCTCCTGCAGAAGAAGCGGCTGCTGAGCCTGCAGAGGCAGCTGACGCTGAGGATGCAGCTGCCGAGGGCGAGTCTGACTTCGAGGCAGATTACCGCCGCCGTCTGCGCAAGTACACCAAGGAGCTCAAGGAGCTTCCAGGGCAGTGGTTCATCATTCAGTGCTACTCCGGCTACGAAAACAAGGTTAAGACCAACCTGGACATGCGTGCCCAGACCTTGGAAGTTGAAGACTCAATCTTCGACGTAGTTGTTCCAGTTGAGCAGGTTGTTGAAAACAAGGACGGCAAGAAGAAGCTTGTTAAGCGCAAGCTGCTTCCTGGCTATGTTCTGGTTCGCATGGATCTCAATGATGCTGCATGGTCTGTTGTTCGTGATACCCCAGGTGTGACCAGCTTCGTGGGCAATGAGGGTAACGCAACCCCTGTTAAGCACCGCGATGTTGCTAAGTTCTTGCTGCCAAAGGAAGGTGCAGCGGCTGCAGGCGATGCAGCAGCGAATGCAGCCGAGGGCGAGCAGGTTATCTCCATGCCGGAGAAGGAAGAAGCAAAGAAGTACGCACACGACTATGTTGTTGGCGAGTCAGTGACCATTCTGTCCGGCCCATTTGCTTCTGTTTCTGCAACCATCTCTGAGATCGATCCAGAAACCGGCAAGATGGTTGGTCTGGTTTCCATCTTCGGACGTGAGACCCCAGTTGAGCTGTCTCCAACTGAGATTGAGCGCATTAACTAATTTGGGTAATGCCTAGTATCTAGATTAGGCTAGGTCGACGTGTGTAAATTTCTTGCACACGTCGATTTTTCATTTATATCCCCGGTGGCCACAAAGGTGGCATCCGGACGGGCCTTGCTATTCATCGTGGCGGGATAACCCGGTAACACGGAAAGAGGTAATTCGATGGCTCCTAAGAAGAAGAAAAAGGTTTCTGGCCTCATCAAGCTGCAGATCGAAGCAGGCGCTGCTAACCCAGCTCCTCCAGTCGGTCCTGCACTGGGTGCACACGGCGTTAACATCATGGAATTCTGCAAGGCGTACAATGCTGCAACCGAATCCATGCGCGGAAACGTTGTCCCAGTAGAAATCACCGTCTACGAAGACCGTTCATTCGACTTCATCCTGAAGTCCCCACCAGCAGCTAAGCTGCTGCTCAAGGCTGCAGGTCTGAAGAAGGGCTCCGGCGTTCCTCACACCGACAAGGTCGGCTCCGTGACTTGGGATCAGTGCAAGGAAATTGCAGAGACCAAGAAGGAAGACCTCAACGCACGTGACATCGAAGCTGGCGCAGCGATCATCGCTGGTACCGCTCGCTCCATGGGCATCACCGTTGACGGCGCTCCAGAATAAACAACTTCATGTGGCAGGGCCAGCTTCGGCCCGCTAAACACCACACCAATCCACCATCTCATTCATAAGGATTTGATTTAAATGAGCAAGAACTCCAAGGCATACAAGGCCGCTGCGGAACTCGTTGACAAGGGTCGTCTGTACCGCCCAATCGAGGCTGCAAAGCTGGCTAAGGACACCTCCTCCAAGAACTTCGACGCAACCGTTGACGTTGCTTTCCGTCTGGGCGTTGACCCACGTAAGGCAGACCAGCTAGTTCGCGGCACCGTATCTTTGCCACACGGCACTGGTAAGGACGTTCGCGTTGCTGTCTTCGCTGAAGGCGAGAAGGCAACCGAGGCTGAGGCTGCAGGCGCTGAGGTAGTCGGCACCGAGGCTCTTCTTGAGGCAATCAACGCTGGCAATCTGGACTTCGACGTTGCAATTGCAACCCCAGACCAGATGGCTAAGGTTGGCCGCGTAGCTCGCGTCCTGGGTCCACGTGGTCTGATGCCTAACCCTAAGACCGGCACCGTCACCACTGACGTTGCTAAGGCAGTTGCTGACGTCAAGGGCGGCAAGATCTCCTTCCGCGTTGACAAGGCAGCTAACCTGCACGCAATGATCGGCAAGGCTTCCTTCGACGCTGAGAAGTTGGCTGAGAACTACGGCGCTCTGCTCGACGAGCTGCTGCGTATCAAGCCAGCATCTTCCAAGGGTATCTACCTGAAGAAGATCACCTTGTCCACCACCAATGGCCCTGGTATCCCAGTTGATTCTTCTGTACAGAAGAACTTCGCTGAGTAATTCTTTAGCTAGTCAGCTCGCTGGCTATTGCTCAACGCCCTCACTTCGGTGGGGGCGTTTTCGCATATATTGAGTAGGTGGCGCCACCGTGAACCTGGAGGAGCAATGCAGGACAACAAAAATTCCAACTTTCAAGGCTTGTCCTATCCGCGGCAGCTGGTGGGGAAGAGCCTATTGCTTGCTGATGCTCAATGGCGTCCCGATGACTCTTGGCACGTCGTGGACTATTCCCGGACGATTGGCCGTGGTGAAGATGACTTCGCGCGGGCGGTCGATAACCTGTTGTCCTGGCGGGCGCATCGCGCTGCGTGTGTCAGGGTAAAAGGGGAGCCTGAACCAGGGGAGACAGTTCAGCTGTATTTTGGGCCGACGGTATCGCCATGCCGAATCATCTCTGTTGAGCGCAGTCCACGACGCGTGGATTTGATATATGGAACCATGCATGGGCACATCGAATGCGGCGAAGAAGCCTTCATCATTGAGCTGGATTCGGATGATGAGGTCATCGGCCGCTGTGTTGCCTTCTCACAGCATTCGTGGTGGTTGGCCAGGCTTTTTAGCGGACCGGCACGCATCGTCCAGCGATGGGCGACGAAACGTTATGTACGTGGTATGGGTCGTGATTTGGAGAATGTGGTAGTAGGGCGTTAGACTAAGACCCGAAGTTTGGACGAACCCACTTGGTTTCAAGTGAAGGTTCGTGCTCAAGTTTCACCGAAGACCGTAGGTTATCTGAAGTATTCGGATCGAAGGACCCCGCACTCATTGGGGCAGCCCACGCAGGAGACGCTTGTTGCACTCTGGCCATTAGATTGGCTTGATTGTGTGCCTCGTGCTCTTGCACGGGGCTTTTTTGATGTTTGACATCAAATTGGCTCCGGCGGAACAAAAGAGATGTTTTGAAAGGAGGCGAGTAAGGAAATGGCAAACCCAAAGAACACTGCGGACTTGGCTGAGCTGAAGGAGAAGATTGCTGAATCTTCCTCCATCGTTATCACCGAGTACCGTGGCCTGACTGTTGCACAGCTTCAGGAGCTGCGTGGCAACCTGGGCTTTGATGTTAATTACTCCGTCGCCAAGAACACCCTCTTCAAGATCGCTGCCAACGAAGCTGGCATCGAAGGCCTTGATGAACACCTGACCGGCCCAACCGCTATCGCCTTCATTAAGGGCGAAGCAGTCGACGCTGCCAAGGTTATGAAGAAGTTCGCCGATGATAACGAGGCTCTCGTTCTCAAGGGCGGCTACATGGACGGCAACGCTTTGTCTGCCGACCAAGTCAAGGCTATCGCCGACCTGGACAACCGCGAGACCACTCTCGCAAAGCTGGCTGGCGCAATGAAGGGCAACTTGGCAAAGGCTGCAGGCCTGTTCAATGCCCCTGCTTCTCAGATTGCACGCCTCTCGGCTGCACTTCAGGAGAAGAAGGAAGCTTAAGTCGCACACCACGTGCGCAACACAATCTACAACATGTCGGATTTAGAAAAGTTCGACTAAAGAAAGGATGCCTACCATGGCTAAGCTCACCAAGGACGAGCTCATTGAAGCGTTCAAGGAAATGACCCTCATCGAGCTCTCTGAGTTCGTTAAGGAATTCGAAGAGGTCTTCGACGTAACCGCTGCTGCTCCTGTAGCTGCTGTTGCTGCTGCACCAGGTGCAGAGGCTGCTGCTGAGGAAGAGAAGGACGAGTTCGACGTTGTCCTGACCGACGCTGGTGCAAAGAAGATCGGCGTTATTAAGGCTGTTCGCGAAATCGTTTCCGGCCTGGGCCTGAAGGAAGCTAAGGAGCTCGTTGAGGGCGCACCTAAGGCTATCCTCGAAGCTGCAAGCAAGGACGACGCTGAAGCTGCTAAGGCTAAGCTGGAAGAAGCTGGCGCTTCCGTCGAGCTCAAGTAATTTAGAGCTTTACTTCAAAAATCCTCCGCCAACCGTTGGTTCACACCGACAGTTGCCGGGGGATTTTTTCGGTCTCAAGATGAGGGCGGATTCTAGCTTTCGTTGGTATCCGCCGTGAGAAGCTTGCGGGCGGTATCCAAGGTTCTGATAGCCTGCGAACGGTCAATACGCACCAACGTGAAGCTGCTAATCGTCATCGCGGTTATGGCGTCAACAAGGCGGGACTGGGCGGGGGAATCCAGATGCGGTTTGGCGGCGCGTACGCCCGCGGTAACGGCGCTGCGAAGCTCTTCTAGGTAGTTGGTGATAACGCGGCAGACTTCCGGGTCGTGGGCCAAAGTGGTGCCTGTTGCATTGACGAGTAGACAGCCGGGGGCTGACTCCAATTTTTCGAAGGCTTTGCTCAAACCCGAGAGATAGTCGGATAGGGCAGTAGGTTCAACGCTTTCCTGAGTGAGAGGTCGAAGACGGGGGCGCACGACCTCGTCGAGGTAGTTGTCCACGGCGGCATCGAATAGCCCGCGCTTGGAGCCGAAGCTGTTGTAAATGCTGGAGCGATTGAGTCCCGTCGCTTTTTCCAACGTGGGCAGTGCTGTTTCGGCGTAGCCTTCGCGCCAAAACACATCGCGTGCTGCGCGGATGACCGTTTCTCTATCGAATGCGGCAGTGCGTGTCATGAGAGATTCCCTTCTCGCCGTTGCTGAACCGTTCGTTTCAGTATATATTTGAACCGTTCAGTTCAAAAAGCGGCGCTGGAATCGTCGCACACTTCAGAAAGATCGCGACATGCTGATTGCAGCTTCCATCCTCACAGGGTTCGCCGCCCTCATCCACGTCTATATCTTCTATATGGAGTCACTCGCGTGGACCAGCAAACGAACTCGTGCCACCTTCGGGCTCACCGAAGAGCAAGCACGCAGCACGCAGGAGATGGCTTTCAATCAAGGGTTTTACAATCTCTTCCTTGCCATCGCGGTCTTTGTCGGCTTGGTCTATCTAGCCCTGGGCAACCAGGCTGTTGGTGCAACGTTACTGTTTGTCGGCGCCGGTTCCATGGTCGCCGCTGCTGTAGTTCTGTTCATCTTTAGTGCTGATAAGCGCGCTGCCGCATTGAAACAGGGAGTGATTCCAGCACTTGGGCTCATAGCCTTGGTGCTCGCGCTTGCGCTTTAACTCAGCAGAAAATACCACCCAGCTTTTAAAAGAAGGTCCCATAATGTCCAACATCACAAGCATCCACATCCAACTCATCAACCGCCCCAACGGATGGCCAACGCATGATGATTTCCGCGTGGAGTCAGTTGAGTACGGTGAGCTTGAGCCGGGACAAGTTCGCGTTCGCAATGAGTTTGTATCGGTTGATCCGTATATGCGTGGGCGCATGAATGACACCCGCAGCTATGTTGCGCCATTCGCGCTCGGGGAGACCATTACCGGTGGCGCGGTTGGCCGCGTGGTCGAGTCGGCATCGGACTCCCTGCACATTGGCACCGCGGTATTGCATCAGCATGGCTGGAGCGATGTCATTCAAGCAGACGCGGAAACCTTCCGCCCAGTGCCTGATATCGAAGGTGTTCCGCTGTCAGTGCACCTTCACATTTTGGGTATGACGGGGCTTACCGCTTATGTTGGTCTGACGGCTATTGCCGGGCTGAAAGAAGGTGACACGGTGTTTGTCTCCGGCGCGGCAGGGGCTGTGGGCACAGCCGCTGGCCAGATTGCCAAGCTACTGGGTGCCGGGCGCGTTATTGGCTCAGCAGGTTCGGCTGAAAAGGTTGCATTGCTAACGGAGAAGTACGGCTATGACGAGGCCTTTAATTACAAGGAAGTCAACGTCCGGGAGCAACTGGCCGTTGTAGCGCCAGAAGGCGTGGATGTGTACTTCGATAACGTCGGTGGGGACCACCTGGAAGCAGCTCTCGATGTCATGAAAGACGGCGGGCGCATTGCTCTGTGTGGCGCCATTGCGGGGTATAACTCCACCGACCGCACGCCAGGTCCGGACAATATGGCCAACATCATCACGCGTGGGCTAAAGCTTGAGGGATTTACCCTGGCCAACTATCTGCACCTGGCGCCGGAATTCCGTGAGAAGATGACGCCATGGTTTGCAGAGGGCCAGATTGCCTACGATGAGACGGTTGTTGATGGCATTGAGAATACTGTCGATGCCTTCCTTGACATGATGTGGGGCGCTAACACCGGCAAGATGCTGGTCCGCGTCATCTAGGTCCCTTTAATTACCGTAGAGCTTAGGAGCTGCAAGCTCTAAGCCCGACGGCGAGGCCAGAACGTGCCGATTAAGCCCAGCAGAATGATGATTCCGCCGGCGATGAGTAGTGAAAGTCGCACGGTGCGGGCGGTGGATTCGCGGGGGATATCTGCTGCCTGAGCGAGCATCGCTGCGCGGTCTTCTTCTGTGCTTGATGCGTTGAGAACTAGCGCGTCATGGTCGGCGTTGCCTTCGCGGTCAGCGTAATAATCATGAATGTCCACGTCCATGCCCACTAGCAGCCCGGTCTCTTGGTCGACGTAAAGGTCGCGGGTACCGGAGTGGAAAAGATAGCCAGCCTCAGTGCCGCCTTCTTCAGTTTCCAGCTGGGTGGTGTTGAATGCCCCAGCGTAAAGAGTCGCAACGTTCACCGGTTCAATTTCTTGGTGGTAGCGGTAAACCGTGCGGCCTTCCATGTCGAGTTCTTCTTCAAACACGGCATCGCGTGCCTGGCGCAAGGTTGGATCGAATGCCGGGTAGGTGGTCTTCTCGGCGTTGGAGGGGAACTTGAACCAGTAGCCATCGACAGCCGAAGTGGCCATTGGTGAAGCGAGCTGGTAGCTAATGTCTGCCTCGCTGGTGGCCTCACCAGTCACGCGGTCCACGGTGTAGCTCCAGATTTGAGCCTGAACTAGGTTCTCAATCGCATCATCTTCGCCCTCGCCGCGAAACGTGGATTCTCCAATGCTAACCGTCGCGTTCTGCTCATCCGCTGGGTCCTGGATATCCACATGCATCTGATAAGTGACGACGCCGTTGTATTCCTCGGTGCCTTCTTCACTAATTTCCTGCGCGGTGCCATTGTCATCTGTCAACGTATATGTTGCGCCGGTCAGGTCTAGCGGAAGGCGAGCGCTGGAATGAAGAAACTGTGGGGCAACAATGCCCGCAACCAGCAACGCGACACCGAGACCTAGCAGCACAATGGATATAACTCGAGACTTAGGCAGCATGGGGCATTAGTCTACCCGGCACCATGAGGATCTCTTGACGCGCGGGCCGAATGTTTCATAATCCGAAAGCCTCATGGTAGATTGCCGCGGTAGGACACAACGCGCAATGGCGCGTGAAATCCGCCCACAGCTGATGCTGAGAAGTTGAAGAAGATTCATGGAATCTAAAGCTTCTCCTAGGTGCTCGAGAATCTCCGATATGGAAATTCTTCGACAAACGCTTAGAATGCACACTGTGCTTGAACTGCAAAGATCCGGAGTAGTTCGCGCAATAGTCTGTGTCGAATAAAAAAGTCAAGTCTAACTTTACATGGGGGCATATTTAGACTAGGCTGTTTCTTTGCGCTGGAATCCGGATCTTCAGTGCGCATTTAGCCTTGGCGAACAGTAATGGTAAAGCTGATTTGACAGGGTGATTTTGTGCTATCTGAACCCGACTATTCCACAGCAGACCGAATGCTAAATCTACCAGCGGTTTTCGTTCCTCAAGGTGGTTCTTGAGGAAACGTTCCGCGTGAGGTGCTGGAAGGACCCATCTTGGCAGTCTCCCGCCAGACCAAGTCAGTGGCCAATATCCCTGGAGCTCCGAAGCGTTATTCGTTCGCTAAAATTAGCGAGCCAATTGCGGTTCCGGGCCTCCTTGATCTACAACTTGAATCGTTTTCATGGCTCATCGGCACGCCTGAGTGGCGTGAGCGTCAGCAGGAAGAGCGCGGCGCTGAAGCCCGCATTTCCTCTGGCCTCGAAGACATCTTGGACGAGTTGTCCCCAATTCAGGACTACTCCGGCAACATGTCTTTGTCGCTGTCCGAGCCACGCTTTGAACCGGTGAAGAACACCGTTGATGAGTGCAAGGAAAAGGACATTAACTACTCTGCACCGCTGTACGTCACGGCAGAGTTCATCAATAACGACACCCAGGAAATTAAGTCTCAGACCGTCTTCATTGGTGATTTCCCAATGATGACCGATGAGGGCACCTTCATTGTCAACGGCACCGAGCGTGTTGTTGTTTCTCAGCTGGTGCGTTCCCCAGGTGTCTACTTCGACCAGACTATTGATAAGTCCACGGAGCGCCCATTGCACTCCGTGAAGGTCATCCCATCCCGCGGTGCATGGCTCGAATTCGACGTGGACAAGCGCGACACCGTTGGTGTGCGTATTGACCGCAAGCGTCGTCAGCCAGTCACCGTATTGCTGAAGGCATTGGGCTGGACCGAACAGCAGATCCGCGACCGTTTCGGATTCTCCGAGTTGATGATGTCCACTCTGGAATCCGACGGCGTTGCAAACACCGACGAAGCATTGCTGGAGATCTACCGCAAGCAGCGTCCAGGTGAGCAGCCAACCCGCGATCTTGCACAGTCCTTGCTTGACAACTCCTTCTTCCGTGCAAAGCGCTACGATCTGGCACGCGTTGGCCGCTACAAGGTCAACCGCAAGCTGGGTCTTGGTGGCGATCATGAAGGTCTGATGACCCTGACCGAAGAAGACATTGCGGTCACCCTGGAATACTTGGTCCGTCTTCACACTGGTGAGCGTGAGATGAAGGCACCTAACGGTGACACCATTCCAGTAAACACCGACGACATCGACCACTTTGGTAACCGTCGTCTGCGTACTGTTGGTGAGCTGATTCAGAACCAGGTTCGTGTTGGCCTGTCCCGTATGGAGCGTGTTGTGCGTGAGCGCATGACCACCCAGGACGCAGAGTCCATCACTCCTACCTCTTTGATCAACGTTCGTCCTGTTTCTGCAGCTATCCGTGAGTTCTTCGGAACTTCCCAGCTGTCGCAGTTCATGGACCAGAACAACTCGCTGTCGGGTCTGACACACAAGCGTCGTCTGTCTGCGCTAGGACCGGGTGGTCTGTCCCGTGAGCGCGCCGGCATTGAGGTTCGAGACGTTCACCCATCTCACTACGGCCGTATGTGCCCAATTGAGACTCCCGAAGGTCCGAACATTGGTCTGATCGGTTCCTTGGCCTCTTACGCTCGCGTGAATGCTTTCGGCTTCATTGAGACTCCTTACCGCAAGGTTGAGAACGGCCGCGTCACTGACGAGGTTCGTTACCTGACCGCGGATGAAGAGGACCGCTACTCAATCGCGCAGGCTGAGGTTGAGCAGGACGCTGAAGGCAACATCATCGGCGACCGTATTGAGGTTCGTCTCAAGGACGGCGATATCGGCGTGACCGACGCTAACGGCGTTGATTACGTTGACGTTTCTCCACGTCAGATGGTCTCTGTTGGTACCGCGATGATTCCATTCTTGGAGCACGACGATGCTAACCGTGCACTGATGGGTGCGAACATGCAGAAGCAGGCTGTTCCACTGGTTCGTGGCGAGGCACCTTGCGTTGGTACCGGTATGGAGCTGCGCGCTGCATACGATGCTGGCGATATGGTTATCACCCCGAAGGCTGGTGTTGTAGAAAACGTCAACGCTGACCTCATCACCATCATGGACGATGAAGGCATCCGCGACACCTACATGCTGCGCAAGTTCGAGCGCACCAACCAGGGCACCAACTACAACCAGACTCCTCTGGTCAACATGGGCGACCGTGTTGAGGCAGGCCAGGTGCTTGCTGATGGTCCAGGTACCCACAACGGTGAAATGTCTCTTGGTCGTAACCTGCTCGTGGCGTTCATGCCATGGGAAGGCCACAACTACGAGGATGCAATCATCCTGAACCAGCGCATTGTGGAAGAGGACATCTTGACCTCCATCCACATTGAGGAGCACGAGATTGATGCTCGTGACACCAAGCTGGGTGCAGAAGAGATCACTCGTGAGATTCCAAACGTGTCCGAAGATGTTCTTCGTGATCTGGATGATCGCGGCATCATCCGCATCGGTGCAGATGTTCGCCCAGGCGACATCCTGGTAGGTAAGGTCACTCCTAAGGGTGAGACCGAGCTGACCCCAGAAGAACGCCTGCTGCGCGCCATCTTCGGTGAGAAGGCTCGTGAAGTTCGCGACACCTCCATGAAGGTTCCTCACGGTGAGACCGGCAAGGTTATTGGCGTTGCTCGTTTCTCCCGTGAAGATGATGATGATTTGGCACCTGGTGTCAATGAGATGATCCGTGTCTACGTTGCTCAGAAGCGTAAGATCCAGGACGGCGATAAGCTCGCTGGCCGCCACGGCAACAAGGGCGTTGTGGGTAAGGTTCTGCCTCCTGAGGACATGCCATTCATGGCTGACGGCACCCCAGTTGACGTCATCTTGAACACCCACGGTGTTCCACGTCGTATGAACATTGGTCAGGTTCTTGAGTTGCACCTGGGCTGGCTGGCAAAGACCGGCTGGACCGTGGACACTGAAGATCCAAATAATGAGGAGCTGCTGAAGACTCTGCCTCCAGAACTCTATGACGTTCCGGCTGACTCTTTGACTGCAACGCCTGTCTTCGACGGTGCAACCAATGAGGAACTGACCCGTTTGCTGGCTTCTTCCAAGCCAAACCGTGATGGTGACGTCATGGTGAATGAGAACGGTAAGGCACAGCTTTTCGATGGCCGCTCTGGCGAGCCATACCAGTACCCAATCTCGGTTGGCTACATGTACATGCTGAAGCTGCACCACCTCATTGATGAGAAGATCCACGCACGTTCCACCGGTCCTTACTCCATGATTACCCAGCAGCCACTGGGTGGTAAGGCACAGTTCGGTGGCCAGCGCTTTGGTGAGATGGAGGTGTGGGCAATGCAGGCATACGGCGCTGCTTACACCCTGCAGGAACTCCTGACCATCAAGTCCGATGACGTGGTTGGTCGTGTCAAGGTCTACGAGGCAATTGTTAAGGGCGACAACATCCCGGATCCAGGTATTCCTGAGTCCTTTAAGGTGTTGCTCAAGGAGCTGCAGTCCCTGTGTCTGAACGTTGAAGTTCTTTCAACTGACGGCACTCCAATGGAGCTTTCTGGCACCGACGAAGATGATCTGGAATCCGGTTCTTCCATGGGCATTAACCTGTCCCGTGATGAGAACTCTTCCGCAGACATCGCTTAACAAGTGCTAGGCGTCGCAAGCGCCTAAACCCGCAGGACTGCAATTTGCAGTCGTGTGCAGTTTGGGCGCAGGCGATGGATGAAACGTTAATTAGAACTAAAAGCCAATCAACTTCCTCCGATTCAGGAGGATGAAAGGGAGACGTTACGTGTTCGACGTAAATCTCTTCGACGAGCTTCGTATTGGACTGGCCACCGCCGACGACATTCGCCGTTGGTCTAAGGGCGAGGTTAAGAAGCCTGAGACCATCAACTACCGCACCTTGAAGCCAGAAAAGGACGGCCTTTTCTGTGAGCGTATCTTTGGCCCTACCCGTGACTGGGAGTGCCAGTGCGGTAAGTACAAGCGTGTCCGCTACAAGGGCATTATTTGTGAGCGTTGTGGCGTTGAGGTCACGAAGTCCAAGGTTCGTCGTGAGCGCATGGGCCACATTGAGCTCGCTGCGCCAGTAACCCACATCTGGTACTTCAAGGGTGTCCCATCCCGTTTGGGCTACCTGTTGGATCTTGCTCCGAAGGACCTGGAGCGCATCATCTACTTCGCAGCTAACATCATCACCTCTGTTGATGATGAGGCTCGCCACAATGACCTGTCTACTCTCGAGGGCGAAATGCTCTTGGAGAAGAAGGACGTTGAGGATGACGTTCAGGCTGAAATCGCTGAGCGTGCTTCCAAGCTGGAAGATGACCTGGCTGCACTCGAGGCAGAGGGTGCTAAGGCTGATGCCCGCCGCAAGGTTCAGAATGCTGCTGATAAGGAAATGCAGCATATTCGTGAGCGCGGTGAGCGTGAGGTACAGCGTCTGGATGAAATCTGGAACACCTTCAACAAGCTTGCTCCAAAGCAGATGATCATTGATGAATCCATCTACGAAGAGCTGGTTGACCGCTACGAGGATTACTTCACCGGCGGCATGGGCGCGGAAGCTATCCAGACCCTGATCCGCAACTTCGACCTCGACGCAGAGGCAGAAGAGCTGCGCGACATCATCAACAATGGCAAGGGCCAGAAGAAGATGCGTGCGCTCAAGCGCCTCAAGGTTGTTGCTGCATTCCAGCGTTCGGGCAATGACCCAGCTGGTATGGTCTTGGACTCCATCCCAGTGATCCCACCCGAGCTGCGCCCAATGGTTCAGCTTGACGGTGGCCGCTTCGCAACCTCCGACTTGAACGACCTTTACCGTCGTGTCATCAACCGCAACAACCGCCTCAAGCGCATGATCGACCTCGGTGCACCTGAGATCATCGTGAACAACGAGAAGCGTATGTTGCAGGAATCTGTTGACGCACTGTTTGACAACGGCCGTCGTGGCCGCCCAGTCTCCGGTCCTGGCAACCGTCCACTGAAGTCCTTGAGTGACCTGCTCAAGGGTAAGCAGGGTCGTTTCCGTCAGAACCTGCTGGGTAAGCGTGTTGACTACTCTGGTCGTTCCGTAATTATTGTTGGTCCTCAGCTGAAGCTGCACGAGTGTGGTCTTCCTAAGCTGATGGCTCTGGAACTGTTCAAGCCATTCGTGATGAAGCGACTGGTTGAAAATGACTACGCGCAGAACATCAAGTCCGCTAAGCGCATGGTTGAGCGTCAGCGTCCAGAGGTTTGGGACGTTCTGGAAGAAGCAATTTCTGAGCACCCAGTTCTTCTGAACCGTGCACCAACCCTGCACCGTCTGGGCATCCAGGCATTCGAGCCAAAGCTGGTTGAGGGTAAGGCTATTCAGCTGCACCCACTGGCTTGTGAAGCATTCAACGCCGACTTCGACGGTGACCAGATGGCAGTTCACCTGCCACTGTCCGCAGAAGCACAGGCTGAGGCTCGTGTTCTGATGCTTTCCTCCAACAACATTCTCTCCCCAGCGTCGGGTAAGCCACTGGCTATGCCACGTCTGGACATGGTGACCGGTCTGTACTTCCTCACCATGAACAAGCGCGAGGATGAAATTGGTGGCAACGGCCGCTACGCACCAGCGGATGAGAACGGTCCTGCACAGGGCGTGTACTCCTCCTACGCAGAAGCCATCATGGCTTATGACCGTGGTGTCCTTGGCCTGCAGGCTCCAATCAAGGTTCGCATTGATCACCTGCGTCCAACTGAGGCAATTGAGGCAGCTCAGTTCCCAGACGGCTGGACCAAGGGCGAGTCCTGGATGGCTGAGACCACCCTGGGTCGCATCATGTTCAATGAGCTCCTGCCATGGAACTACCCATACCTTGAGGGCGTCATGGTCCGTAAGGGCGGCTCCAAGGACATCGTCCTGCTCGGTGACGTCATCAACGACCTCGCTATCAAGTACCCAATGATCACCGTTGCGCAGGTGCTGGACAAGATGAAGGATGCCGGTTTCTACTGGGCAACCCGCTCTTGCGTCACCATCACCATGCACGACGTTCTGGTTCTTCCAAACAAGACCGAGATGCTCGAGTCTTATGAGAAGGAAGCAGAGCGCATTGAGCGCAAGTACTGGGATCAGGGTGCGCTGACTGAGCGTGAGCGCTACGACCGTCTGGTTGAGCTATGGAAGGATGCAACCGACTCCGTGGGTAACGCGGTTGAGGCTTTGTACCCTGACGACAACCCAATTCCGATGATCGTTAAGTCTGGTGCAGCAGGTAACATGCGTCAGATCTGGACCCTGGCCGGCATGAAGGGCATGGTTGTGAACTCTAAGGGTGACTACATCACCCGTCCGATTAAGACCTCCTTCCGTGAAGGTCTGTCGGTTCTGGAGTACTTCAACAACTCCCACGGTTCCCGTAAGGGTCTGGCGGATACCGCTCTGCGTACCGCTGACTCCGGCTACCTGACCCGTCGTCTGGTTGACGTTGCGCAGGATGTCATCGTTCGCGAAGACGACTGTGGCACCCGTCAGGGCGTTCGCGTCCCAATCGGCGAGGAAGTTGCTGAAGGCACCTACGCTGTTCACGAGCTGTGGGAGACCTCAGCTTCGGGCCGTGTTGTTGCAACCGATGTCAAGGATGCTGAAGGCAACGTTGTTGCTGAAGCAGGCGCAGACCTCACTGAGGAACTGACCGACAAGCTGGTTAACGCAGGCGTTACTGAGGTCAAGGTTCGCTCCGTGCTTACCTGCCAGACCCCAGCCGGTGTTTGTGCAAAGTGCTACGGCAAGTCCATGGCTTCTGGCCAGCTGGTCGATATCGGCGAAGCCGTCGGTATTGTTGCAGCGCAGTCCATTGGTGAGCCTGGTACCCAGCTGACAATGCGTACCTTCCACCAGGGTGGTGTCGGTGGCGACATTACCGGTGGTCTGCCTCGTGTTCAGGAGCTGTTTGAGGCACGTAACCCTAAGAACCGTGCACCAATCGCTTCTGTCGATGGCACCATCTCGCTGTCTGATGAAGGTAACTTCTGGACCTTGACCATTACTCCGGACGATGGTTCGGACAACGTGGTCTACGAGAAGCTGTCGAAGCGTCAGGGCCTTGCTCAGGTTCGTCGCCCAATGGAGTCCAACCCGAACGCGATGATCGAGCGCTCCTTGCGTGACGGTGACCATGTCACCACCGGTCTTCGTCTGATGCGCGGTGCGGCTGACCCACACGACGTGCTCGAGGTTCTCGGTCGCCGTGGTGTGGAAAAGCACCTCATTGATGAAGTTCAGGCTGTTTACCGTGCTCAGGGTGTGGCCATCCACGATAAGCACATCGAGATCATCATCCGTCAGATGCTGCGTCGCGGTACCGTCATCGATTCGGGTAACACCGACTTGCTGCCAGGTACTCTGGTTGACCTTTCCGAGGCACGCCAGATCAACGCCACGATGCAGGCAGAGGGCAATGAGCCAGCACAGCTGCGTTCAGAGATCATGGGTATTACCAAGGCTTCCTTGGCTACCGAGTCTTGGCTGTCTGCGGCGTCCTTCCAGGAGACCACCCGCGTGCTTACCGATGCCGCTATTAACAAGCGCTCCGATAAGCTCATCGGCCTCAAGGAGAACGTCATCATCGGTAAGCTGATCCCAGCTGGTACCGGTATCTCTCGCTACCGCAACATCTCCGTTAAGCCAACCGAGGCTGCCCGCAACGCGGCATACTCGATTCCGACTTACGGCGATTCCATCTACGGCGACGACGGCTTCGGTGAGTTCACCGGCGCTTCCGTCCCACTGGATGAGGACTTCACCTTCTAAGGGAATTGTTCACGGAAGAAATTCCGTGGCCACTTTCCGGGAGACTTAGAAGTAGTCCCTGCGAGATAAGGGCAGCGCCCGCGCACTGATTTTTCAGTAGCGCGGGCGCTGCCGTTTTGTTTTGCCCACGTGGTGGTTCAAGGCGAGATATTTGCCATGCGTATGAGCACTCTGGTAGTTCTTGAGGAGCATCATATTCATTTACGGGTGCTCGCAAGCAAAGTGCGGGCTGAGACCCCTGGCGCAGGCGCTGGGAAACCGTCGAACTTGAACCGGATAATGCCGGCGAAAGGATAAAAGAAATGGTTACTTTAGCTAACCCTGCTCGCACTCTCAGTTGGCGAGTCGTAGACATTATCGTTGCTTCCATCCTCGCAGTAGCCTGCGGCCTAGTGTTCGTCTTTTGGAACTCAGTTGGCTACGCCTGGTTTATGGCCATGGACGCACTCACTCCCGGTCTTGGTGGATTGGCAACCGGCATTTGGCTCGCCGGCGGTGTCATCGGTGCGCTGGTCATCCGCAAACCGGGCGCAGCAATCTACGTGGAAACTCTCGCGGCAACTGTCTCGGCTGTCTTCGGCTCCCAGTGGGGACCAGAGACTTTGTACTCCGGCCTGGCACAGGGTTTGGGCGTGGAAATCGTCTTCGCTATCTTCCTCTACCGCCGTTTCAGCCTGACCGTCGCAGCGCTGGGCGGTATCGGCGCGGCCATCGGAGCGTTTGTCCTCGAGCTGTTTACCTCCGCGAACATCGCTAAGTCCTTGGAATTCAACCTCATTTACCTCACCTGCCTGGTAATCTCGGGCGCAATCCTCGCGGGAGCACTGAGCTTCTTCGCGGTGAAAGCTCTGGCTAAGACCGGTGCCTTGGACCGTTTTGCCGTAGGACGCGAGCAGCGCGAGCGTTAATGCCACAGATTGTTGCCCGCGGGCTGAGCTGGCAACATGCCGGCCGGCATCAGCCCGCAATTAATGAACTAGACCTGAGCATTGAACACGGCGAACGTCTTTTGCTCGCCGGTGATTCAGGCTCCGGAAAATCCACGCTCATGGCTGCTCTCGCGGGTGTGCTGGGCGGGGATGATGAAGGCACTTTGCACGGTGAGCTCACTATCAATGCTGCTAATGTCGGCCTCGTCCTACAAGACCCTGACTCGCAGGTCATTGCCTCGCGCGTGGGAGATGACGTTGCCTTCGGGTGCGAAAACCTCGGTCTTGCACGCGATGATATCTGGCGCCGCGCCCACCGCAGCTTAGAAATGGTGGGCCTTGACCTCGACATTGATCATCCCACTGCGCGGCTATCCGGCGGGCAGAAGCAACGCCTGGCGCTAGCAGGGGTTATTGCCATGGGCGCGGAAGTCATCTTGTTGGATGAACCTACCGCGAACCTAGATCCGCAAGGCGCTGCCGATGTCGTCGCGGCGGTAAACCACGTGGTGGAAGAAACCGGCGCCACGCTGATAGTCATTGAACACAACTACAAAGATTGGGCGCCGGTTTTGAATCGCGCCATCGTGTTGCATCACGGCGCGAAGGTTTATGACGGCGACGTGCAGCCAGCCATCGAGGCACGTAAGATTACAGATCTTCCGGTGGCACGCACACAGCTTGCCGATGCTCCTTCGGCGCTGTGGTCCAAAGACCTCATCACGCGCTTTGGTCCGGCACGTACTTTGGCGATTCCCGAAGGGGCATCGACAGTTATCACCGGTGCAAACGGCTCTGGAAAAACCACCTGGTTGATGACCATGGCAGGGCTTATTGACCCTATCTCCGGCGAGTTGGGATATTCCGACAGTGTGCGCAAGGGACTAGCTAAGTCCCCGCACAAGTGGACTTCACCGCAGCTGGCACACCGCATTGGATACGTCTTCCAAAACCCAGAACACCAATTTGTCGCGCGAAGCGTCATCGACGAAATGCGGGTCGGTCCGCAGGTCATGGGGGAGAAGGTCGACCAAGACCGCATCGACAAGCTGCTGGAGCGACTCCGGCTAACCTCTTTGGTCAATGCCAACCCGTTTACTCTGTCCGGTGGCGAAAAACGCCGACTGTCCGTGGCAACGGCTCTGGTAACCGCACCTGAAGTGGTGCTATTGGATGAGCCGACTTTTGGCCAGGACCCGCAGACCTTCGCGGAGCTCGTGCGCATGATTCGTGAGTTGGCTGACTCCGGTGTCACCGTGGCATCCATTACCCACGATGAACTATTTATTTCGGCTCTGGCTGATGCCCACCTGGTGGTGAGCGCCCATGCCTAACCTGATTCGTGGGGTCAATCCGCTCACACGCTTGGCGCTGATACTGCTTATCACCACCCCACTGCTGTTGTCTGTGGATTGGGTGAGCGCTGCCGTCTCATTGCTGGTTACTTTTATCTTCGCGCCCCTGTGCGGCATCGGGCTTGTGCGGTTGCTGAAGATGTCTTGGCCGCTGTTTATCATCTCACCTATTTCCGGCATTTCGATGTTGCTCTATGCGCAAGAAGGTGGAAGGGAATATTTCTCCTTCTTCCTGGCTACGGTGACTGACAATTCCATCGAGCTTGCCCTGGCCATGATGCTGCGCGTGCTGGCGGTGGCCTTGCCCGTCATTGTGCTCGCGCGCGATATCGACCCAACGGAACTCGGCGATGCCCTCGCACAAATCCTCCGGCTTCCCGCACGCTTTGTCATCGGCGCGGTAGCTGGCGTGCGCATGCTGACCCTGTTTAAAGACGACTGGCAAGCCATGACGCAGGCGCGACGCGCACGCGGACTAGCGGACCGCGGAAAAATAGCTCATACCTTGTCCATGTCCTTCGGCCTGCTGGTTCTTGCCCTGCGCCGCGGCGGCAAGCTCGCCACCGCGATGGAAGCGCGTGGCTTTGGCCGCCCCATTCCCGGCGGAAACAAACGTACCTGGGCACGAGACTCAAAGCTCACCCGCACCGACTGGATAGTGATGCTGTGCAGCCTGATACTAGCCAGCCTTCCCGTCATCATCTCCGTCGCCACTGATTCCTGGCGCTTCCTCGGGCTCTAACGCAAAATCGCTGACCGCGATTTTGCGGACTAGTCGACGTAATTTTGCGTTAGAGCGGAAGGCAGAAGGAGACTTGCGAATAAGAAGAGCAAAGTTCGTACCCGAAATCGATTTAGCGCCTACCATGAGAAGGACGTAGTTCGGGCCGAAACTTTTGGCAAAGCATTTGAAAGGTGTGGCTAGGAAAGCACAGAATCGTGTTGAAGATCGAGATTACGATCAACAAGTATCGACGCAGTTCTTAATGGCTAATCCCAATTCCATGACACTGATTATTAAGACCATCATTGACCTTGCGGACAACACGGAAGGCGTGCCCAACGGATTTCTGCCGAATGACGAAGGTGATACTGGAGAAATTACGCCCGTTCCAGTCGGCCAAGAAGAGGCTGAACAGGAAGTAGTGGAAACTACGTCTTTTGAGCAGGCACAGGACTTGCTGGAAGACAACATCGCAAGCCTTGCAGCAAAGCGCAACAAGCCCATGCGCCCGGTCACAGTTCTTATCGATGGCCCTTCGGGCGCCGGCAAGACATGGTTCGCAGCACGGCTTTCAGAGCACATGCTGTGGCAAACCGTGCATCTAGATGAGTTCTATCCCGGCTGGCATGGTCTGGAAAAGGGCAGCGACATGGTCAAAAGCCAGGTGCTGCGCAAGATGAACCCGGGATATTGGCGCTGGGATTGGCATGCCAATGCTCCCGCTGAGTGGTACAGCCTCGACGGCCGCGATGACCTTATCGTGGAAGGCGTTGGCGCCGTGACGGAAGAAAACATTGCGGCCGCAGCGCGACGCGGATCAGTTATTACGGTGATGGTCACCGGGCCCCGCGAAGCACGACGCTCCCGCGCATTGGACCGTGATGAAGGCTATGAAGACTGGTTTGAAACTTGGGAGCGTCAAGAAACTGAACACTTCGCGCGGCTATTTGAAGCCGACCTGAAACCAGACTTGGTGTGGGAGTGGCAGTACCGCGCGGAGCAGTAATGAAGCAGTGATCGGATAGTCGCAGATCAGAGGAACAATTAGAGCACAACCGCGTTTTGTTAAAACCGGTGAGGCTTTGGTAGTGTTAGCGGAAGTTCGTTGCATTTTGTGACGAAGAGTCTGAACCTTTTCTCAGCAACACACACCAGTCAGTTGTGACTCGGTGGGGAATAGGTATCTGGACACGCGGTAGGACCCCGGAAAAGAGTCCTTATTTTTGCGTGTTTAGGCATCTATTTCGCACCGCGGCGCATGAATCTGGTGAGATACGTTGCCGAGGCAAGAAATTTCTACCACTTAAGAAAGACTGATAATGCCAACTATTCAGCAGCTGGTCCGCAAGGGCCGCCATGATAAGCGCACCAAGGTCGCTACTGCTGCGCTGAAGGGTTCCCCTCAGCGTCGTGGCGTATGCACCCGCGTTTACACCACCACTCCTAAGAAGCCTAACTCCGCTCTGCGTAAGGTTGCACGTGTGCGCCTGACCAGCGGTATTGAGGTTTCCGCATACATCCCAGGCGAGGGCCACAACCTGCAGGAGCACTCCATGGTGCTCGTTCGCGGTGGTCGTGTGAAGGACCTTCCTGGTGTTCGTTACAAGATCGTCCGTGGCTCCTTGGATACCCAGGGTGTTAAGGACCGCAAGCAGGCCCGTTCCCGTTACGGTGCTAAGAAGGGACAGTAATTAAAAATGCGTAAGAATGCTGCTCCAAAGCGTCCCGTAGTCAAGGATCCAGTTTACAACTCTGAGCAGGTTACTCAGCTGGTAAACAAGGTCCTTCTCGACGGTAAGAAGTCCACCGCAGAGCGTATCGTTTACGGCGCTCTGGAGATCTGCCGTGAAAAGACCGGCACCGATCCAGTAGGCACCCTGGAAAAGGCTCTTGGCAACATCCGCCCTGACCTTGAGGTTCGTTCCCGCCGTGTTGGTGGCGCAACCTACCAGGTTCCAATCGAGGTTCGTCCAGGCCGTGCAAACACCCTTGCACTGCGTTGGATGGTCACTTTCACCCGTCAGCGTCGTGAGAACTCCATGATCGAGCGTCTGGCAAATGAGATCTTGGATGCATCCAACGGTCTGGGCGCTTCCGTGAAGCGTCGCGAAGACACCCACAAGATGGCTGAGGCTAACCGCGCCTTCGCTCACTACCGCTGGTAGTTTGTGGCTGACCATGACCCGAGCAACACACCGGTTAAGTTCGTTCTGTTTCGCTAGCGTGCTAGCCGTTACAGCGACCCAGGCCTTCTAAACGCCTTGGGCCGGATAACTTAAAAATGTGATTTGCTCGGGTCATCGTTTTCGATGCATATAGAGCAAACTGGTCACTAATGAGCACTCTGAAGCGCAATAAAAGTTCGTGTGGCAATTCTTAAGATAAATTTCATCTAAGAATTCGCTTTCCGGGCTGCTATTGAGCGCAAATAGTGGCAAGATTGATCGAGAACTAATGTAAGTAACTGCGTTTGTTCAAGAGAACAATTCTCTTGGGCGAACGTGACAACAAACGAGTTGGGGTATTAACCGTGGCACAAGAAGTGCTTAAGGACCTGAAGAAGGTTCGCAACATCGGCATCATGGCGCACATCGATGCCGGTAAAACCACCACGACCGAACGTATCCTCTTCTACACCGGTATCAACCGCAAGGTAGGCGAGACCCACGACGGCGCATCCACCACTGACTGGATGGAGCAGGAGAAAGAGCGCGGTATCACCATTACCTCCGCTGCTGTTACCTGTTTCTGGGAGGGCAACCAGATCAACATCATCGACACCCCGGGTCACGTTGACTTCACCGTTGAGGTTGAGCGTTCCCTGCGTGTTCTTGATGGCGCTGTTGCTGTCTTCGACGGCAAGGAAGGCGTTGAGCCACAGTCCGAGCAGGTTTGGCGTCAGGCTGCGAAGTACGACGTTCCACGTATCTGCTTCGTGAACAAGATGGACAAGATGGGTGCAGACTTCTACTACACCGTCAGCACCATCGTTGACCGCCTGGGCGCAAAGCCATTGGTTATGCAGCTGCCTATCGGCGCTGAAGATGACTTCGACGGCGTTGTCGACTTGCTCGAGATGAAGGCACTCATGTGGCCTGGCAAGACCGAGATCGGCACCGAGGCTACCGTTGAGGAAATCCCTGCTGACCTGGTTGACAAGGCTAACGAGTACCGCGAGAAGCTCGTTGAGACCGTTGCTGAGTCCGACGAAGAGCTCATGGAAAAGTACTTCGGTGGCGAGGAAATCTCCATCGACGAGCTGAAGACCGCTATCCGCAAGATGGTCATCAACTCCGAGATCTACCCTGTTTACTGTGGTACCGCGTACCGCAACAAGGGTGTTCAGCCATTGCTCGACGCTGTTATCGACTTCCTTCCTAACCCACTTGACGTGGGCGAGGTTCACGGCCACGCTGTTGGCAATGAGGACGAGGAGCTTACCCGTAAGCCTTCCATCGAATCCCCATTCTCCGGCCTGGCGTTCAAGATTGCAGCTCACCCATTCTTCGGTCAGCTCATCTTCGTCCGCGTGTACTCCGGCAAGGTTACCCCTGGTGATGAAGTTCAGAACACCACCAAGGGCAAGAAGGAGCGCATCGGTAAGCTGTTCCAGATGCACGCCAACAAGGAAAACCCTGTTGAAGAGGCAGTAGCTGGCAACATCTACGCTGTTATCGGCCTGAAGGACACCACCACCGGTGACACCCTGTCCGACCGCGCAAACCCAATCATTCTGGAGTCCATGGACTTCCCAGATCCAGTTATCAAGGTTTCCATCGAGCCTAAGACCAAGGCCGACCAGGAGAAGCTGGGTACCGCTATTCAGAAGCTTGCTGCTGAGGACCCAACCTTCACCGTTGAACTTGATGAAGAGACCGGCCAGACCGTTATCGGCGGCATGGGCGAGCTCCACCTGGACGTTCTTGTTGACCGCATGAAGCGCGAATACAAGGTCGAGGCAAACATCGGTAACCCACAGGTTGCTTACCGTGAGACCATCCGCAAGACTGTTCAGTCTCTGGATTACACTCACAAGAAGCAGACCGGTGGTTCGGGTCAGTTCGCAAAGGTTATCGTCTCCATCGAGCCTTACAACCCAGATCCATCCGAGCTGGAAGAGGGCGAGTCCGCAACCTACAAGTTCGAGAACGCCGTTACCGGTGGCCGTATTCCTCGTGAATACATCCCATCCGTTGACGCTGGTATCCAGGACGCAATGCAGTACGGCTTCCTCGCAGGCTTCCCACTGGTTAACGTTAAGGCAACCCTGGAAGACGGCGCTTACCACGACGTTGACTCCTCGGAAATGGCCTTCAAGTTGGCTGGTTCCCAGGTTCTGAAGGAAGCTGTTGCAAAGGCAAAGCCAGTTCTGCTGGAGCCTTTGATGGCAGTGGAAATCACCACCCCAGAAGAGTTCATGGGCGACGTTATCGGTGACGTTAACTCCCGTCGTGGACAGGTCAATGCAATGGAAGACCGCGCTGGCGCCAAGCTGGTTAAGGCAAAGGTTCCACTGTCTGAGATGTTCGGCTACGTTGGCGACCTTCGTTCCCGCACCCAGGGCCGCGCTAACTACTCCATGGTCTTCGACTCCTACGCTGAGGTTCCATCCTCCGTATCCCAGGAGATCATTGAAGAGCGCACCGGCGGCTCCAAGTAAGCCACCTGCTCTAAACGCTGCCTGAACAAGACTTGGCTGGTATTTTCCGCCAGTTGAACCAACCAAGTCCAGGTAGCATTTGAGGAGGGTAGGGGTCACGCTGAAGCAGCAGGTAGAATACTGTTGGTTGAGCTGGCCGTTACCCTCCTAGGATCCCAGATGATTCTTGTCGAGGACTAACGTCCGCACAAATCTTCCGCGGACAATTTCAAGCCCCTTTAGCTGGTTTGAAAAATCCGTGGCATAAATCTAGGATCGTGTAACTGGCACGAAAAGAAAGCGTCATGTGCGCTTGGGATTATCCTTCGGGATTCTCCAGGTGCCGTGACAACTGTCAACCACGTGGCTGCGAAAGTCGTAGTCACAATGAAGTCCAGGAGGACATACAGTGGCAAAGGCTAAGTTTGAGCGTTCGAAGCCGCACGTAAACATCGGCACCATCGGACACGTCGACCACGGTAAGACCACCACCACCGCAGCTATCACCAAGGTTCTGGCTGACCAGTACCCTGATGAGAACGAAGCGTTCGCTTTCGACATGATCGATAAGGCTCCTGAGGAGAAGGAGCGCGGTATTACCATTAACATCTCCCACGTTGAGTACTCCACCCCTAAGCGCCACTACGCACACGTAGACGCTCCAGGCCACGCCGACTACATCAAGAACATGATTACCGGTGCTGCTCAGATGGACGGCGCTATCCTGGTTGTTGCTGCAACCGACGGCCCAATGCCACAGACCCGTGAGCACGTTCTTCTTGCTCGCCAGGTTGGCGTTCCTTACATCCTCGTTGCACTGAACAAGTGCGACATGGTTGACGATGAGGAAATCATCGAGCTCGTTGAGATGGAAGTTCGTGAACTTCTGGCTGAGCAGGAGTTCGACGAGGAAGCTCCAATCGTTCACATCTCCGCTCTGGGCGCCCTGAACGGCGAAGAGAAGTGGGTTAACTCCGTTATCGAGCTCATGCAGGCTTGTGACGACGCTATCCCAGACCCAGTTCGTGAGACTGAGAAGCCATTCTTGATGCCAATCGAGGACATCTTCACCATTACCGGTCGTGGCACCGTTGTTACCGGTCGTGTTGAGCGCGGTCAGCTGAAGGTCAACGAGGATATCGAGATCATCGGTATCCAGGAGAAGTCCATCTCCACCACCGTTACCGGTATCGAGATGTTCCGCAAGATGATGGACTACACCGAGGCTGGCGACAACTGTGGTCTGCTTCTGCGTGGTACCAAGCGTGAAGAAGTTGAGCGCGGCCAGGTTGCTATTAAGCCAGGCGCTTACACCCCTCACAAGAAGTTCGAGGGCTCCGTCTACGTCCTGAAGAAGGAAGAGGGCGGCCGCCACACCCCATTCATGGACAACTACCGTCCACAGTTCTACTTCCGCACCACCGACGTTACCGGTGTTGTGAAGTTGCCTGAGGGTGTTGAGATGGTCATGCCTGGCGACAACGTCGACATGTCCGTTGAGCTCATCCAGCCAGTTGCTATGGACGAGGGCCTGCGCTTCGCTATCCGCGAGGGCTCCCGTACCGTTGGTGCTGGTCGTGTGACCAAGGTTGTTGAGTAAATCTTTACTCTCTAACTAACGCTTAATCCGCTTTCCTCCTCGTTGGGGAAAGCGGATTTTTGCTGTTTTGGTACTTACCAGCTAGAACAGAACTAACTCGAACTAGCCTGAATTAACCTGAAGTACGCAATCCCGTGGCAAGCCCGTTCATGGTGACTTGGATGGTCTTCGACACTAGGAATGAGTCGTCACCGGCACGGTAGCGGCGCAGCAGCTCAATCTGAATCGCGTTAAGCGGCAGCAGATAAGGGTAACGGCGCTGTACTGAGCGCTCCAGACGCTCATTGCCGGCCATCAGGGAAGCATGGTCAGTAATGAGATGGAAGACCTCGTGGGTAAGAGCGTATTCTTCCGCGATTGTGTTGTACACGCGCTGCGACGTCTCAACATCATCAACCAAGGTGGAGTAAATCTTCGCTAAATCCATGGAAGCCTTGCCCATGACCTGCGCCATGTTATCCAGCACGGAGCGGAAAAATGGCCATGCGTGGTATAGCGTACGCAGGTCATCCCAACGAGCATCATCATCGCCAGCCCAACGCGTGATGCCGGTGCCGACACCGAACCAGCCGGGAAGATTCACGCGCGACTGCGACCATGACAACACCCACGGAATTGCACGCAAGTCTGCAATGGACTCGGTTTGCTTGCGGGCCGTCGGGCGTGAGCCCATGTTCAAATCACCAATCTCATGCAGCGGTGTGGACTGGGTGAAGTAGTCAATGAATCCCTCATCATGGCGCACCAGGCTGGCGTATTTCTCGCCGGCGAGCCCGGAAATTTCCCGCATGATGCTATAAGCACGCTCTGGTTCTTTCAGCTTTTCCGTATTCAAAAGTGAGGCTTCTAGCATGCCCGCGACAAATGCTTCCAGGTGACGGCGAGCAGTGGTTGCTGTGCCATAGCGAGCGGAGATGACCTCACCCTGCTCGGTGATGCGTACTGAGCCGCGCACTGCGCCTTCTGGCTGTGCCAAGATGGCGTCATAGGTCGGTCCACCACCGCGGCCCACAGCGCCACCGCGGCCATGCGAGAAACGTAATCCGATACCGTGGGTATTGCAGGCCTTAACAATCTCCAGCTGCGCGTCATAAAGCGCCCAGTTGGCGGAAAGATACCCGCCGTCCTTATTAGAGTCCGAATAGCCCAAAACAACTTCTTGGGTGTCTCCGCGCCCACGCAAATAGTCACGGTAGAGCGGTACATCCCATAGCTCCTGTAGAATCTTCGCGCCGGCCTTCAAGTCATCGATGGTTTCAAACAGCGGTGCGATATCCACGGAACCCACCAGTCGCCCGCGCGCAGGATCGAAGCTCAGCAGGCCAACCTCCTTGAGCAACACCATCGGCTCCAGAATGTCACTTACTGTGCCTGTCATAGAGACAATGCAGTGCGGGACGACATCGACGCCGAGCGTGTCCACGGCGTCTGCTGCTGCCCGAAATATCCCCAGTTCCCTCTCGGTCACCTCGCTATAGGTTGCAGACCACGGGAAGGTCAGCGGGCGTGCAGAAGTCAGTTCAGCAGCTAACAGTTCGCGCTTGGCTTGCTCATTCAGGTCCTTATAGCCAGCACCAGAAGCAGTGACACCCGCTCCCGCGAAAAGCTCATCCAGCACCGCCTCGAAGGACTCTGAGTTCTGGCGTAAGTCCAAGGCGTTGAGGTGGAAACCGAAAGAGTCCAGCGCGGAGCGGATACGCAGGAGGCGGTCATCGGCAATGATGGCGTCATTGAATTGGCGCAGCGAGCGGTCAATGATGTCCAGCTCGGCCTTAAACTCTGCCGGAGAGCTATAGGGCGCAAATTCGTTGACCTCATCTTGAGCTGCGTCTTTAACACTGTCTCCTGCGATACTTGCTCGCGTCGCAGTCATGCGCCCCAGCACGCCGTGGATAGCGCGACGATAAGGCTCATCCACGCGGCTTGGAACGTCGTTATTGCCGCGCGCGGCTAACTCCTGCAATTCCGCAGAGCTTTCTGAATACCTATCGGAGATGCTCAGCTCCTTTTCCAACAACCCGAGCTGGTCCACGTGATACTTCAGCACCGTGTCCGCAGCCGTTCGCGTGGCATAAGTCAGCGTCTCACCGGTGACGTACGGATTGCCGTCATGGTCACCGCCGATCCAGGAACCGGTACGCACCACCTGACGGTTGGGCACTGCGCCGCCAAAAACGTCCCGCAAGCCCGCAATCGTGTCGCGATTAATCGCAGGTACCTGCTCCAGCAAGCTGCGCTTGAAATAGCGCAGACCCACATTGACCTCGTCCTCAATCTGCGGCCGGGCAATTCGAATTAACGCTGTTTGCCACAAGATGGTCATACGCAAGTGCGCCTCACGCTCAATCTCAGCTAGGCGCGTAATCCGCCGCGGTGTCTGCGGCTGTGCCAGAATCCCGTGGCGCTCGCGCAGCAGTTTGATAATGCGCTTTTGCACATCAAAGACCGTGCGTCGTCGCGTCTCTGTCGGGTGCGCAGTAAAGACAGGGGAGACCAGTGCTGCATCCAGCACGCGGGTGACTTCGCTGGTGCTCACGCCATCGGCAGCCTTCAGCTTGGCCAGCACGCCCTCCAAGGAAGCATCGGGAGCATGCTCGCCCGAGTCTTCGCGCGCTGCCAATGCCGATTCATCATCCAAGTCCTCGGCGATATTCGCCATCAGCGCAAAGTAGCTAAAGGAACGCGCAACCAAATTGATTTTGTTCTCATCCACATCGCGAAACGTCGATAGCAAAGCCTCGGCGTCTTCCTCACCGCGCGCCACACCAAACGCGAGCCGGCGGGTGGACTCCACCAGCTCGTATACGTCCTCGCCTTCCTGCTCAGCGATAACCCGGCCGAGGATTCGACCAAGCAAGCGGATATCGTCGCGAACCTGTTCACTCATTGCGCTGGAATTCCTTTCAGGGGATAGGTAGTGATACCGAACATAGTCGACTGCCCGGTGTGATGCGCGAAATGGGTGTATATTTTTCCCTAAACTACCTCCGGTTTAAGGTTGAGGGCATGAAAGATCCCACGCGCATTGATGACATCCTTCGCGCCGTTCGCAATGCTTGGGCCGGACAGCCGGATCTCACGCTGCCCACGTTGATGGCAATGGCCGCGAATCAGGGCATCGGGTGGGGTAGCAGTGATGAGGAACTCATTGGCTACCTGGAGTCCATCGCTCAGAACTACCCGCCCGAAATCACACCGGACGACCTGGCAGATGGGGGCGGTTTCATGCTCACCATGATGGATAAAGGTCTTCGCATTTCGCTTGTCGATTCCCACGTGATCGTCCGCAGTCACCCGAGCCATCAAACAGTGGTGTGGGAATTTGATAGTTTCCGCACCACTGGCCCTGGCTTCCCACTGGTGATTACCGATACTGCTGGTATTGACCATCGTCTGGGAATCACCGAGCGCATCACCAGCCTTGAGCCAGACTCCAATCGCGCTGACCTTAAGGGACTCAGCCGGGCTGATATTGGTGATGCCGTCTACGGCATCGTGACCGAAGACGGGCGCACTGTGACGCTATCGCGGCGCTTGGAGGTTTCTTCCGCTGACCGCCGTAGCCTTGAAGTAAGCCACTATCAGTGGAACCGCGTGATCTCACACGCCCCGCTTATCGTTGAGCTTGCCGGCGGTGAGCGCCTGGAGCTTGGAACACCGACCAAGGTTTTACTCGCGGAAACTTAAGACATAACGAAAGCGCGTTAATGGTTAGGACCATTAATGCGCTTAATGTATTCGTATTACTTGCCTACTTTATCGAAGTGCAGGTTATAGACCGTCTGCACATCAGCATCGGGGAAAGCTGCCCGGAAATCTGACTCGGATTCCTCAACAAGTCGGCGAACTTCCGATAGCTCAGTCGAGGCATTCGCCAAGACCGTAAAGGTGATGGTCTGTTGCTTTTCCAGAATCGCGACCTTGCTCTTGGCGCTTTCAATGCCTGGCTGCTTTGCCAATGACTGCGCAATGCCTTGCCCGGCAGCGTTGAACATGGTCTTGATGGTGCCATTGTCATCGCTGACCGCGGATTCCACACCGTTGAAGCGGTAGGTGCGCACATTGGCAATGGCCATCCAGATGCCGAAGAACAACGCCAGGATGCCCGTCGCAATCAGGACGTAGATGTACCAGCTTTGCTCTGGCACAGCGGCCCACACGTCATGCTGGACCCACTCGGCGAGGTAGTTCGCGAATTCCACGTTGAAGTACATCAGAACTGGCCATACACCGAGCACGATCAGGATGAGCGCCAGCAGGATGAAGATTGTGCGGTCGATACCGCGTAATGCCTTAGACATTGTTTCCCAACTCCTGCTTCTTTTCTACTTCGACGTACACATCAACCGTGGCGCCAAGCTCCTTCAAAGAGTGCTTCACACTATCAGTAACGCGCTGCGCCAGCATCGGATCATTAACGTCGCCAGAGATGGTCACCTCAACTTTGAGGCCCTTCTTGGTGTTTCCTGTCGTGCGGGTCTGCGCTGTGCTCACACCTGGCAAACGCCGTGCGGTGGCACTGACCAAACGCGCAATATCAACGGGGCGAATCCACATAGCAGCCGTTGTGCCCTGACCAGCTTCCACAGCAGGGGAAGGGCCAACTGGGACATGCGTCATCCGTCCGCGACGCACCGAAATGAGGAAGAACAACAAACCCACAACAATGGAACCAATACCAGCCCACACCATCCACATTGGGAGTGGAGGAGTGCCAATCAACTCAAAGACCGGCGCTGTCCACAGCTCACGCGTGGATTCGGAATACGTCACCCACATATCGCGCCACGCCACACACGCCAGTGCGATGAGCGCTAGGCCCAACAAGATGGCAAGCCAACGAACTGGCGGGGACAAACGCGGCTGCTTAGAAGTAAAAGCCGGGGCGGAACCCTCCAACGTCGTGTGCGCAGCCGTGACATAGCCATCCGCTGAGGTTCGCGCGGTAGTCTTGTTCTGCGGTTCCGTCACAGACAACGTCGTCTCCGGCTCAGCCGGTTCAACCGTTTCAGTTGGCCCGGTCGATTCAGTCGGCTCAACCTGCTGTGGTTCCTGCGCAGACGGTACTTCGACTTTGGGAGTCACTGCGGTCGGAGTGTCATCGGCAGGCTGCTGTGCAACAGACTTGAACTCTACGGTTTCAAACGATGACTTCTTGCTCGATGACTTATCACTCATGACCGAACTCCGTTCCCATCGTCGGCCTAATTTCTGGCTTGCGCACCTCAACCGGGTGAACCTCAATATGGCGAAGCTGCACTGGCTTTGGTGCGAAGACGCGCGAAGGCTCAGGATTAGCGGACTCCACATGAATCTCGCGCAAAGGCTGCTCATCCGGAACGTCTATTTGCTTCAGCTCACGCTCATCTGGAACGTGAACATCCTGCAAGTGCAGCTCGCGTGGGTTGGACTTAGGCACGTAAACCTCCTCCAAACGTGGGTTGACCTCACCGCTTGGGCGAATCTCAACTTCTTTTGGCGTCTCAACAGACCGAACTTCCACCGGCGCTGCGGAATTTACTGGACGCAACTGCTTCGGCGCAGGCGTAGCCACTGATTCCGCTCGTGTTCTATCAGTCCACTCAGCGGCATCAAATCGATGCACATTCGTGGAAGAGGAACGTGTGACCGGATGGTTGACCTTCGTTGGTGAGACCGCCGGAATTGAAGCATGGAAATTCACCGGCGCTGCCGCCGCAGAATTGCTGACGCGGTTTCCTGGCTCCAAGTGGCCAACGGTGACGTTGACACGCGTGGTGGAGTATCCAGTGAACTGCGCAATCGCGGAAATGATCGCCGCACGGGTCTGTGCTGCAACCTGAGTAACCGGCGAAGGCCATGCCACCGCGATGGTGGATTCCACAGCCGTCATCCGGGCATCTGGATCGGATTGCACAATGCTGCGTGGGTATCCACGGCCGCCGATGCCGGCCAGCTTGGAATCAATCGTGACAGTGCCGGGAACGGCCTTGATAGCCTGGGCAACAATGCGTTCTAACGTGCGGACGCTGATCTCTGTGGTGCCCGGGGCGTTAGCAACATGGACACCACCAGCATCCGCCTGGGGTGCGTGTGGTGTGATAGTCATTAGCCGCGGCCTTTACCTACGACGTTGTTCCAGATTTCACCCAGGTTGATGCGGCCATCAAAGTGCGCGCCGATTACACCACCGACGGCGCCGAGAATGACAGCCAGGAAGAACAATGGCCAGGCGTTAGTCATAATGGCAATCGCTAAAATAATGCCCAGTGCGACGCCAATATAGGTGTAGTTCTTCATAAGAACTCCTTCGCTATGTGGATTTAAAAAATCTTTAAAAATTACGCGCTCGTGCCTGAAATGGCGTCGGCAAAGATGACATCGACGCGAGTTAACTCAGGGCAGGCAGAGAGTGCTGCGCCCCGAATCTCTGCGCCCAGCTCGTGCAGTACCTTCTCCGCGGAGACATCCACAACCACATGGATTTCAATCACGGTGTCTTCACGCGGGGAAGGCTTCCGAAGGCCGGTGACTCGATCCCCAGCGAACAGCAGTGAAACCTCACCGAACGAGCCCGCAGACAATCCGCCGACGCCGTTCAAGGCGAGCACTTCATCACGAATGCGCTGCGCCGTCGCTAAATCAAGCACGAAGCGAGAGTCCTGAGGACGTGCTGTACGGGGTGATGTCATAAACCGAGACTTCCGTTTCTATTCTCTAGTTAGGACTGAAGGTGCTAACTAGAAGTGGTTGATAGCAGGGGTCTGCTGGGATGCAACCGCTGCGTTGTTGTTCTCAGACTCGTCCTGGGAGTCCTCGACCTTTTCATTAGGCAGCTTCACGTCGTGGACAACAACGTCCACGCGATCGACCTCAAGGCCGGTCATGCGCTCAATAGCGTTGATGGTGTTGCGACGGATGGCCTCAGCCAGCTCGTGGATTGCCACACCGTACTCAGCGATGATCGCGACCTCGATGGAAGCCACACCCTCAGCAACGGTTACGGAAACGCCCTGGCGTACATCTTCATTGCCGCCGAAGGATTCGCGGATGGTGCCCACCAGACGAGCGCCGCCGCCACCGAGTGCTGCAACACCAGATACTTCACGTGCTGCGATGCCGGCAATCTTGGAAACGACAGCATTATCGATGGTGGTGGTACCGAACTCGGTCTCCAAGTTCTCATTGACCTTGCGTGGGGTCTCTACTGCGTCGGTGGTTGCAGCGCCGGTTGCCCCAGCAACGGTCTTTGGGGTTGGGTTTTCTTCACCAAAGAAGTTGTTGTCATTATTATTGTCAGCCATGATATTTCACTCGCTTTCATTGGATACTTAGGAAATTTCAGTGTGGCGCCTCATAGGCAAAGGCGAACGTAATAAAGCCTACGCAAAATTCAATTGCCGGGCGCCCGAGTGCGACGATCGTTAACGAACGTCAACATAACTGTTATAGAAAGATTTTCTGCCAACATATTCAGCGCTGAAGTGTTGTCGCGTTGCAGAGTCGCAGTGTTGCGGCACCTGCCGATGCGTCCCGAAAGTGAAATTCCTAACGTTTTGAAAAAGGGTTTGGAAAATGCCCCGCAGCATGCTTAAATACGTAGGTTGCCTTAACACGTCGTGAGGCGCACGGATTAACTGTGCAAAACGCGGCGCTGGTGAGGCGAACATGACACCTTCGATGTCAGTGCGAAAGCACAACGACGGGAAGGCTGGTTCATCGGGCGATGTCCGCGCATAAGCAGAGGCAACCCGAGATGCCAGACCGGAGAAGGAGCATGGCAAATGAACAGCGGCAGTATACGTAAGGGATTTTTTGCGTGCCACGTGTAATGCGTGACCACACCATCCCCTTCCGGATTTTGGCTCATTATGAACCACTACTGTGCCTGCGATTTTGTCAGGCTGCAGCAGCTGTTATGTAAGTCAGAATCAAACTGGCGTTGCGACCAGGCTCTTTGCCCGGACAACGTTATAGAGAACATCGAGAAGCAATTTCCCACCGCTTCGCGCCCCGGATAAGCCGGGAATGTGAAAGTGGGGAAGCGAGGAAGAGGATAAGCGTGGCGGGACAAAAAATCCGCATTAGGCTGAAGGCCTACGATCACGAGACAATCGACGCTTCTGCAAAGAAGATCGTTGAGACGGTAACCCGCACGGGTGCTCGTGTTGTCGGCCCGGTGCCACTACCGACCGAGAAGAACGTATACGCCGTTATTCGTTCTCCACACAAGTACAAGGACTCTCGCGAGCACTTCGAGATGCGCACCCACAAGCGCCTCATCGACATTCTCGACCCAACCCCGAAGACCGTTGACGCTCTTATGCGCATCGATCTTCCGGCAAGTGTCGACGTCAATATCCAGTGATCGACGAATAAAACTTTGGTGGAGAAATAATAATGACTAACGAGATCAAGGGCATTCTGGGCAAGAAGCTCGGCATGACTCAGGTCTTTGACGAGGAGAACCGCGTAGTACCGGTAACCGTCGTCGAGGCTGGGCCATGCGTTGTGACCCAGATTCGCACCGTAGAAACCGATGGCTACAACGCCATCCAGATCGCCTTTGGCGAGATCGACCCACGCAAGGCAAACAAGCCAGCATCCGGCCACTTCAAGAAGGCTGGTGTAACCCCACGTCGCCACGTAGCAGAAATCCGCATGGATGATGTCTCTGCTTACGAAATCGGCCAGGACGTCACCGTTGAAATCTTCGAGGGCAGCACCTTCGTTGACGTCACCGGTACTTCCAAGGGTCACGGCTACGCTGGTGCTATGAAGCGCCACGGCTTCGCTGGCCAGGGCGCTGCTCACGGTAACCAGGCTGCTCACCGCCGCGTCGGTGGCATTGGCGGCGCTGCTACCCCAGGCCGCGTCTTCAAGGGCAAGCGCATGGCTGGCCGCATGGGTTCCGATCGCGTAACCACGCAGAACCTTAAGATTCAGAAGATCGATGCCGAGTCCAACCTGCTGCTCATCAAGGGTGCTATCCCTGGTGTTCGCGGTGGCCTCGTCACCGTCAAGACCGCAGTGAAGGGCGGTGCACACGCATGAGCAACCTTAAGCTAGACGTCAAGACTGCTGAGGGTAAGACCAATGGCTCAGTCGAGTTGCCGGCCGAGATCTTTGACGCAGAGGTGTCCATCGCTTTGATGCACCAGGTCGTCAACGCTCAGCTTGCTGCTGCTCGTCAGGGCACGCACTCGACCAAGACCCGTGGAGAGGTTCGCGGCGGTGGCCGTAAGCCTTTCCGTCAGAAGGGCACCGGTCGCGCACGTCAGGGCTCCATCCGCGCTCCGCACTACACCGGCGGCGGCGTTGTACACGGCCCTAAGCCACGCGACTACGCACAGCGCACCCCAAAGAAGATGATCAAGGCTGCTCTCTTCGGTGCACTGTCTGACCGTGCTCGCAACGAGCGCATCCACGTAATCGAAGAATTGGTAGCGGGCCAGACCCCATCTACCAAGTCTGCTAAGGCATTCATCGAGAGCCTGACCGACCGCAAGACTGTCTTGCTGGTTGTCGGCCGCGAAGACTTGAATGCTCGCCGCAGCGCCAACAACCTGTCTAACGTTCACATTCTGGACGCTGGTCAGCTGAACACCTACGACGTTCTCAACGCTGATGACGTTGTGTTCTCTGTTGAGGCTCTGCACTCCTTCATCAACCGCGCAGGCGGCAAGGATGAGGCTAAGGAGGCCAACAATGTCTAAGATTGCTAACCCACGCGACATCATCCTGGCACCAGTAGTGTCTGAAAAGTCCTACGGTCTGATGGAGCAGAACGTTTACACGTTCTACGTCGCAACGGATTCCAACAAGACCCAGATTAAAGATGCCGTAGAGAAGATCTTCGGCGTGAAGGTCGACTCCGTTAACACCGTTAACCGTGCAGGTAAGCGTAAGCGCACCCGCACCGGCTACGGCGTACGTAAGTCCACCAAGCGCGCCTACGTGACTCTCCGTGAAGGCAGCGACTCCATCGACATCTTCGGCGCAAGCGCCTAAGAGGAAAGTCGAGAGGTAAGGAATAACTATGGCTATTCGTAAGTACAAGCCGACAACTCCGGGTCGCCGCCAGAGCTCCGTTTCCATGTTCGAGGAGATCACTCGCTCGACCCCGGAAAAGTCTCTGCTGCGCCCTATTTCCAAGACTGGTGGCCGTAACAACTACGGTCGCATCACCACCCGCCACATCGGCGGTGGCCACAAGCGTCGTTACCGCGTGATTGACTTCCGTCGTCACGACAAGGACGGCATCCCGGCAAAGGTCGCTCACATCGAGTACGACCCAAACCGCACCGCAAACATTGCTTTGCTGCACTACTTCGATGGCGAGAAGCGATACATCATCGCTCCTAAGGGCCTGAAGCAGGGCACCGTTGTTGAGGCCGGCGCTAACGCCGACATCAAGGTTGGCAACAACCTGCCATTGCGCAACATCCCAACCGGTACCATTATCCATTCCGTTGAATTGAAGCCTGGCGCTGGTGCAAAGCTCGCACGTTCCGCTGGTTCCTCCATCCAACTGTTGGGTAAGGAAGGCAAGTACGCAGTTCTGCGTATGCCATCTTCCGAAATCCGCCGCGTTGACATTCGTTGCCGCGCAACCGTGGGTGAGGTCGGCAACGCTGACCAGATGAACATCCGCTGGGGCAAGGCTGGTCGTATGCGTTGGAAGGGCGTTCGCCCAACCGTCCGTGGTGTCGTTATGAACCCGGTCGACCACCCACACGGTGGTGGTGAAGGTAAGACCTCTGGTGGTCGTCACCCTGTGTCCCCTTGGGGCCAGAAAGAGGGTCGTACCCGTAACCCTAACCGTTACTCCAACAACATGATCGTACGACGTCGTCGTCCGAACAAGAAGCGCTAAGAGGAGGTAAACAATGCCACGCAGCCTTAAGAAAGGCCCATTCGTAGATGAGCACCTCCTCAACAAGGTGGATGCTCAGAACGAGGCAAACACCAAGCAGGTCATCAAGACCTGGTCTCGCCGCTCGACCATTCTCCCTGATTTCATTGGTCACACCTTCGCCGTCCACGACGGTCGTAAGCATGTCCCAGTGTTCATCGAGGACTCCATGGTCGGCCACAAGCTCGGCGAGTTTGCACCAACCAAGACCTTCAAGGGTCACGTCAAGGAAGATAAGAAGGGACGTCGATAAGCGATGAGTGAAACCATCACCTCCGCATCCGCAACGGCCCGTTTCGTTCGCGTAACCCCTATGAAGGCACGTCGCGTCATCGATTTGGTCCGCGGCAAGTCCGTCGCCGAAGCTCTGGCTATCTTGAAGTACGCACCTCAGGGCGCTGCTAAGCCAGTAGCTAAGGTTGTAGCTTCTGCTGCAGCTAACGCTGAGAACAACTTCGGTCTGGACCCACGCACCCTGGTCATCTCTGAGGCTTATGCTAACGAGGGTCCAACCATGCGTCGCTTCCAGCCACGCGCCCAGGGCCGTGCATTCATGATCCGTAAGCGCACCAGCCACATCACCGTGGTGGTCGAGAGCCAGAAGGAAGGGGCCAAGTAATGGGCCAGAAAATCCATCCTCACGGCCTACGTTTGGGCATCACTTCCGACTGGAAGACCCACTGGTTTGCCGATAAGGACTACGCAAACTACGTAGCCGAAGACATCAAGATCCGCGAGTACCTGTCCAAGGGCCTCGAGCGCGCCGGCATCGCCGACGTTGTCATCGAGCGCACCCGCGACCGCGTCCGCGTCGACATTCACACCGCTCGTCCGGGCATCGTGATTGGCCGTCGTGGCGCTGAGGCTGACCGCATCCGCCGCGAGCTCGAGAAGCTCACCGGCAAGATGGTTGCGCTCAACATCCTCGAGGTCAAGCAGGTCGATGCATCCGCTAACCTGGTTGCACAGTCCATCGCTGAGCAGCTTGTAAACCGTGTGGCTTTCCGTCGCGCGATGCGCAAGGCTATCCAGGGCGCTATGCGTCAGCCACAGGTCAAGGGCATCAAGGTTCTGTGCTCCGGCCGTTTGGGCGGCGCAGAAATGTCCCGCACCGAGCGCTACCACGAGGGTCGCGTTCCACTGCACACCCTTCGCGCTGAGATCGACTACGGCTTTGCAGAAGCACACACCACTTTCGGACGCATCGGCGTCAAGGTGTGGATCTACAAGGGCGACGTAGTCGGTGGCGTGCGCGAGTCCGAACTGAACGCTCCGTCTCAGGGCCGCAACCGCGGTGACCGTGGCGGCCGTCCACGCCGTGGTGGCCAACGCCGCCAGCGTGCACAGAAGCAGGAGGGCTAATTCATGCTTATCCCTAAGCGCGTAAAGTACCGCCGCCAGCACCGCCCAACCCGTAGCGGTCTGTCCAAGGGCGGAAACCGCATCAACTTCGGTGAGTACGCAATCCAGGCTCTCGAGCCTGCATACGTCACCAACCGTCAGATTGAGGCTGCTCGTATTGCCATCAACCGCCACGTCAAGCGTGGTGGCAAGGTATGGATCACCATCTACCCAGACCGTCCTTTGACCCAGAAGCCACTTGGTGTTCGTATGGGCTCCGGTAAGGGTCCAGTTGAGAAGTGGGTGGCTAACGTTAAGCCAGGCCGCATTCTCTTCGAGATGTCCTACCCTGATGAAGCAACCGCTATTGAGGCTCTGCGTCGTGCAGGCCAGAAGCTGCCTTGCAAGGTCCGTATCATCAAGAAGGAGGACCAGTTCTAATGGCACTAGGTACCCCTGCCCACGAGTTCCGCGAACTCGACAACGCTGAACTGGACAAGCGTCTTGCGGATGCGAAGGAAGAACTGTTCAACCTTCGTTTCCAGAAGGCAACCGGTCAGCTGACCAACAACCAGCGTGTTGGCGCCGTAAAGCGCGACATTGCTCGTATCTACACCGTTCTGCGTGAGCGCGAGCTTGGTTTGTCCGTCGTTCCGGGAGCTGAGGCATAAAAATGAGTGAGGCAATTGTGAACGAAACCCAGAATGAAAAGGGCAACCGCAAGACCCGTACTGGTGTTGTAGTTTCCGACAAGATGAACAAGACCATTGTTGTCGAGTTGGAAAACCGTAAGCAGCACGCACTGTACGGCAAGATCATGCGTAACAACCCACGTGTTAAGGTCCACGACGAAGACGAAACCGCCGGCATCGGCGACCGCGTTCTGATTCAGGAATGCCGTCCACTGTCCAAGGACAAGCACCACCGTCTGGTTGAAGTTGTAGAGAAGGCTAAGTAAGACTTACACCCTCTCCACGGCTTAACCGCGGAAACGAATGCGGGCTACATGAGAAATCATGTAGCCCGCATTTTGCGTCTTTAAACTAGGCGAAGGAGCATATGGCCTCGAAAAGCTAGACAGTCGAAGTTACAACCGGCGGGTCGACCGTGCATAGTGCATCTCCGAAACCTACGGATTGGCCTGCGACTGCCGCTGGTAGGACCGCACCGAGTTTCTTAGAGTTCGATACCACCACTGGTGTGGTGACCGGGTAGCCAGCTGCCTTGATTGCTGGGATGTCGAATTCAGCCAATAGATCCCCGGCTTTGACTTCATCGCCCTTGTTTACGTGCGCGGTGAAGTGCTCTCCTTTGAGATTCACGGTGTCGAAACCGATGTGCATCAAGATGTCCACGTTGTTCCCCTCGGCGTCTTTACCGCGAACAGCGTAGGCATGCCCTGAGGGGAATGTGACGGTTACTTTGCCGTCAATAGGGGAGAGCAGCTTTCCGGTCTCTGGCTCAACCGCCATGCCGGATCTGAGTTTGCCAGCTGCAAACATTGGGTCACTGACTTCCGACAGATTCATTGCGTTACCGTGCAGCGGTGATGCAATAGTCGTGGCGTTGTCTGCAGGCGCCACGAGAGGTTCCTGTGCAGGAGAATCTGCAGCAGCTGGGATCTCATCTGGATCGATGGTGCCATTGCGGCTAAGCAGTACTCGGCCGTAGATGTATGCCCCAGCAAAGGACACGACCAGCGTAATCACACAAATTAGCAGATACGCTGGCACGGAAGACCCTTGGATCGAGACGGGGCCGATGAATCCCGCGGCACCCAGCGCAGTGGCCAGAACACCAAAGAGCGCGACGAGTGCACCGCCAATAGCGGAGGCACAGATGGCGATATAGAAAGGCCAGCGCAGACGCAGGTTAACACCGAACATGGCAGGCTCAGTGATACCAAAGAGCGCGGAGACACCAGAAGCGCCGGAAAGACCTTTAAGTTTGTCAGACTTGGCCAGGAAATAGACCGCGAGTGTTGCTCCACCCTGCGCAATATTCGACATCGCTGCGATTGGGAAGATGAAGGAACCACCCTGGGTCCACAGCATGGTTTCCACAGGAGGGAAGGACTGGTGCAGGCCTGTAATCACGATTGGCTCGTAGACCAGACCAAAGAGAAGGCCACCCACAGGACCGGCGAAGTCGTAAATGTTGGCCAGCCCGTACGCCAACTGGTCACCGACCCAACGCAGGGCAGGACCCAGAGCCATAAAGGTAATGAATCCTGTTATGAGTAGCGTCAACACTGGCGTGACTAGGAAGTCCACGGTGCCTTTGAACTTGGATTGGAAGAACTTCTCCAGCGTTGCCAGCACCCAGGAAATAACAAGAATCGGTAAGACAAAGCCCTGGTAACCAGTCTGCGTGACATCAAAGCCGAAAATGTCCCAATAGGTCATCGAGCCATCTTCCATCGCGGCAGCAACGGCGTAGCCATTGATCAGGTCCGGCATTACCATCGCCATGGCAATTCCGGCGCCGAGGAATTCATTGCCGCCAAAGCGTTTGGTTGCGGTGAATCCCACCAACACAGGCAAGAACGCGAATGGCGCCGACGCCAGAGTATTAATAAGCCCGGCGGTGCCCTCCCACGCCGGGTACATCTCAATCACAGACTGCTCACCGAAAAGACCTGGCTGTGTGAGCACATTGTTGATGGCCATGAGCAGACCACCGCCGACCAGAATCGGAATCAGTGGCACAAAGATGTCCGCGAGAATCTTAACGGCGCGGGAGAACCAGTTTCCGGAATTCGCAGCGATGTCCTTGAGCTTGTCCGTTGAGACAGCGATATCTTTCTTCGCTTGCTGCGTCATCTCATTGAACACCACGTTGACATCACCAGGTCCAACAATGACCTGGAACATGCCGCCGGCCTCGAAGGTTCCCTTCAAATCCGGGTCATTATCAAGAGCTTGCTTATCAATACCCTTGCTATCTTTCACCACCACCCGCAGCCGGGTAGCGCAGTGGGCAACGCCCGCAATATTGTCTTCGCCGCCGCGCGCTTCCAGCACCGTGGTAGCAACGCGTTTATGGTCCATGAGGTACATCCTTGTGAGGTAAGCAGAACTGAATCTCTACTTATTACACACATCACTCGGATATAAATCAACAGATTCAGACAAAAACCTTTTGTTTATGTGGTTTCTGTTGTCCAGTTTTGCCATTCTTCAAAGATTTGCACGCTCAAAGCAAAGCTCTGGCTGAATACTTCTACTGCGCAGCCATCGGCAATCGCGGTAATCTCACCCGGTGCGCAAACAACGCTTCGAGTTTCATCGCCTGTAGGTAGGTGACGGCGAATAAGCAGTTTGCCCTCGGCGTGCCAGGTGGAAAGGCGTGGCGTGGCGGCATCGACAAGCGAAAGCGTCTCATCATGTTCACAGGTTGCGGTTGCTACTGCACCGAAGCCTTGCGTTTGAGGCTTATCGGGCAGCGGGAACAGTGGCACCTGATGCAGAACGCCATTGTGCAAGGTAGTGCGACGCGGCAGGGTTAGCGCATGAACCCAGCCCTCAGCGTCAACAGTTGGGTTGTCATCTTGGGCAGGGAGTCCCATCCAGCCTATCGTGATGGCGTCATCGCCGGTGCTCAAAAGCTGCGGGGCATAGAATTCAAAACCGTAGTCTAGCTCCGTAAAGCCGCGAGTGACGTGGAAGGTTGAGCCTTCCAGGCGGCCGACGATGTAGCCGCACTGGTCGGAAGAAACATAGTGCTCGTCTTGCTGGGCAAGACCCTGCGGGCAGTAAACCAAAACGTCATAGGTGCGTCCGTCGCTGTGGTCGAGCATCGAAATCAAGTTTGGGCACTCCCACATGTATCCACGCGGAACGAGGTCGGGGCTAAGCCCTGGCTGTGCGTTGGTGACGTCGAATTCGAGGACGCCGGTGAATTCCCAGGACTTCAGATCATCTGAGTGATACACGGCGATGGCACCGGATTCCTCCGTGGTTTGCGCACCCAACACCATTCGCCAACGTTCACCGTCGCGGACGATGTGAGGATCGCGGAAATGTCCAGTAAATCCCTCGGGCGCATCCGGGATGAGGGGGTTAGCTGCGTCCTTGCGGTATGTCCCGCCCATGGGGTGGTTGGGCACGCTTGCGTGGATACGATTTTGGCTTGGAATCCTCCGGCCATCAACTTTGAGGTTGCCGGTATAAAAGAGCCAAATATCATCGCCGTCTTTTACTGCGCCGCCGGAATAGCAACCATGCGCGTCATAGTCGGCATCGGGATATAGCGCATCGGGATGGTGCAACGGAACCTGTGCTTCGCGCGTACTGACCGATGCATGACCCCAACCCGTTCGCTTCTGGCCTTCAGGAAAGGCCGGATCATGCTGGTAAAAGATGTGCAGGCTGTCGTCTTCGATGAAGATGCCGTTCGGATCGTTGAGCCGGCCGAAAGGGGGAGTGATATGGAAGTTCGGGCGATTCGTAGGTCATAGCACCACAGTGTAAAGCAATGCCGCCCATGGCGACCTTGGAGGAAAGATTGGCGGAATCTAGTGGGCATAACGAAACCCCCTCTTGTCACCAGCTTCCGCGGTGAAAGCTGCCCTGTTGGACAAGAGGGGGTGTTCGTCTTCTACTGCAAATCCGCGTTCGTGGTTGAGGCCGAAGCCTCAACGCCAGGAGTGTCGAATTTAAGGACGCCGCTGATTAAGCGGTGAAGAAACGACGTGCGCCGAAAGCAGCAGCGCCAAGCACAGACAGTGCAGCCAATGCGAACAGAACACGAGCAACGGTGTTGTCACCGGTCTCAGCGTTCATACCGCGGTCACCAAGAGTGGTGGTTTCGCAGTTCTCGCCATTGTTGCCGTCACCACTGTTGCCGCCATTGTTCTCGGTGGACTCGCAGTCTTCGCGGTTGTTTTCGTTGCCTGGGGTGCGCTCGCGGTCGCGGTCACGATCACGGTCGCCGTCGGAACCTTCATAGTCACAGCTGTAGCCGAACTTCTTGGCTGCAGCCTGGTCAGACTTGAATTCGTCCTGCTCGGACAGTTCACCGTCGCGGTTAGCAGAGTCGGTGACGTAGTGCTCGCCGTCCTCGTGCTTGAACCAGGTGCTGCCGTCGAACTCGAAGGACTCAGGGCGCTCGTCGCCCCACTTGATGTTTAAGGTTGCGCCTTCATCGTCGGCGCACTCTACGCGGGACTTGGAGCCGCCGCCGTATGGGGTTTCGCCTTCGTTGTGGTCACGGTCGCTGTCGTCCTCTTTGTCGCGGTCACCATCGGTGTTTTCATCTTTGGTGCCTCGATCGCCGAGGGTGGTGGTTTCTTGAGGGACCGCACCCTCGGAAGCGCTGGCTGGAACGCCAGCGAAAGCGATCGCGCCAGTTAGCGCGGCTGCGGCCAAGGTTGTGCCAAGACGCTTCATGCTGTTACTCCTAGATTGGTTTTGCGAATATGCGTGGATTGAGATCCACGAAGACCCCACACGCACTATCAGATACAATAGCAACATGATTAAAATGAGTCGCACAGCAACACGCCAGTAACATTTAAAACATTTTTAACATCTTTAACATTTTTCTAAATGGCATCAACCACTCGTGAATATTGCCATCCCACAACAGCGTTCTTTACCGCTGCTTGCAGGAGGTTTGGCGGCTGGATGCAGCTAATTGTCAGCAGCCTTCCTGGTGTGGCGGACGTGCCCCAAATTTCTGCAGATTGCGACAGGCCGGATTTTTCTGGCTCGTGTAAGTCAGTTGCTTCATAAACCAGCCACAAATCACCGGATTCCTCAGTTCGGATAAAGAGCTCATCACCCACGGAAACCTGGTGTTCATCAGCCGTGCCATCGTAGAGATCATTGAACACCGCCGGCACGCCGGCGCCGGTATGGCCTGCGATGACCACGATGTCAGATGCGTCGGTTCCGGGCTGTGAGTAAGGCCGGTCATCTGAGGTGTACGTGCAGGCTTCTGACATGGTGTCCGGGTCGATGGCACCATCTGTCACCGCGCAGTTTTCAGCTTCAAAATCTGCCCGCAAATCAATCGATGGAATGTACATTTCCACTGGCCGCGAGGGTTTCACTGTGATATCGAGTGGGGCAGGGGACGCGGAAGTGCTTATCACTGCTTCCTCGCTCGCTTCATCGTAGTCACCGCCGCGGGAGACAACCGCCGTGATAGCCGCGAGGATAATGACAATTAATAGAGCAATCGCAATATAAAGGCGCATGCGCGGTGGGATGGCAAAGATGGCATCGACAAGCTTTTGGCGAAAAGTCTTGCGCGGACCCAACGTGCCACGCCCACGCTGCTCCCGCGAAGGCGGCCTACGGTATTGCTGAGGCTGATTGTCGCGCCCTGCGGCCATATCGTGCACCTGCTTTAACTAGAAAGAAATGTTGCTCCCTTATATTAGGGCTATCATCAGACGTTATGAACCAAGGCGCGTCTATTCCACAACCACGCGGCCCCCTGCGTGATGAGCTCGGTGCCGCGAAATACCGACATGAAGCAATTGCCGCTGTCTTGCGGGCATCACCGGGCCATGGACTGCAAGTAATGGCGCATCGCCGTGAACGCGAGCCTTTCGCGGGGCAGTGGGCGCTGCCATCGGGGCCGCTGGAAGTTGATGAAAATATTGAGCAGTCCGTACGGCGGCACCTGGTGGTGCCCGTGAACTTTATGGAACAACTGGGCACGCGCTCTGAAGTCGGTCGTGATCCCTTCGACCGCACAGTGGCCACTGCCTATGTTGGTCTGGTTGCGTGGGACCAGCTTGCTGATGTCGACTTTGTGCACTTGGACCAAGACTGGGCCTTTGACCACGGCGAAATTGCCAGTGATGCTGTGGCGCGTCTGCGCGCAAAATTGTCCTATACAAATATTGCTTTCGCGATGTGCCCGGAGGAATTTACCCTCTCGGACCTCTCGCGCGCCTACGAAGCCGTACTAGGGTATCCGGTAGCTGTATCCAACCTGCAACGGGTACTCAAACGGCGCGGGCAGTTAGAGCTGACCGGAAACCTCTCGCGGCCCGGCAAAGCCGGCGGACGGCCAGCGAAACAATTCCGGTTTGTGCGTAGGCAGCTCGAAGTCACCGATCCCTTTGCTGCTTTTGCGCCCGCGACGTTTTGACCAGCAGATAAAGTGATTTGGAGGAGCCGCGAGGAATGTGGTTTAATGCTTAGGTTGCATAGCGCGTGGAGAGCGCCGTGTGGTGCGTTTCCGAACCACACCCAATCCTGGCGGGCCTGAAGTTATCGGCCCGACGCGAATGCACTGTTAAGCAAAAGACCGCGTGTGTCAAGGTCGGAAATTTTGGCACACATTAATCCAGGTCAGGAGACCCAAAGTGATTCAGAAAGAATCGCGTCTACGAGTCGCCGATAACTCTGGTGCACGTGAAGTTCTGTGCATCCGCGTCCTCGGTGGATCCGTACGACGTTCAGGTGGCATTGGCGACACCATTGTCGCGACTGTCAAGGAAGCAACCCCAGGCGGCAACGTAAAGCAGGGCGAAGTTGTTCGCGCTGTTATCGTCCGCACCAAGAAGGAAACCCGTCGTCCAGATGGCTCCTACATCAGCTTCGACGAGAACGCAGCTGTCATCTTGAAGAACGACAGCGAGCCACGCGGTACCCGCATCTTCGGCCCTGTTGCTCGTGAACTTCGTGACAAGAAGTTCATGAAGATCGTTTCACTTGCACCGGAGGTGATCTAATCTTATGAAGGTTCATAAGGGAGATATGGTGATTGTTATTTCGGGCCCAGATAAGGGCGCGAAGGGCAAGGTCATCGAGGCATACCCAAAGCGTGAGCGCGTCCTAGTAGAGGGCGTTAACCGTATCAAGAAGCACGTTGCAAATTCTGCCCCAGAGCGCGGCGCAGAATCCGGCGGCATTGTTACCCAGGAAGCTCCAATCCACGTTTCTAACGTTGCGTTGATTGACTCCGAGGGCAATCCAACCCGCGTCGGCTACCGTTTCGATGAAAACGGCAAGAAAGTCCGTATCGCGCGTAGCAACGGGAAGGACATCTAATCATGAGCGAGAACTACACCCCTCGTCTAAAGACTCGCTACCGCGAGGAAATCAAGGATGCTCTTAACAAGGAGTTCTCCTACGACAACGTCATGCAGATTCCTGGCGTCGTTAAGGTTGTTGTCAACATGGGCGTCGGCGACGCTGCACGTGACTCCAAGCTGATCAACGGTGCGCTGGAAGACCTGACCGCTATTACCGGTCAGAAGCCACAGCTGCGTCGTGCACGTAAGTCCATCGCGAACTTCAAGCTGCGTGAGGGCATGCCAATCGGCGCCCGCGTTACCCTTCGTGGTGACCGCATGTGGGAGTTCCTGGACCGCCTGCTGACCATCGCGCTGCCACGTATTCGTGACTTCCGCGGTCTGTCTGACCAGCAGTTCGACGGCAACGGTAACTACACCTTCGGCCTGTCCGAGCAGACCATGTTCTACGAAATTGACGTAGACAAGGTTGACCGCCCACGCGGTATGGACATCACCGTTGTTACCACCGCTACCAACGATGAGGAAGGCCGCAAGCTGCTTCGCGAGCTCGGCTTCCCATTCAAGTAAATAGCGCTTTAAATCCCGCTAACCACATTGTGTTGGTTAGCGGGATTTTTCGATCCTAAAGACCTCTCCGGTATCCGTCCGTGACCAAGGATATTTTGCAATCATTCTGCAAAACCCACCTTCGACCGCTAATGTGTTACCGGTAAAAATATTGGCGGGAAGAATATTACCGCCATATGCAGTCGCCGGAAGCGTGAGAAGGAAAACGAAGCCCATGAGCCTGAATGAAACAATCGAAGCTGGCGTTGGCAAGAAGGTCGCACTCTTTGATGAAGACCAGCCACGTTTTGGTGTTCGTGGCATCCTCGCTGGCGTGTACTTGGCACTGGGTACGGCATTTGCTGGTGTAGTGGGGCAGGTACTCAACCCCGTATTGCCGGGGCTCGGTGGGCAAGTTTTCGCAGCCCTGTTTGGTCTGGGCTTGTTTGCAATTGTTGTTCTCAATGCTGAGCTGGCGACAGGCTCGATGATGTTCATGAGCTATGGTGCAACAACCAGGCAAATCACCTGGGCTAAGGCGATATGGGTGGTTTTCATGACCACCGTTTACAACCTCATCGGCGTGGCCATTATTGGCGCCGCCTTGGCGATGTCTGCGAAATTCGCCGACATGGACGCAGCACATTTGCTGTCAACTATCTCTCAGGACAAGTTGGTTAAAAGCCCCGAGGGCATGATTGTTGAAGGAATGGTGGCGAACTTCGTGGTCAACATGGCTATTATCGCCGGCATCTTCGCCAAAGAAGTGGTGTCGAAGTTCTTCGCCATCGTGCCAATCATCGCAATCTTCGTGGGTCTGTCCACCGAGCACGTCATCGCAAACTTCTGCGTCATGGTCATCACGGCGTTCTCCTCTGACCCGTTGCCCGCTGCGATGAGCTTTGGCTCGGTGTCGATTAACTGGATTCTGGTGTGGATCGGCAACTTCATTGGTGGCGGCCTGCTCATGGGCGGGGTCTACGCCTGGCTCAACAAAGGCCCAGAGGTTTACCGCGACTAAAGCTTGGCCGGGGTTGCAAGCTTTCCGGCATACAGGTTGAAGCGGTCACCGCGGGCGAATCCAACCAGGTTCATCCTCACATTGCGCGCGGTATCAACCGCAAGCGATGAGGCAGCCGAGACTGCAATAAGCGATCCAAAGCCCGCCATCGCAGCTTTTTGGACAAGCTCAAATGAAGCGCGCGAGCTCATGGCCAAAATCAAGTCATTGGCAGGCAGCATGCCTTCCATGATGAGGTGGCCGATGACTTTATCGGCCGCATTGTGCCTGCCGATGTCCTCGCGCACCACAATCGGATTGCCCTCATAATCAAATGCGCCCGCCGCGTGAATCCCGCCAGTCTTGCGGAACTGCTTTTGATATTCCCGCAACTTATCCGGCAACGTTGCAGCCAACTCCGGGTCGAGTGCGACATCGGGCATCGGGTGGTAGAGCTTTAACGCCAATTCCTCAATAGAAGAGGTACCGCACACGCCGCAGGCGGAGTTAGTCACGGTCAAGCGAATTGCCCGTGGTGCGAGTTCAACGTTGTTGGACAACTGAACGTCTAATACGTTGTAGGTGTTTTCGCCCTGGGCATTGGTGCCGGCGCAGTAACGCGCGGTGGCCACGTCTTCGACCGTCCGAATGTGGCCTTCGGAATGCAAGAAGCCGTGTGCGAGTTCAATGTCATGGCCCGGGGTGCGCATGGTGGTGGTGACGGTCTGGTGCCCAACTCGAATTTCTAAGGGTTCTTCCGCAGTGACCGAATCGGCGCGCGTGTCTTCCTCCCATCCTGTTCCGTCTTCGGTGCGGCGCATGCGGGTTACTGCGTAAGACTGATTCAAACGCCCTGCCATTAGTACTCCTTGTTAACTAGTGCACTTAGCTTATTGATGTTTGCCGTGACCTCTTCCGGCGAACTAGACGCCAGGCCCACCAAAAATGCGGTCAGTGGGGCAGCGGGGCGCGAGCGGTTATGGGCGACGTCCCGTGTGAGATCTAGAAGCTGTTTGATGTGGTGCGTTGCGTCCTCCGGGGGAAGCCCCAGCCCCTGACTTGCCTCGACGAGCCACTCGTGTGCGGTCTGTACCGCCTTGTCATCCTTGTTGTCATCATTGGACTCACTCATATCCAACACTGTAGTACCCCGACCCAATTCCCAAAGATGTGAACTTCACCCCAAGTGTTTTGGAAAACGCCAGCTAAAACGGTAAAGTAGCACGTCGGACTAGCACTACGCCGCCCAACTGTGGTTGAGCTGCAAAGATGTGCTTTTCCGAGCATGATTTTTATACATCTACTTTGTTGTAGGCCCCTCGCCAAATTTAGCGGCCCGTGTATGCATCAAAGGGTGGCGAGCGCCCTCCGGTACTGACCGGTGGGAGCGTAAGTAGCCCGAAATCACACGGAAAACGCAGGTGAGTTGCCGGAACCGCAACGAGAAAGGCAAACGGTCACTTAATTATGACCATGACAGATCCTATCGCCGACATGCTGTCGCGCGTGCGCAATGCAAACCATGCGCAGCACGACACCGTGTCGATGCCGACCTCCAAGATCAAGGCAAACATTGCTGAAATCTTGAAGCAGGAAGGCTACATCGCTGACTACTCCGTCGAGGGCCGCGAGCTGTCCCTCGAGCTTAAGTACAACAACCGTGAGCGTTCCCTTTCGGGTCTGCGCCGCGTGTCTAAGCCAGGTCTGCGTGTGTACGCAAAGTCCACTAACCTGCCTAAGGTTCTAGGCGGCCTCGGCGTGGCTATCATCTCCACGTCCTACGGCCTTCTGACCGACCGTCAGGCTACCGAGAAGGGCGTAGGCGGAGAAGTCCTCGCCTACGTCTGGTAAAGGGAGGTATGCACAATGTCACGAATTGGTAAGGCACCCATCGCTTTGGCGAATGGCGTAGAAACCAAGATCAACGGCCAAACCGTTGAGGTAAAGGGCCCTAAGGGCACTCTCACTGTTGAGATCCCTGCTCCAATCACCGCAGAAGTTGAAGAGAACGAGCTGCGCGTTGTTCGTCCGGACGATCACCGCACCAGCCGTGCACTGCACGGTCTGTCCCGCTCCCTCATCAACAATGCAGTTGTTGGCGTCACCGAGGGCTACACCATCAAGATGGAAATCTTCGGTGTTGGTTACCGTGTAGTACAAAAGGGCAAGGACCTTGAGTTCGCCCTGGGTTACTCCCACCCGATCCTCATTGAGGCTCCAGAGGGAATCACCTTCGCTACCGATGGCACCACCAAGTTGTCCATCTCCGGTATTGACAAGCAAAACGTCGGACAGATCGCCGCGAACATCCGCCGTCTGCGTAAGGATGATCCTTACAAGGGCAAGGGTATCCGTTACGCTGGCGAGCAGATCCGTCGCAAGGTCGGAAAGACGGGTAAGTAAGCAATGGCAAACACTGAAACCGCAAAGCGCACCCCAGTCGGCAAGGACATTTCCACCCGACGTCGCGAAGCACGTGCTCGTCGTCACTTCCGCGTCCGTAAGACCCTGCGTGGAACCCCAGAGGCTCCACGTTTGGTTGTCCACCGCTCCTCCCGCCACATGCATGTCCAGGTCATCGATGACTTGGCTGGCCACACCCTGGCTGCAGCTTCCTCCATGGAAGCTGACGTGCGCGCACTCGAGGGCGACAAGAAGGCTAAGGCATCCAAGGTTGGCGCACTGATTGCTGCGCGTGCCAAGGAAGCTGGCATCGAAGCTGTCGTCTTCGACCGTGCAGGCTACAAGTACCACGGTCGCGTCGCAGCTCTTGCAGACGCCGCTCGCGAAGGTGGTCTGAAGTTCTAATGGTCAACGGAAACATCAACGGAAGGAACGCCTAATGTCGGACCGTGAACAGCGTGACGGCGGACGCTCCGCCGAAAACAACAACAACCGTGGCGGCCGCGGCCGTCGCGACGATCGTCGTAACCAGCAGGACAACGAGCGCGATAAGTACATCGAGCGCGTTGTAACCATCAACCGCGTCTCCAAGACCGTGAAGGGTGGACGCAACATGTCGTTCACCGCACTGGTCATCGTTGGTGACGGCCAGGGCATGGTTGGCGTTGGCTACGGCAAGGCTAAGGAAGTACCTGCTGCAATCCAGAAGGGTGCAGAAGAGGCTCGCAAGAACTTCTTCCGCGTTCCAATGGTTGGCGGCACCATCACCCACCCAGTCCAGGGTCGCGACGCAGCTGGCATCGTTATGATGAAGCCTGCAGCTCCTGGTACCGGTGTTATCGCTGGCGGCGCTGCTCGTCCAGTTCTTGAGTGTGCTGGTATCCAGGACATCCTGTCGAAGTCTCTCGGCTCCGATAATGCCCTCAACGTCGTCCGCGCAACCATGGACGGCCTGAAGCAGCTGGTTCGCCCTGAAGAGGTTGCCGCACGTCGTGGCAAGTCCTTGGAAGAGGTTGCTCCAGCACGTATGCTGCGCCAGCGCGCAGGTCAGGAGGCATAAAATAATGGCTCTGAAGATTACACAGGTAAAGGGCCTGGTAGGCACCAAGCCAAACCACCGCAAGAACATTGAGGCTTTGGGCCTCAAGCGCATCGGTCACTCTGTTATTCAGCAGGACACCCCGATCATCCGTGGTATGGCTAATAAGGTTCGTCACCTGGTCACCGTTGAAGAAGTGGCAGGGGAGTAATAACCATGGCTGATATCATCAAGCTGCATGATTTGCGCCCAACCAAGGGCGCAAACAAGCCAAAGACCCGCGTTGGCCGCGGTGAGGCATCCAAGGGTAAGACCGCTGGCCGCGGTACCAAGGGTACCAAGGCACGTAAGCAAGTTTCGGCTGCTTTCGAGGGTGGTCAGATGCCTATCCACATGCGTCTGCCTAAGCTCAAGGGCTTCAAGAACCCGAACAAGATTACCTACCAGGTAGTCAACGTTGCGGATTTGGCAGAAGCATTCCCACAGGGTGGCGACGTCGCAGTAGCTGACATCGTTGCCGCTGGCCTGGTCCGTGCTAAGCAGCCGGTCAAGGTTCTGGGCGAAGGCGACCTCAGCGTCAAGCTGAACGTCACCGCAGACAAGTTCTCTAAGTCTGCTGTAGAAAAGATTGAAGCAGCTGGCGGTTCCACCACCGCTACGAAGTAAGTCTTAGCTACACACATTTAAGCAAGGCCTTCTTAAGGAAATCAGCGCAAGCTGAACACCTTAAGGAGGCCTTCTTGCATGGTTAGGGCCACCTTAGAAACCTGAGAGTGTGATAAGCAGCAACCCGATGTGGTTGGTTGCTAACAAGCTGGTAGGGTAATGGGGTCATAACTGTTGAAGTTGCTTCTTTCAAGCCCTACTCCGGTTTCCAAGAAAGCATTATCAAAGACCGCCTTGTCGTAGGCAGCCCACGTGCTGCATCTGCGCTGAGGGCAGGAGGATTATTTAGTGTCCGCCATTATTCAGGCATTTAAGGACGCCGATCTCCGTAAGAAGATCATTTTCACCATCGTGATGATCATTGCTTACCGTATCGGCGCCCAGATCCCGACTCCGGGAGTGGATTACGCAACCATCGCGGGGCGTCTGCGTCAGCTCACCCAAGAATCAGGTGACCTCTATTCGGTCATTAACCTGTTCTCAGGTGGTGCGCTGTTGCAGTTGTCTATTTTCGCGATCGGCATCATGCCGTACATTACTGCGTCGATCATCGTTCAGCTTCTGACCGTGGTTATTCCGCACTTCGAGCAATTGAAGAAGGAAGGCCAGTCCGGTCAGTCCAAGATGACCCAGTACACGCGATATCTCACTCTGGCGCTGGCACTGCTGCAGTCCGCAGGCATTGTGGCTCTGGCTGACCGCCAGCAGCTGCTCGGCCAGGGCGTTGAGGTGCTTGACGCAGACCGCAACATCTTCACCCTTGTCGTGATGGTCATTGTCATGACCTCCGGTGCGGTGTTGGTGATGTGGATGGGCGAGCTCATCACGGAGAAGGGCATCGGCAACGGCATGTCGCTGCTGATCTTCGCGGGTATTGCAACCCGCCTGCCAACCGACGGACTGCAGATCCTGCAAAACAACGGTGGTTTGGTCTTTGCCATGGTTGTTGTCGGCGTCGTGGTTCTGGTTGTCGGTATTACCTTCATCGAGCAGGGACAACGCCGCATTCCGGTGCAGTACGCAAAGCGTATGGTGGGCCGTCGTCAGTATGGTGGTTCTTCCACCTACCTGCCGTTGAAGGTCAACCAGGCCGGCGTTATCCCGGTCATCTTCGCGTCCTCCCTGATCTACATGCCAGTTCTGATCACCCAGATTGTAAACTCCGGACAGGCAGTACCACCGGATAACTGGTGGCAGCGCAACGTCATCGCATGGCTGCAGGCGCCATCGTCTTGGCAGTACATTCTGGCGTACTTCGTGCTGACTATCTTCTTCTCTTACTTCTATGTCTCCGTTCAGTACGATCCAGCGGAGCAAGCAGATAATATGAAGCGTTACGGCGGCTTCATTCCGGGCATTCGTCCGGGCCGTCCGACCGCAGAATACTTGGGCTTTGTCATGAACCGTTTGCTGTTCGTCGGCGCAACCTACCTCGCGCTGATTGCAGTGTTGCCAAACATCTTGCTCGACGCGGGTGTTGGCGGACAGGGTTCTGGTGGCGGCATGTCCGCTTTCGGCGGTACCGCTATTCTGATTCTTGTCTCCGTGGCACTGACTACGGTCAAGCAAATTGAATCCCAGCTTCTCCAATCCAACTACGAAGGACTTCTTAAGTAATGCGACTCGTTCTCCTCGGCCCTCCAGGTGCTGGCAAAGGTACCCAGGCAGCTATCCTCAGCGAAAAGCTGAACGTTCCTCACATCTCCACCGGTGATCTCTTCCGCGCTAACATCGGCGAAGGCACTCCACTCGGTGTAGAAGCAAAGTCCTACATGGATGCCGGCAAGCTTGTGCCAACTGATGTCACCGCGCGCATGGTGGAAGACCGCCTGTCCCAGGACGATGCCGCGAATGGCTTCCTTCTGGACGGTTTCCCACGCACTGTTGAGCAGGCAGAGATCCTTAAGGACCTGCTGGCTAAGAACGGTCAGAGCTTGGATGGCGTTTTGAACTTCCAGGTCACCGATGACGTCGTTGTTGAGCGCATGCTGGCCCGCGGCCGCGCAGATGACAATGAAGAGACCATCCGTACCCGCATGTCTGTCTACCGTGAGGAGACCATGCCGTTGATCGATCACTACGGTGAGAAGATCATCGACATCAAGGCTGAGGGCACCGTTGAGGAAATCAACGCAGCGGCTATGGAAGCCATCGGTAAGTAAATGGGTCGTCGCAGCCGCAAAAACCAGATTCCAGCACGCACCCCAGGTGAGCTGGATGCCATGCAAGCCGCCGGCGAGATTGTCGGCCGCACCCTGCAGGCGGTGCGAGCGGCTGCCAAACCTGGTGTGACCACCAAGGAGCTTGACGCTCTGGCGGAGGCCACCATTCGTGAAGCTGGCGCCGTGCCAACATTTTTGGGCTACGGCGGTTTCACTGGCAGCATCTGTGCTTCGGTCAATGACGTGATTGTGCACGGCATTCCGAGCGAGAAGCTGGTTCTCAAAGAAGGCGACCTGGTCTCAATTGACTGTGGCGCTACCTTGGACGGCTGGGTGGGGGACTCAGCATGGACTTTCGGTATCGGCAAGCTGGGGGAGAACGCGCAAAAGCTTAACGATGCCACCGCGTGGATCCTGGAGCAAGGTATCGATAAGATGCGTCCAGGAAATCGTCTCAGCGATGTTTCTCACGCTATTGAAATGGCAACCTATGAGGCTGAAGATAAGTGGGAAGTCGAATTTTTCATTGTTGATGGCTTTGGCGGACACGGCATCGGCCGCACCATGCACGAAGACCCCTTCTTGCCGAATGAGGGGCGTGCGAACCGCGGACCAGTCATTCAAGAAGGCTCCGTGTTGGCGATTGAGCCACTGATCACTCTGGGTACTGAAGACAACTTCGTTGATGCCGATGATGAGTGGACCGTTTACACCGAAGATGGTTCATGGGCCGCGCATTGGGAGCATACTGTTGCCGCAACTGCCGATGGTCCGCGAATTTTAACGCCGCGCTACTAGATAACTATGCGAATTGTGGCAGGAAGGTTTATACTTCTTGCCATGTTGAAAACCAGCTTTGTCGGTGTCCGTCGCTCGCTCGTAGCGCTCGCTGCTACTGCAGCTACCGCTGTTGCGTTGCTTGGGGCATCGCCAGCAGCGCAGGCACAACCTGCCACCCCAGATTACGCTCAGAGTTCCTCTGACTTGAGCTTCGATGACGTCTTGAATGATACGCGTGAGAACGCGTGGAACTCACGCAACGCTTTTCTGAAGCAGGTCAGCGAATCCAACCCTGAAGCCGCATCCCAGATTCGTCCAGTGCTTGATAGCACCATGGATGTAGTCTTCCCGGGTCTGCGCGCTCAGAAGGAACGCGAAGAGAAGGCTCGTTTGGCAGCCATTGAGAAGGCACGCCAAGCTGAGGTAGCGGCTGAGAAGGCACGCGCTGAGGAAGCTGCACGCAAGGCTGAAGCTGAGCGCAAGCGCCGCGAGTTCAACGTTGGCCCTTGCCCAGCGGACGCTGACGTCTGTGTCGACCTTGACGGTCGTCGTACCTGGCTGCAGAACAACGGAAACATCACCTATGTTGCACCATCCATGGCCCCTGGTAAGGTTGGTCAGGAAACCCCGCGCGGTACCTTCCACGTTAACCGTAAGGTTAAGGACGAAATCTCTTACGAGTTTAATAACGCGCCAATGCCTTACGCGATCTACTTCACCAACAACGGCCACGCGTTCCACATGGGCAACCCAGCCTATGACTCCGCTGGTTGTGTCCGTCTGCCAGAGCAGGCCGCTCTGCGCTACTGGGACAACCTGCATGTCGGCGACAAGGTCTTCATCTACTAATTAAGATCGCGCTTAATGGCCAAAACTTTGAGCGGCGCGTTCCTTCCCGTCAACAGGGGAAGGAACGCGCCGCTTTTGTGAGGTAGTCCAGTTGCCGTCATTGGATTTCTATTTGGTATTGATGCGTAGTCCGCTATTGACGAACCGTAACAACAAGAATTTTTTGGATAGTTTGTTTGAGGTGTCCGCGCTGCTGTCAGGGATGGGTTCTAGCATGGCCTTGATGTTGACGTTCAAAAGCAAAGAGTCCATGTGTTTGACAAGCAGTCTTTGAAAATTGCGGTTGATGTGGGTGGGGCAATGTTGATTCCATACGAAATTGATCAGATCTATGAAGAGGCCTGCGAAAGATGAATGGTTTATCGGCCTGAATTTCATGAACAGTTGGAAGTGAAATGCGAAAAAGAAACGTGTTGTCCGGTATCAGAAGTGATCGATGACGCCACTTTGAATTCCAAATCTGCGCAAATAGCCGACGACTTCGCCTACACCGAATATGTACGCCCGCTGATCGATCGTGCTACTGGACACCACGAAAATATGGTAGCAAATTCTGATATAAGCACCATTGAAGTCCTGCAGTCACCCACTCTGTGGAAAGTTTATTGGGGGATCTTTCCAACCGACCTCGTGCGACGTGATGCTATCCGAAAACGCCGGCTGCAGAAGCGTTGGGCAGGAAAAGTTGAGGTTTGTCGACTTTGTGAACCGCTTGCGTAATTGAAGACGAGTTACGTGTTACGGCTGCGGGCGGGCTGACCAGCGGCAAGACGAGCAACGGCATTTGGAAAACCGGCGTGTACCGCGTAAGCTATGTCGATGGTGTATGCGCACACGTGCTCGTGTGTTGGCTGCATCAGGTAGTAGACATTTAAAAATGCAGGTAGCCGTAACAAAATTGGCTGCCAGAAAAGTAGAGGTTATGGCTAAGGAAGGCGCAATTGAGGTAGAGGGTCGCATTGTCGAACCGCTTCCAAACGCAATGTTCCGTGTCGAGCTCGATAATGGGCATAAGGTTCTTGCTCACATTTCCGGCAAGATGCGTCAGCACTACATCCGTATTCTCCCAGAGGACCGCGTTGTAGTGGAGTTGTCTCCTTATGACCTGACCCGCGGACGCATCGTCTACCGCTACAAGTAAAAACCGAAAGCCTCCTTAATCAGGGGTACTCGCAAGGTCGAGTGCTCTACTAATACCTCAGGCCACGGTGGCCAGAGCCTGCACCACAATGTTGCCCATAGACCCGGTCGGACCGGGCGAAGCGTGACATGGTGCGGGGCGGTTAAGGAGAAAACCACCGTAACAACCCGAAAGGACACGCCACATGGCACGTCTAGCTGGTGTTGATCTTCCACGCAACAAGCGCATGGAGATCGCGCTCACTTACATTTACGGAATCGGCCCAAGCCGTTCCAAGGAGCTACTGGAAAAGACCGGTATTTCTCCTGACCTGCGCACCGACAACCTTGATGATGATCAGCTGTCGGCGCTTCGTGACGCTATTGAAGGCTCCTGGAAGGTAGAGGGTGACCTCCGCCGTCAGGTTCAGGCTGACATTCGTCGCAAGATTGAAATCGGTTGCTACCAGGGTCTGCGCCACCGTCGTGGCCTGCCAGTCCGTGGTCAGCGCACCAAGACCAATGCGCGTACGCGTAAGGGTCCTAAGAAGACGATCGCAGGAAAGAAGAAGTAATAAATGGCTCAGAAGACTCGTTCCACGGCGCGCCGTTCCGGCCGTCGTGTAGTCAAGAAGAACGTGGCCCAGGGCCACGCTTACATTAAGTCAAACTTCAACAACACCATCGTGTCCATCACGGACCCATCCGGTGCTGTTATCTCTTGGTCCTCCTCAGGTCAGGTTGGCTTCAAGGGATCCCGTAAGTCCACTCCATTCGCAGCGCAGATGGCAGCAGAGTCTGCAGCTCGCAAGGCAATGGAGCACGGCATGAAGAAGGTTGACGTATTCGTTAAGGGCCCAGGTTCGGGCCGCGAAACCGCAATCCGCTCACTACAGGCTGCCGGCTTGGAAGTTTCGTCTATCTCTGACGTAACCCCACAGCCACACAATGGCTGCCGACCACCGAAGCGTCGCCACGTTTAAGGGAAGGAAGAACTAAACTATGGCTCGTTATACCGGCCCCGCTACTCGTGTATCCCGCCGTCTTCGCGTCGACTTGGTCGGTGGCGATATGGCTTTCGAACGCCGCCCATACCCACCGGGACAGGCTGGCCGAAACCGCATCAAGGAATCTGAGTACCTGCTGCAGCTCCAGGAGAAGCAGAAGGCAAAGTACACCTACGGTGTGCTGGAGCGTCAGTTCCGTCGCTACTACGTAGAGGCAAACCGTCAGACGGGTAAGACCGGCGACAACCTGGTTGTCCTGCTCGAAACCCGCCTTGACAATGTTGTCTACCGCGCAGGTCTGGCACGTACTCGTCGTCAGGCACGTCAGCTTGTTTCCCACGGTCACTTCACCGTGAACGGCAAGAAGACCAACGTTCCTTCTTACCGCGTTTCGCAGTACGACATCATTGATATTCGCGAGCGTTCCCAGAAGATGGAATGGTTCGAAGAGGCTCAGGATCGTCTCGGCGAAGCTGTTGTTCCAGCTTGGCTGCAGGTTGTTCCTGAATCCCTGCGCATCCTCGTGCACCAGCTGCCCGAGCGCGCTCAGATCGACGTTCCGCTGCAGGAGCAGCTCATCGTCGAGCTTTACTCGAAGTAAACTGTTTAACCGTACGGTGCCATCAAAAGCACGGTGCGGTTATCTCAGGAATCAATCGGATTCCTTCCATAATTTTCACCCTCTACCGGCGTCAAATAGCGGTCGTCGACAAGGAGAAGTTCCATGCTTATTTCACAGCGTCCACAGGTTACCGAGGAGTTCATCGACTCTTCCCGCTCCCGTTTCGTATTCGAACCACTGGAGCCAGGTTTCGGCTACACCATCGGTAACTCCATGCGCCGTACCCTGCTGTCTTCCATCCCTGGTGCAGCAGTAACTTCCATCAAGATTGATGGTGTTCTCCATGAGTTCACCACCATCAACGGTGTGAAGGAAGACGTTTCCGAGATCATCTTGAATGTCAAGAACTTGGTACTGTCCTCTGACTCTGACGAGCCAGTTGTTATGTACCTGAGCAAGGAAGGCCCTGGCGCAGTAACCGCTGGCGACATTCAGCCGCCAGCTGGTGTGGAAATCCACAACCCAGAGATGACTATTGCAACTCTGAACGATACTGCGAAGTTGGACATGGAATTCGTCGTTGAGCGTGGCCGTGGCTACGTTCCTGCAGCACCAACTTCTGGTGACATCGGACGTATTCCGGTTGACCAGATTTACTCCCCAGTGCTGAAGGTCTCTTACAAGGTTGAAGCTACTCGTGTTGAGCAGCGCACCGACTTTGACAAGCTGATCATCGACGTGGAAACCAAGAACTCTATTTCTGCACGCGACGCCCTGGCATCTGCTGGCGGCACCCTGGTCGAGCTCTTCGGCCTGGCTCGCGAGCTGAACACCGCTGCTGAAGGCATCGAGATCGGACCATCCCCACAGGAGTCCGAGTACATCGCTGCTTACAGCATGCCAATTGAGGACTTGAACTTCTCCGTACGTTCGTACAACTGCCTGAAGCGTCAGGAAATCCACACCGTTGGTGAGCTCGCAGAGTGCACCGAATCGGACCTGCTGGATATCCGCAACTTCGGACAGAAGTCCATCAACGAGGTGAAGATTAAGCTGGCTAACCTGAATCTGGCTCTCAAGGACACCCCTGAGGACTTCGATCCAACCCAGCTCGAAGGCTATGACGCCGAAACCGGTGACTTCAAGGATCCGGCTGAATCCGAGTAAATAGCAATTGTGCTAGACCAAGGAAACCTTGGTCGCGCGCTCTACCTAATCCGCACACGAGGAGTACTTAAATGCCTACCCCTAAGAAGGGTGCCCGTCTCGGCGGCTCCGCTAAGCAGCAGGCTCACCTGCTGAGCAACTTGGCAGCTAGCCTGTTCGAGCACGGCGCTATCAAGACCACCGATGCGAAGGCGAAGATGCTTCGTCCTTACGCAGAGAAGATCATCACCAAGGCTAAGGGTGGAACCCTGGCTGACCGTCGTTCCGTGCTGAAGCTCATCCCACACAAGGATGTTGTTGCACACCTCTTCGACGAGTTGGCGCCACAGTTCGAAAACCGTGCAGGTGGCTACACCCGCACCGTTAAGCTGGACAACCGTGCCGGCGACAACGCTCCAATGTCCCAGATTTCCCTGGTTCTTGAGGAGACTGTTTCTGCAGAGGCATTCCGCGCTACCCGCGCAGCTGCTTCCAAGAAGGCTGAAGAAGAAGCTGTTGAAGAGACCTCTGTAGAGGAAACCACTGCTGAGGAAACCCCAGCAGAGGAGACCGCTACCGAGGAAGCTCCAGCAGCAGAAGAGGCTAAGGAAGAAGAGAAGTAATTCTCTTTATCTCCTAGTAGCTCTCAAGGGCCCTGTACCACTTAGGTACAGGGCCCTTTTCCTATGCGCGTCAGTTGTCCGCCATTGCCATACAACCTCTCGTGAAACTCTACGAGTGGCGGTGCTGCCGCACATGACCGATGGCTTCGGTGCCCAGATCCCCCAGATGCCCGAGAGGAATGACTGAGTCGTGTGGCGACCTACAGTTCACACTCTCGTTGGAGATGACCTAGCTATGGACCTAGCCATGCGCCTAAAGCTCTGCACCTACACGAGGGGCAGGAAGCAACGAGAGCTTTCAGGGGAGCCCTCTCACCTCAGGCACGGGCGGTGGGGTAGGAGGTGTTGAAATGCAAAAAGCTGAGGCCCACACCGTCTACTACGCGATGTGGGTCTCAGCCGACACATAAGGAGATATCCGAGGCAGCTCTTACAGCAAGCACCCTGACTTGCTGCTACTGTTCCCCTTCTGCTTCACAGTGCAGTAATTAAGCCTGTGGCAGGTACTGCTGGATCTGTGGCAGGAATGCTGCGATGCCGCCAGCGATTGCTGCGAGGATGCCAGCGCCGAACAGGAACTGCTCGTTCTCTGAGGAGCCTTCGCCATCTTCGGTTTCATCGGTGGAGCTGGAGACGTCGGAGGACAGGCCTTCGGTGGAGCCCTCAGAGTTCTCGCCATCTTCAGAGGAGCCCACGTCGGAGGAGAGCTGGTCTGCAGATTTCTCAAGGTTGGAGGACAGTTCCTCGCTGGACTGCTCGGCCTCGGAGGAGACGTCGCCTTCGTCTTCAGTGTTCTCGCCCTCAGAAGACTGGGTGACGCTGTCTGCGGAACCCTCTCCCTGTGCGAATGCGGTTGGTGCGGTCATTGCGCCTGCACCCATGAGTGCGGTTGCGGATGCTACAGCGGCGAACTTCTTGAACTTCTTCATAATGGTTGTTCCTTCCAGCTTTTGCTTTAGAGAAAATCTCATGCACGCCCAGCCTCGCCCCGAGGTGGTGCGGTGAACGTGCTCGGGAACCATTATTGCAACAGCGCAGCGGTGCGTGTCCACCTGAATTTTCGGTGACAGGTCACAGTTGTTGGTAGTTATTTCCATTTCTGTGAGTGATGCCCTTGGGAAAGGTTTGGCTTCACAGGCTTTTCCAAGCGCCCTCATGTGGGGGTACAATCGCGGGTTATGACTGATTTACCGAAGCTTGTCCGGTTGCGTTTCGACCTCGCCTACGATGGCACTGATTTTCATGGGTGGGCTAGCCAAAAAGGCGGGTTGCGCACGGTACAAGGGGTGCTTGAGCAGTGCTTATCGATGATCCTGCGCCACCCCATTGAGCTGACCGTCGCGGGTCGAACCGATGCTGGGGTGCATTCGGCAGGTCAGGTCGCGCATGCGGATGTCCCTGTTGACAGCCTTAATCAGCGCAGTATTGATGGGGATCCGGCGAAGCTGGTTCGCCGTTTAGCAAAGCTTGTCGATGATGATATCCGCGTTTCTAACGTCTCTTTTGCCCCTGAGGGATTCGATGCGCGCTTTTCGGCGTTGCGCCGGCACTATGTCTATCGCATCACCACTGATCCGGCGGGTGCTTTGCCCACTCGAGTGCGCGATACTGCGGTGTGGACTAGGGCAGTGGATGTCGATTTGATGCAGGAAGCCGCCACCACATTGGTAGGGCTGCATGATTTTGCGGCCTTCTGTAAGGCCAAACCCAATGCCACCACTATTCGGGATTTGCAGGAGTTTTATTGGGTGGATGCATCCACTGCAACTGAGCCCAACTTGTATGAAGCCCATGTCACCGCCGATGCTTTTTGCTGGTCAATGGTGCGCTCGCTCGTCGGTTGCTGCCTAGCTGTTGGCGAAGGGCGCCGCGATATCAACTTCGTGGAGGCAATGCTGGCTGAGTCAGAGCGTTCTTCTTCTATCCCCGTTGCCGCGGCGAAAGGCTTGTCCTTGGTTGGTGTGGACTACCCCGCGGACGAGGATTTAGCAGCGCGAACACTGGTCACACGGGATAAAAGGAGTGCTAACATTATTTAGGTTGCGTGTTTGCACGCACTTAAATATTCGGGGGAGTGTTTCGGGGAGTGTTTGACTGTGTCTAAATTGGCACCGACTACTAAGGCGCAAGTCTCAGGGCATAAGTTTTTAGTTCGTCGAATGCAACATGCGCTGGTCTTAGGTGACATCAGCATGATTCATGATCCATTAGCGAGTCGGCGCCGCGCGCTGATTTTCGGGGCCATCGCGGTGGTGCTCATTGCGTTGGGCTCGGGACTGTTGGCGTGGCTGCGTCCGGACCCGAATCCCGGTGATGCGCAATTGCTGCGCTCTGAACAGTCGCAACTGTATGTCCGCGTGGAAGAAACACTGCATCCGGTGGCGAATCTGGCGTCTGCCCGGCTGATTCTGGGGGAAGCCGCTGAACCAGCAAGCATCGGCAGTTCAGCACTAGAAGACGCAGCGCTGGGAACGCCGATCGGTATTGCAGATGCACCGATTGAGCTGGCAGCACCCCCAGAGATAGACCCATTGGCACCGCGCCCAGACAATACGTGGGCTGCGTGCCTGGCTCCACCCGGGCACGATGAGCCACCTTTTGTCACCAGTGCCACGCGCGACGGTGACGGGGTAGAGCATGAATTGGTGGTCAGCGTCGGCCATGAATTACAAGAACTGCCCGAACCAGCCGCAGCATATCTGAGACATCAAGACCGAGATTGGCTGGTTACTAGCGAAGGCCGTGCGCTGTTGCCTGCCGCTAATAGTGATGATGGGCGGATAATCCGCCGCGCGCTTAACCTATCGGAACCAGTCGAAGTACCGGCGGAATTCCTCAACGCATTTGCCGAAAACCCGCCGATTCGCCTGCCCGAGGTAGAACTGCTGCACGCAGATAACCAAACCTGGGCGCAGGTCGACGGCGGAATAGTAGCGCTCACAGAAACTCAGGCGAGGGTGTTGGCGGATGCTTCAGCACCACTTCGCACCGTATCCACCCAAGAACTTGCCGGGCTTGCCGATATCACCGACCCGGCCATTGATGTTCTTCCCGCTACGGTTCCGAGCATCGTTGATGGAGATTCCTGGTTGTGCGCCAATACTGAGGGCGCTGCGGTGGAACTTACTCCGGTGGATTCTTTGGTCGAGCTTCCCGGGGAAAGTTCCGCGAGCTATTTCACCGGGCTTAGCGGCGGTGCGGTCGCGGTAGATACCGGCTCAGGGGTGCACGTTATTGAGTCCACCGGCCGCCGTCATGAGCTTCCCGATGTCGCCCTGGTTGATGCTTTGGGCGTCGACGTGCAGGAAGCGGCGTGGCCGATCGTGAGATTGCTGCCTGAGGCGACCGCCCTGACGCGGGAGAACGCCTTGGCCGCAAGCTACTAACCATCCCTGCGATAAACAAGGCTATAAAACCAGCCCCGCCTATAGCGGCGATGAGCTTCCATAATCTGCCTTGCGCTGCAAAGCCTGCCGCCGGTGCAGGTGTTATCTCCACCGCGCGTTCTTCCACCACATAAGAAGCTGGTACGTGGCTTAGCGCTGCCAGTGGATCATGCACATTATTGGCTGACTGTGCCGCACCATAAATTATGTTGCGCACTTGGCGCGGGGATAGTCTCGGGTTGCGCTCCAACATCAACGCGACGGTGCCACTGACCGTGGGCGTGGCGTAGCTGGTTCCATTGAATCCACTTTCGCTGCCATTTTTGATTGCCCCACGCATCCAACCGGTGCCATTCGGATGCACGGCGATATTGACGGCTCCGGGCGCACTGACCCAGTCGCCTTCAATGACAGGCAAGGAGTACCCTGCTAGCTCATACTCGGTGGACAATGCTGCGACTGTAATAACAGTGTCTTCGATAGCAGGGTAGACCACCATGCCCGGCTCACAGTCACCATCGACATTGCCTGCCGATGCCAACACCACGACTCCCGCGCGCTCCGCCCTATCAAGAGCCTCGGTCAAGCCATGTGAATCGAGGTTTTCCGCCTGCTGTTTTGTCATGCAGGAAACCACCGAGAGGCTAATGACGCGCGCCCCGGTATCAACCGCAGCGTGCACGGATTCCGCCATGGTGGCCAATGACCCGGAACTTTCTGAATCCGGTGTAGAGCGATAGTGCAGGGAAGTTTGCCGAATAGCCATCAGCGTGGCATCGGGCGCGATGCCCATGTCCCGCGCGCCAATGACGCTGGCAACCACCGTGCCGTGAATATCGCAATCATGAAAGGGCGCAGGCGTATCGGGCACCACGAGGTCCGGGCCTGCTTCGAGCTGCGGAAACTGCTCGTGGGCAGAAACACCAGTATCAATGATGGCAACTTTGATGCCTTTGCCCGTGGCCAAAGAATGCAGCCGCGCGCGGTAGTCCTGCTGCGCTGGGCTAAACGACGGTGATTCCGCAGAACCCAGCGGCACCGCGCACGCGGTATCTTGTGCCCACGCTGGAGCCGTCGGTGCTGCAATGGCAATCGGTACCAGAATTAGTGCTGCGAGCGCACTTGCCATCCGGCGCATTATCCCAGACCCCGAATGAACTCGAAGAGCCCGGCCAGATGCGCGGCCATCGGCAAACATGCAACCAGCGCAACTGCCTCCAACCGCTCAAACCACTGGATGGTTGTCGGCGTTGCATGTTGGATTCGCGGCGCCCACCACGGGGAAACCAGTGCCAACACGATGGGAATGCACGCCGCCATCCACAGTGTGATGTGTACCTGCCCGTGAAAATCAGCAACCGCAACTACCACCGGCGCGCAGACTGCCGCGGCAGCAGCCAGCACCGTCATGGACCACGCAGCCACAACCTGCCGGTGACGCGCTGCGTGCAGCAGCACCGCAAAACACAACGCAAGGCACAACAGTGTGCTCACAATTGGTGTCGTTGAGCTGGTCAGCGCCAAATACGCCAGCGCAACAACCGTGACGATTGTTAGCCCTAAACAAATCCCTTCATATATAAAGTGCGCACGCTGCGAGCGTTCATCAATGTTGTCCACCATCTCATCTGAGACCGCCAAGTCCTGACCAGCGGTAGGCAACTGTGGAACCCGCAGGCCAGCGGCCATAGTAGAGAGCCCGGGCGCAACGGCAATAATGATGACCGCTGCACCAACCACAGCCCCAGCACTATGAGGCACGGTCAACGCTGCGAGAACCAATAAACCCCCAATGGTGGTGGCCGCACCCGTGGTGCGCGCATGCGAAATCGCTAAAACATGGCAGGCCAACGCCATCACTGCGCAGGCTAGTGCTGCGGCATAAAGTCCGTAACTTAAACCCCGCGCGGTATCAATCGGCCAGCCAGAAACCGCAATGCCCGCAGCAATCGGTGCTGCCGAAATCACCAACCATGCCAGCACCAGCTGCCGATGCCACACCGCCAACACCAACGCGCCCAACGCAATCGTTAACCCAGCTAGAGCAATAGACCCCGCAATTTGTGAGGACCCTAAGAATCCAACCACCCCGCCGGCAGCACACAACGCAACTACTGCCCACAAGGTCTGCAAACCACGCGCGGGCTGGTCAGTGCCTGAATGCACCAATGCCTCAGCCGAGTCACGGATGACCGGCGCCGGTAGGTCCTCGGATGGTGAAAGTAGCAGCACCGATCCATCGACAAGCTGCGTGGCAGACAGTGGCGCCGACTGATCCACAGGGCGTCCGGCGGCGGTTGATGCGCGCCACGGACGAGTCACCGACGGTGCCCCCACAAAGTCCGTGACCTCGGACATCAATTCATTCAATGAAGATGAGACCGGCAACGCCAAGTCTGCTTCTTTGCGGAATTCACCCACGTGACAACGCACCGTGACCCGCACACTTTGTGAAAAACTCACTGTTCCCCCGAAATAAAGTTTGAAATTTGTTGGCACCCCACCTTGCCCAACCGTATCTATTGTGGCTTACTTGTTAGAGCGTGTCCACTGTTTTGGACACTGCCTTTTCGGGGATGAGGGGGAAATTTAATATGCGCGTTGTCGATCCGATCTCGTTTGCACTGCGAGATCCAGCGCCGCCACTACCAACGGGCAGCCTTGATGCTGAACCCGTTCCGCAGGCAGCCCGCAGCCAGCCGCTGCCGCTGATGCGAATTTTGATGCCGCTGATCATGGTGGTGGTCATGCTGGGCATGGTCGCGATGATGGTGCTGTCTTCCAACGGCGCACCGAATCCGATGATGTTGATGTTCCCGATGATGATGCTGGCCTCAATGGCCATGATGTTTAATCCACAAAGCGCGAATGACCCGGATGAATCTCGGCGTACTTATCTGCGGCATCTATCTTCACTTCGTGATGAAGCTCTAGACAATGGCGAATCCCAGCGAAGGCATGAACTGCACCGGCATCCCGCGCCAGAAGATTTGCAGGCATTGGCGGGTACCGCGCGCATGTGGGAGCGCGCCGGGGGAGATGAAGACGCGTTTGAGATACGCATCGGCCTTGGACCTGCAGCCCTGGTCACACCCATCAACGTGGCCGAATCCGGCGCGGCGGAGGACCTCGATCCTGTCTGCTCGGTGCGGTTGCGGCACACGCTCGCCGCGGTGAGCACAGTGTCGGATATGCCGGTTGCGTTGCAGCTGCAAGCCTTCCGCTTTCTAGGATTCGCTGGGGACGGAGCGCGGGATGTTGCGCGCGCGATGGTGCTGCAGCTGGCTATGTTTCACGGTCCGGAGACAGTTGGCTTCCGCGTTATCGGCGAAGGCTGGGAGTGGTTGAAGTGGCTGCCGCATACTCGGAATCCGGACGCGGCGGGGTTTGTGTGCTTGCTTGTTGATGACACCCCGACCACCGGGGTGGAGCCCTTTATCGATGATGCTGGTGTGCACTGCATCGTCGATATCGCATCGCGGCGCACCACAGCATTGGGCGTGCGAGCTGAACAAGAGGGGCTTTTATTACTTGTCGATGACGGCCTGCGTGTTGTCACCGCCGGCGGTGACGAGGAACTTGGCATACCCGACATGGTCAGCGAAGAATCAGCTGTGACCTGCGCACGGGCGCTCGCGCGCTTTAGCCGCCCTGAGATGACTGCCACCGATACCCGCCTTGACCTACTGAGTTTGCTGGGATTTTCTGATGTCTCGGAAATGACTGGCCCTGCGTTATGGCCAGGGCGCGTGGGCGCCGCACGGCTCGCAGTACCAATTGGGTTGTCACCTTCACAGACACCGGTGATGATAGACCTGAAAGAATCCGCCCAGGGTGGTATGGGTCCACACGGATTGTGCATTGGCGCCACGGGCTCGGGTAAATCGGAAGCGCTGCGCACCATCGTGTTATCCCTTGCCGCAACGCACAGTCCGGATGAACTGAACTTTGTCCTCGTGGACTTCAAGGGCGGCGCCACATTTCTGGGTTGTGACTACTTGCCGCACACAGCCGCGGTGATTACCAACTTAGAAGATGAATCCTCACTGGTTGAGCGCATGTATGATGCGATCTCCGGGGAGATGAACCGCCGGCAGGAGATCCTGCGTGATGCCGGAAACTACGCCAACGTCACCGATTACACCACCGCGCGGCTAAGCGGACAGGAAGACTTGGCACCACTCCCAGCGCTGGTCATCGTGGTCGATGAGTTCTCAGAATTGCTCATGCAGCACCCTGACTTCGCTGAGCTTTTCGTTGCGGTCGGCCGCTTGGGCCGTTCCTTGCACGTGCACCTGCTGCTCGCATCGCAGCGCCTGGAAGAAGGAAGGCTGCGCGGACTGGATTCACACTTGTCTTATCGCTTGGGATTGAAGACGTTTTCTGCTGCTGAGTCACGTCAGGTCCTAGGAGTTCCGGATGCTTATCACCTGCCCGGCGAACCGGGCGCTGGATATTTGAAGACAGATGCTGATGCGCTTAGTCGATTTCAGGCCTTCTACGTGTCTGGTGGCGTGGTGCGTGAGACCGTACCAATTGCCCAAGACGAAGAAAGCCGCATGGGAATCAAAGAGTTCAACGGCTGGGATGAAGATTTCTCATCGTCGATTACCCCAGATACTTACGTGGATAACTCCACTACGCTGCTTGATGAAGTCGTGGATGCCACCCGCGCCGAAGCTTTGGCACGCGGGCAATCCGCTCATCGCGTGTGGCTGCCGCCGCTGCCGCAAGCCATTGAACTACCAGCCATCGCGGCGGACTTCGTCCCGGAAGAAGGCGTAGGCATCCAAGCACCGATCGGAATCATCGACAGGCCCTACTACCAGCGCCAAGACCCACTCATGGTGGACCTGACGTCCGGCCACATGGCGCTGTGTGGCGGTCCGCAATCCGGCAAGTCGACGGCACTGCGCACCATTGTCGCATCGTTGGCCGCAGCGTATTCGCCAGAATTCTTACGCTTCTACGTCATTGACTTGGGCGGCGGGCAGCTGTCCGCGCTGGAACGCCTGCCGCATGTGGCAGCTGTTGCCGGGCGTCACGAGGACGAGAAGGTCCGCCGCATCATTGATGAAGTATCCGGCCTGGTGGACTTTCCCGAAGCACGCCATACCTTCCTGGTCATCGATGGCTGGCACGCGATTGGAACATCCGGCGCGGAATTTGAAGATCTCAGCGAAGCACTGACCAGACTCGCTGCCGACGGTCCTTCCGCGCACGTGCACGTCATTATTTCCACGCCGCGCTGGACCACCATGCGCCCAGCTATCCGCGATCTCATCTCAGAACGGCTAGAGCTCAAACTCGGTGAGCCCATGGACTCGCTGTTAGACCGCAAGAAACAACAAAAACTTCCCAGCGCACCGGGCCGCGGAATTACACCGGCGGGAGAGTTCTTCCTCTTCGCCAGCACATCGCGCCAGGATATCGCCCATATTGAAACCTCCTGGGCAAACGTGGCAACGGTGCCGAAGCTTAAAATGTTGCCGCAACAGCTCACCGTCGCAGACCTCGATCCCTCAGCCGACGACATTCCATGGGGTCTTGGCGGCCGGGACTTGGACACCCAATATTGGGATACCCGCATGAACTTCGTGGTTATCGGCACTTCTGGTGTGGGTAAGTCCTCGCTGTTGGCCACCTTGCTGCAGGGGATTGCTGCCAAAGACAGTGCTGAGGCACGCATTGTGCTTATCGATGAACGCCGTGCCCACCTTGGCACCATCGAACAATCGATGCTGGCGGCTTATTCAGCGACTTCCGCTGCGACGGAAAAGGCAGTGCGCGATACCGCGACCACGCTCAAAGCTCGCCTGCCGGGCCCAGACGTTACGCCGGCAGAGCTTGCCGCACGCAGTTGGTGGACCGGGCCGGATATTTACGTTGTCATCGATGACCTTGACCTGGTCAGTGAAATGGCGCTGGCGCCCTTGGTGGAGTTGTTTCCGCATGCCCGCGATATTGGCCTGCACATTGTGGTTGCGCGGAAAGCCGGCGGAATCGGGCGCGCACTGTTCGGGCAGTTCCTGTCTAACCTGCGCGATACCCAACCGGCAGTCTTTGTCATGGATTCCCCGCGTGATGAAGGCGCGATGTTTGGAATCAAACCAGCGAATCAGCCGGTTGGACGCGGGCAACTGGGGATTGGTGGGCAGTTGGTCGGGCTGTGCCAGGCCGCGCTGCCGGTGCTCAAAGAAGTTGAAAACGAAGCAGGGAATGAAGGTTAGAAGATGTCGTTATATGAATCCACCACGGTCAATCTCACCATCACGGTGTTAGATACGGCCACCATATTTGAAGGGCCAGAGTCGATCTATCGTTATGATCTCCCTGGCACAGCCATCGTGGAAGGCTGGGCACTATCCGGTGTGATGGAACAGGCACAAAAGCTGCTGCCTGCCCAATGGCCGGATGTGCGGGTTGCGGTCGTCGCGGATTCCTCCGGCGGGCCAATGTCGCATGAAGCAGTAAAGATTATTCGCCGTCAGCTGCAAGTCCACGATGTCATCATTGCCGAACGCGAACCGGTCACAGCTCTAGCCATCCCACAGCATGAACCAGAAGAACTAGAGCCCGAAGAAATCATCGATGATGATGAGATTATCCGCCCGGTAGGTGATGAAGAATCCTTTCTTGAGCGCATTAAACAGCGTAAAGGACTCATTGCGATCATCGTGGTGGTAGTGCTGATCATCATCCTTATCGCGTGGTTCTTCTTGCGCAGTGCGACTAGTGCTGCCAGCGATTCCGCTGCGCCAGTGAACACAACTTCGATCGCTGAAGTAGGGCCGGCACCGGAGATATCAACGCAGGCATCGGAAACTTCGGGAACACAGGCAAACACTAGTGCGGCACCGGCGCATCAAACAATCGAAGCCGGGGGACTGCGCGTCATGCTGCCCGCAGGATTTACCCATACGGAAGAAGAAGGCCTGGTTACTGCGACCGGTCAAGACCCGAATCTGCGCATCATTATGGCGATGGACCCGCTCTATGCCGTACCCGCCAACGCTTTATTTGCAGAAGTCCGCGCGCAGATCGACAGCGACGAAACCTTGTCCAACCCACATGAAGCCAATGGCCGGTTGACTTATTTGGAGCATCCGGGCGATGACTCTGAGGTTACTTGGACAACCTGGGTAGAAGATGACCAGCAAGTATCGCTGGGATGCCACACCCGCAAGGCGCCCAGCATGGCGCAGCGCGCCGCGTGCCGAATGGCTTCGGAGTCCATAGAAAAAGTTTCTTAAACAACTTCGGGAACCTTCCGGGATAAGGCTGAGTCCAATGTAGTTAAGGAAGCACGGTAGGGGGTTTGACCGCAGCTTCCGATGGACACATAACGCACACTCACAACCCATAAGAAGGGGCTAGACCAATGAGCCAAATGTTTAAGACCGAAGCAGAAGTGATGGTCGCGACCGCAGGCCGCGTCGACAACACCAATGATGAAGTATCCGCTGAACTGACCCGCCTGCAGGGCGTCGTGGACCAGGTTCGCGCCAGCTGGACCGGTTCCGCGCAGGTGTCCTTTGACAACTTGATGAACCGCTATGACGCATCCTCGCAGCAGCTGCAGGAAGCACTGCTTTCCATCAGCGAAAACATTCGATCGAATGCTCGCAATTTCGATAATGTCGAGGCGCAAAACCAGGACGCGTTCAACAACGTCGGCGGCGGACTCGCCCTCTAATTCGCACACAAATTCATACCTCTATATATAAGGACACGAAGGAATAGTCACCATGAGCGAAATCAAGTACCAATTCGGCGCCATCTCCAACGCCGCCGCTGATATCAACTCCACCGCTTCCCGCATCAACGGTCTGCTCGATGACCTCAAGGGCGTCATCGCGCCGATGGCAGCAACCTGGGAAGGCGAATCTGCTGCGGCATACAACGAGGCGCAGGCCAAGTGGGACAAGGCAGCAGCTGAGCTCAACACCGTGCTGGCCACCATCTCCAACACCGTTTCCCAGTCCAACGACCGCATGAGTGACGTCAACCGTCGCGCCGCAGCAAGCTGGGGATAACTGAATTCATTAACCATTCATTCATTCAGTAATGAACTAATGTCCCAGGCGGGATAACACACCAGGTGCGCAGGCGAGATTGCGCTTTTCGATGCATGGGCTTTGCATCGGCAAGCAATGCAATACTGCGCACCTGGTGTGTTTTGGTTTTCTGGGTATCGGCGATTATGCTAGATACCCTGTGTGCTTTGTCGGGCTTAGTCCGACGCACTGTCTGCAGGTCTCCACCGGCCGCTGCATGACAATGTATGGGCACGTAGCGCTGGCCGGCAGCCCCCAGAGACAACTCCAAGGAGTCATTTTGTCTACTTTCCACCCAAAGAGCGGTGACATTACCCGTAAGTGGTACGTCATCGACGCAACTGATGTGGTTCTGGGCAAGCTTGCTTCCACCGTGGCAGACCTGCTGCGCGGCAAGCACAAGCCTCAGTTCGCACCAAACGTTGACTGTGGTGACCACGTCATCATCATCAACGCTGAAAAGATTCACATTTCTTCCAACAAGCGCGACCGCGAAATGCGTTACCGCCACTCCGGTTACCCGGGTGGCCTGCGCACCATGACCCTGGGCCAGTCCCTGGATGCTAACCCAGCGCGCGTTATCGAAGAAGCTGTTACCGGCATGATGCCACACAACAAGCTTTCGAGCTCCTCTGCTAAGAAGCTTCATGTCTTCAACGGCGCAGAGCACCCATACGCCGGCCAGAAGCCGGAGACCTTCGAGTTTAAGCAGGTGGCACAGTAATGGCTGATAACGAAAACTTCGAGAACAACGTAGCTGACGCTGCTGACATCGCTGCAGCAGCTGCCGCTACCGAAGAGTTCACCAACACCATTGGTGATTCCATTGCTCCAGAGGCATCCGCAGAGACCGAAGCTGAAGCTCCAGTCCTGCACGAGGGCCCAATCCAGACCGTTGGTCGTCGTAAGCGCGCAATTGCTCGCGTACGCATGATCGCTGGTTCCGGTGAGATCACCGTTAACGGCCGTACCCTGGACAACTACTTCCCGAACAAGCTTCACCAGCAGGACGTTCTCCTGCCATTGACCTTGCTTGATCGTGAAGGCCAGTTCGACATCAAGGTTTCCGTCAACGGCGGTGGCCCAACCGGTCAGTCCGGCGCTTTGCGTCTGGCTATTGCCCGTGCACTGAACGTCTACAACCCAGCTGACCGCGCAGCCCTGAAGAAGGCTGGTCTGCTGACCCGTGACGCACGTGCAGTTGAGCGTAAGAAGGCTGGTCTGCACAAGGCACGTCGTGCTCCGCAGTACTCCAAGCGTTAATCTTCGCTTTTTGCCTCATTCCCGTCGCACTCTCCTTGTGGAAGTTGCGGCGGGTTTGTTCGTTTTCGGGGTTCGATAGTTTCCCGCCCCGAGTCAGCGAAGCATGCACCGAACGTGCATAATCTATTGTTATGACTCGACTTTTTGGAACTGATGGCGTCCGTGGCCTGGCAAACAAGAAACTCACCCCGATTCTGGCGTTGAAGCTGGGACAAGCAGCGGCGGAAGTGCTGACTGCGGACCGTGAATCCTATGAACTTCGACCAACGGCGGTGATTGGCCGGGATCCTCGCGTCTCTGGTGAGATGCTGGATGCTGCTATCGCTTCTGGTTTGGCGTCGCGCGGTGTGGATGTTGTACGGGTTGGTGTGTTGCCGACGCCGGCTATCGCTTTTCTTACCGATGACTACGGTGCGAACCTAGGCGTCATGATTTCCGCGTCGCACAACCCGATGCCGGATAATGGCATTAAGTTCTTCACCGCCGGTGGCCGTAAGCTGCCAGATTCCATCGAGGATCAGATTCAGGCGACCATGGAAGGCTTGAGCGAGGAAGGCCCAACTGGTACGAATCTGGGACGGATTATTTCTGAGGCTCCTGACGCCCGTGACCGCTACCTGAAGCACCTGCGTGAGGCAGTTGCTGTAGACCTGTCCGGCTTGAAGGTTGTGGTGGATGCTGCAAATGGTGCTGCATCCCGCGTCGCGATTGAAGCTTACCGCGCTGCCGGTGCGGAGGTCGTGCCGATTCACAACAAGCCAAACGCGTTCAACATCAACGAAAACTGCGGTTCCACCCACATTGAAAAGACTCAGGAAGCCGTTGTCGAGCACGGTGCGCACCTGGGCTTGGCCCATGACGGTGATGCTGACCGTTGCTTGGCTGTCGATGCTGAGGGAAATCTGGTTGACGGCGACCAAATCATGGCGATCTTGGCCGTGGGTATGAAGGAAGAAAACAACCTGCGCTTCAACACCTTGGTTGCAACAGTGATGTCGAACCTGGGTTTAAAACTCGCCATGAAGGAACAGGGCATTGAGGTGCGTGAGACCAAGGTGGGCGACCGCTACGTGGTCGAAGAGCTCATCCGTGGAGACTTCTCCCTCGGTGGCGAGCAGTCCGGCCACATCGTGTTGCCTGAAGACTGCACTACTGGCGATGGCACCTTGTCGGGCCTATCCCTGATGGCGCGCATGGCGAAGACCGGCAAGTCTTTGAAGGAACTGGCTTCGGTGATGACCGTGCTGCCACAGACGCTGATTAACGTTCCTGTGTCCAACAAGGCGGCCATCATGGATTCTGCTGATGTTCGCGCTGCTATCGCGCAGGCGGAAGAAGAACTCGGTGAATCCGGCCGTGTGCTGCTGCGTCCTTCCGGCACTGAGGAACTGTTCCGCGTCATGGTTGAAGCGGCCGAAGAAGAGCAGGCCCGCAAGGTTGCTGGCCGTCTCGCTGCGGTAGTCGCAGCCGTTTAAAAACGCCGCCGCTAAAACTTTTTAGCCCTTCCCCGGAACCTTCGAGTCGAGGTTCCAGTCCAATATTGATAGCGCACAAATTCGTGTGAATTCATGGACTTATCAAAGGGGGAGGGCTTTTTCGTGTCTGATGTACACTTCGACCATTCCGAAGCCGTCGGGAAACTCAATGACCTCATCGCTGAAACCACCGGGCGTCAGGATGCTTTGAATCAGCGGCTGCCGCATTTCCCGCAGGCCGCTGCCGGCCGCGACTTCGACGGCTACGCCCGCCGTATCCAATCCAAGCTCGCAACGATTCATAAGCTTCGCAACTATCGCTTGCAGAATATCTCCAACTCGGCGCGGGCTGCGATTGCTGAGTTCGACGCCGCCAAGGCTACCGATGAAGGCTCAGCCGCCGCGTTCCGCCAGTTTGAGATTGGGGAGGGCAAATGAGTTCAGTCGCATCTCAAGCCTCCAGCAAGCTTGCAGAATTCCAAACCACAGTCGCTGAGTTCCAAGCCGCCTCCGCCGGACAATACGCGGGCCCGTCGACTCCCTTCGAACTCATTTGGGACCGAATTCAATCCACCGACGGACTCGAATCTTACAAACTCGTCGAACAAGTCGAGGCCGCCGTCGGCCCTACCAGAGAAGAACGCGATAGTCGTGGCAGTGGCAAGAAAGGCAAGGGCAATGCAGGACTCATTGGAATCGCTGGCGGGCTTTTAAAGAACCTTCTTCTGGGAACGATAACGTCGTTTGGTGGCGGCATGATTGCGGACCGCATCAGGAAACTCTTGAATGATGACGAAGAAGATGATGATCAGTGCAGCGCACTTATTGACGATTCCAAGAAGTGCGCGGACACCATCGACGATATTTGCAGTACATCTGATTCGGCGATGTCAAGCATTCTTGAATCAAGCACTGGCTTCCTTTCCCTGCTAACCGAGGTGCTGCGGCGTACACCGCAGGGAATGCTGGTAACCGGTGTTCTGATGGCCGGAAACTACCTGATTGAAAACACCAATGATCAGGTCGTGGGAACGTGCCAAGACCGTGATGACTTTCTGGATAAGTGTTACGAGGAACTCCTTAAGAAGTGCGATTGCATCTGCGATCGACCACTGCCGGAAGAACCACCAGAGACGGGCAACTGCCCAGCGCCTGAACCACCCGCCGGTGAATACGGTTGTGAACCACCGCCGAAGGAAGTCGAGCCGTGCCCAGAACCAGAACCTGCGCCGGAACCAGAGCCACAACCTGAACCACAGCCTGAGCCGGAAAAGAAGAATCCAAACGAGACCAAGCCTGTGGAAACCATGCCGGTAGAAAACCCACCGGCGCAGAACCAGCCGGCGGAGAACCCAAAGCCGCAGCAGCCGTCGAATCCGACGCCAACCCAGCCGGTAGAAACCCCGAACGTGCCGAAAGACACGGATAAAGATAAGGGCACAGACAAGGGCAAGGACAAGGCCGAGTGTGAGAAGCCAAAGTGCCCACCAGAGGAAAAGCAGCAGCAAGAGCCGAAGCCAGAACCAAAGCCAGAGCCGAAGCCGGTAGAGAGCTGCGAACCTGAGCCAGCAGATGACTGTATCGATGAGCCAGAAGAGCCAACTGTGCCTGCTGAGCCAACGGAGGAGGAGAAGTGCGAGGTTGAGGAATCAACCAGCTGCAGCGGCCTGCTAGGCCTGGTCGGTGCGGGTGTTGCCATCCTGGGTATCGGTGCGCTGATGTTCTTCGTTGCTGAGCATCTAGAAATCTTTGGAGAGACTCCAGAGCCAGCACCAGAACCTGAACCGGAGCCCGAACCGGCTCCTGAGCCAACACCGGAACCGGAAGAGCCGAAGGGTGGCGTGAAGCCACCGCCGGAGGATTTGTCGAAGGTTCCTGAGCCCACACCGCCACCGAAGAAGGTGCAGGCGGTCTCAGGTGCGGCAGATATTGTCGTAGAAAGCTCGGCCCCAGCGCAAGAGTATGCAGGCAGCGCAGCTGGAAGTGCCGCTGGTAGTTCGGCTGCTAGCTCAGTAGATAGTTCGTCAAGTAGTTCACCGGCACGAAAGGCAGGGGCTTGGTAATGGATTTTGAAGATTTCGCGCAGCAGTTTCGCAAGCGAGCAGCAGAGCGCCTCACCGAATTTGAAAAGACGCTGGAAAAAGCGCAGCGTGACCTCGAAAAGTCAGCGGAACGAGCAGCGGCACAAGCCAAGCAGGACGCCCAAGCAAAACAGAGCCAGCACAGCCAGCACAGCCAGCACGGGCAACAACGGCAGCAGTGGGGTCAAGCGCAGCCAGCACAGTATGCTCAGCCGGTGTCGCAAAATCGTCCGTTGGATTACCGCACGCCAGATATTCCGGGCGCTGTGAAACAACCGCCGCCGGGGCAGGATACGCCCGTGCAGCAGCCGGTAGAAAAACAGCAAACCCCAGCGCCGCGAAAGGCGCCGGGGCAGGTGAAGTCAGTGCTGCGAAGAGGCTAGGTTAGAAATCCTGCTTGGCAGGAAGAAGCTCATCCTTGGTGGGCTCACCGGCCTTCTTCGCAAGCTCGTCGCCAAAGTAGCTTTCAACGCCCTTGGCAGCGGCATCTGGCTCGGAGAAATCAGAGTAAGTCTTATCGCCTTCGAGCTGGTGCAGCAAGAAACCAACCATCAGGCCGCGGGCGATTTCCGCCTGCGAAGCCTGGAAAGCACCAGAGCCGATAACTAGCTTGTACAGCAGGTCCTCGGAGAAACCCTGCTGAGTGCCCTTTTCAACTTCGCGGTAGACAACGTCGCCGCCGAAGTTGTAGGCGAGCTTCGCTGTGTTACCAGCGTTGAAAATATCGGAGCGACCGGAGCCGATGATAAGACCAGGAATGTCGAGGCGGCGCGCCGCGGCATCGGCAGAAGGCGAAGTCTGAGCAGGGTAGTAGGCGCCAACGGCCTTGACCTTGTCATTGTCTACAGCAGACAAAATGGCAGTGCCGCCACCCATGCCGTGGCCGATCAGACCAAGCTTGTGCGGGGAGACAGAAATATTGCTGTTGCCCAGCTTCACGCCGGCAGCAACCTGCAGGCTGGACTCCAGGTCAGCAGCCAAGTTGCGGTGGTTTGGGATAAGCCCGGTTTCGGTGTCCGGTGCGACAACCACAAAGCCCCAGCTAGCCAGGTGGCGCAGCGTGGCGTGGTAATCCTTGACGCTTTTGCGCCAGTCATGCCCAAAAGCGACAGCTGGAAGACCCTTGCCTTCCGCCGGGGTGTAGACCTTGCCGGGCAGGCCGGCGTAATCAAGATCGCCGACGAGCACGCGGTGGCTTCCACGCTTGGACAACGTTGCCAGGTGTTTCTTCAAATTCGCAGACACATCACCCAGGATAGAACAAGATAACTTTCGATGATGCACCAACTGCGCCAAATGCGGGGAAATTATAAGGAACAGGGGTAGAAAAACTCCCTCCGCTCAGAATTTTTTGCAGCCGGTTTTCCCTGCTATCGGGAATATGTGCAAATTTGACGCTCTGCCTGGATCGATGAGATACAATAACCTGTTGTAAAGTTTAGGCTCATGTGTGGAATCGTAGGATATGCCGGTCACCCGTCCGATAACCGTAAGTACTTTGCTGAAGATGTTGTCCTGGAGGGACTGCGCCGTTTGGAATACCGCGGCTATGACTCAGCAGGTCTTGCTGTGTACTCCGATGGGGAAGTCCATTGGCGTAAGAAGGCAGGCAAGGTTGCGGCGCTAGAAGGCGAAATCGCGGCGCGCCCATTGCCAGAATCGGTGCTTGGCATTGGTCACACCCGCTGGGCAACCCACGGTGGCCCGAGCGATGTTAACTCCCACCCACATGTTGTGGCGGGCGGCAAGATTGCTGTGGTTCACAACGGCATTATTGAAAACTTTGCTGAGCTCAAGGCTGAGATGCAGGCGAAGGGCTATCACTTCGTATCCGAGACCGATACCGAGGTCGCGGCGACTGTCTTGGGCGATTTGTTCAAGGAAACGGGCGAGCTGACTTTGGCAATGCGCAAGGCTTGCCAGCTTTTCGATGGTGCTTTTACCCTGCTCGCCATCCACGCCGAGCAGCCAGATCGTATTGTCGCTGCACGCCGTGACTCCCCGCTAGTTATTGGTCTCGGTGAGGGCGAGAACTTCCTGGGCTCTGATGTGTCGGGCTTTATTGACTACACCAAGAAGGCCGTCGAGATGGAAAACGATCACATCGTGACCGTCACCGCCGACGAGATTGTCATCACCGATTATGAAGGCAACCCGCAAGAAGGCAAGCGCTTCGACATCGAATGGGATGCAGCAGCTGCGGAAAAAGGTGGCTTTGCTTCTTTCATGGAGAAGGAAATCCATGACCAGCCAGCAGCAGTGCGTGACACCCTGATGGGCCGCGTTGATGAAAAGGGCAACCTGGCCATCGACGAGCTGCGCATTGATGAGTCGCTGCTGAAGTCTATCGACAAGATCATCGTTATCGCCTGCGGCACCGCGGCATATGCCGGCCACGTTGCGCGCTACGCCATCGAGCACTGGTGCCGTATCCCAACCGAGGTGGAACTGGCACACGAGTTCCGCTACCGCGACCCAATCGTGAACGAGAAGACCCTGGTTGTCGCTCTGTCGCAGTCGGGTGAAACCATGGATACCCTCATGGCGGTGCGCCACGCACGCCAGCAGGGCGCGAAGGTTATCGCAATCTGCAACACTCAAGGCGCATCCATCCCACGTGAGTCGGACGCAGCGCTGTACACCCACGCTGGTCCAGAAATCGCTGTGGCGTCCACCAAGGCTTTCTTGGCGCAGATCACCGCGACCTATGTCCTCGGCCTGTACCTGGCGCAGCTGCGCGGCAACATGTTCGCCGACGAAGTCGAGGCCATCCTGTCTGAGCTGCGCGCCATGCCGGACAAGGTGCAGAAGGTTATCGACGGCGAGGACGATGTCACCAAGCTGGCACAGTCCATGCAGGACGCCACTTCCGTGCTGTTTTTGGGCCGCCACGTTAGCTTCCCAGTTGCACTGGAAGGCGCGCTGAAGCTCAAGGAAATCGCTTATCTGCACGCCGAGGGCTTTGCAGCGGGCGAGCTTAAGCACGGCCCAATCGCCCTGGTGGAAGAAGGCCAGCCGGTCTTCGTTATCGTGCCATCGCCACGCGGCCGCGATTCCTTGCACTCCAAGGTTGTATCCAACATTCAGGAAGTTCGCGCGCGCGGCGCAATCACCATCGTGATTGCTGAAGAAGGCGATGAGGCAGTGGAGGCATACGCTAACCACATCATCCGCATTCCACAGAGCCCAACGTTGATGCAGCCGCTGCTGGCTACGGTGCCACTGCAGATCTTCGCCTGCAAGGTTGCAGAGTCCAAGGGCTATGACGTGGATCAGCCACGTAACCTTGCTAAATCCGTCACCGTGGAATAACCGACCTACAATAAGGCCCATGTCGCTTCTTTCCACTCGAATCAACCTGGATGCCATCTCGCACAACGTGAGGCTGCTGAAGGATTTAGTTGGCCCCGATGTGCGCTTAATGTGCGTGGTCAAGGCGGATGCCTACGGCCACGGCGTGGAGCGGGTCGCGCCGGTCATGCTCAAAGCCGGCGCGGATGTCCTCGGTTGTGCCACGGTGGATGAGGCGGTCGCGCTGCGCAAGCTGGGCATTGATGCCCCGCTGGTGGCGTGGATGTGGGAGCCGCAGCAGGATCTCTCGGATGCGTTGAGCTCCGACATCGTTATCGGGGTTCCATCGCTGGCTCACGCCAAGACGCTGGTGGAGATTGAGGTTCCGGTCAAGGTTGTCATCAAGGTGGAGACGGGGATGCACCGCAATGGCGTGGACCGTCAGCTGTGGGATGAGGTTTTCGCCTTGCTTGCCGATGCCCCGCATATCGAAGTCACAGGCCTCATGTCGCACTTAGCGTGCGCGGATGAACCGGAAAATCCCCATACCGATGTCCAATCGGCAGAGTTCCGCGAGGCCATTGCGCGTGCACGCGAGCTGGGCTTGGAGTGCCCGATTAACCACTTGGCAAATTCCCCAGCAACCCTGTCGCGCAAGGATTTGCACTTTGACCAGGTGCGCGTCGGCCTGGCCTCTTATGGCTTAGAACCCATCGCGGGCGTTGAACATAGCCTGCAGCCGGCGATGACGTGGGCGGCGAACATAATCAACGTCAAACCCATCAAACAAGGCGAGTCTTCGTGTTATGGCCTGACATGGACTGCCCCGGCAGATGGATATCTGGCGGTTGTGCCCGTCGGTTACGCCGATGGCCTGCCGCGTTCAGTGCAGGGCTCACTCAACGTCACCATCGGTGGCATGTCCTATCCTCAGGTCGGACGCGTTTCCATGGATCAGATCGTGGTGGATTTGGGAGAGAACCCTTTTGGCGTGCAGGCCGATGATGAGGCCATCATTTTTGGCGAAGGCGGCCAAAGTGCAACAGAGCTTGCCGATGCCATTGGCACCATCAACTATGAAGTTGTCTGCCGCCCCACCGGGCGCACCAAGCGCACCTACGAGGGAGGAATCGACCTATGAGTTTTCCACTCGAAGGACGCGAAGAATTCGCCACCGCAGAAGACACCCAAGCCTTTGGTGAGGCACTAGGCAAGACTTTGCGCGCCGGCGACGTGCTCATCATGGACGGGCCACTGGGAGCTGGAAAAACCACGCTGACCCAGGGCATCGCACGGGGCATGCAAGTTAAAGGCCGGGTAACTTCACCGACTTTTGTGATTGCACGCGAGCACCGTTCCCTAGTTGGCGGTCCCGCTCTTGTGCACGTGGATGCCTACAGGTTGTTGGGCGAAGAAGCCGGCGCAACCGACCCTTTGGGCGAGCTCGACTCGCTGGACCTGGACACCGACTTGGATGAGGCCGTAGTCATCGCCGAATGGGGCGGGGGATTAGTGGAGCAGATTTCCGAGCGCTATCTCCTTATTTCCTTGGACCGCGAATCCGCGCTGGAAGAAGACCCGGATTCCCACGCGCGCATCATTTCTTGGCGTTGGGTGGACAATTCCTGAATTTTCGCCTCCGGTTGTTAACACAGGCGATATCGCGCGTACTGTATAACGGTGAATCTTCACACCCCCATGCACTAGTTTTTCAAATTTAGAGGAGTTCCATGATTTCGCAAAAGTCCAAAGCACTCATCGGCGTTATTGTTGCAGGCTGGCTAGTCGTGCTCATGGGCTTGATTGCCTTCAACGCCACCCGTGCTGAGGCTGCTGTCACCGGCGATCTGGAATCCAGCATGGAAAAGGTCGACGACATGGAGCTGCACGGCACTTCCTTGGCACCGCTGGATGTCTGGGGCGAAAACATCAACGCAGTGATGCCAATCTGCCCAGGTGTAACGGAAGAAAACATCGCGCAGCTCGGGGTTGACCCGGCACTGTTTACCTATGAAAACGGCGCTATCCCAGAGCACACCAATTACATGCTGGTGCTGCCAATGGAAGGCCAGCCAATCGCGGAGAAGCACTTCCGCGAAAACATTGACTTGTGTGGCCAGCTGCAGTCTGCGCAGCCCATCAACCCAGCTGCCCTGATGACCTTCATCAAGGACCCAAATAACACCTGGTTCATGGTTGGCTAATGCGCGTTCTTGCTCTAGACACCGCCACCCCAGACCTTGTCACCGGTGTAGTTGATACCTCATCCGGCCAGATCGATGAACAGGTCATTGAAGACACCCGTTTGCTCAGTGAGCAGTTGATGCCGGCGGTGGAAGAAGTCATCGGAAAGCAAACAAGCGGCTACAACGCCCTCGATGCCATTGCCGTGGGCGTTGGTCCCGGTCCCTTCACCGGCCTGCGCGTCGGCATGGCTACCGCCTCGGCGCTGGGGCAAGCACTCGGCATACCCTTGCACGGTGTGTGTACCCATGACGCAATCGCGCACGAGGTCGCAACCAGCGTCGAGGAAGCAGCAACGCTGTTGGTCGCGACCGATGCGCGGCGGAAAGAAATCTACTTTGCCTACTACCGCATCACGAACGGCACCGCAGAGCGCGTAGGCGAGCCCAACGTGGTGCGTCCCGAAGACTTGCAGGTGCCCGCTGAGTTGGGCGAGCTGGATATCATCTCCATCCCAGCGAATCTTGTTGAACGCCTTCCTGAATCTGTGCGTGCCCTGCGCGTGCTTAACCAGCGCCCGACTGCTGCTGCATTGGCCGCGGTCGCAGCTCTGGACGAAACCCCGCAGCCGTTGGTGCCGCTGTATCTACGCCGTCCGGATGCCAAGGAACCAGCGGCCAAGCCGCGCTCAGCAGCGATTCCAGAAGTGGAGCTTTAAGTGGAACTGCGCAAGCTGAACCACGCCGATGCCGCACGCTGTGCCGAGCTCGAGGAGATCCTATTTCCCGGCGAAACCCCGTGGCACCGCGAGGTATTCGAGCAGGAATTCATCCAGCCGTATAACTTCTACTTCGGCGTCGAAGACGAAGGCCTGCTGGTGGGCTACGCCGGCCTAGCGCTGCGCGGCAACATGGATTATCCGGAGTTTGAAATCCTCACCATCGGCACTGATCCGCAGCATCAGCGCCGCGGAATTGGCCGAATGATGATGGACAATATCTGCCACATCGCGGATTTAAAGCACGCACCGATATTCTTAGAAGTACGCGTGGGCAACGAGGCCGCCATCGAGATGTACAAAAATTATGGATTTGCGCACCTTGGCATTCGCCGCAATTACTACCAGCCCTCAGGCGCCGATGCGCACACCATGAAACGTGAAATTCAGACACAGACTCCAATTCAGACACAGACTCCAGGGGAGGAATGATGATTGTCCTAGGTATTGAATCCTCATGCGATGAAACCGGCGTGGGCATCGTCAAGCTTTCCGATGCCGGACACATGGAGATCATCGCCAACAGTGTCGCCTCGTCCATGCAGCAGCATGCACGCTTTGGCGGCGTCGTGCCAGAGATCGCCTCGCGTGCCCATTTGGAGGCCATGCCGCAGGTGATGGCGGCTGCGCTCGAGGAAGCCGGCATTGAGAAACCCGACGCAGTTGCCGCGGCGGTCGGTCCGGGATTGGCGGGCGCGTTGTTGGTCGGGGCATCGGCAGCCAAAGCTTATGCATCCGCGTGGGGTGTGCCTTTCTACGGCGTAAACCACCTCGGCGGGCACGTCGCTGTGGCCAACCTAGAAGGCAAAGAACTACCCCACTCCGTAGCGCTATTAGTCTCTGGCGGTCATACCCAATTGCTGGAAGTTGATGCCGTGGGCAAGCCGATGAAAGAACTCGGTTCCACCCTCGATGACGCTGCTGGCGAAGCCTATGACAAAGTCTCCCGCTTGTTGGGATTGGGCTATCCGGGCGGACCTGTCATCGACAAGCTAGCAAAACGCGGCGAAGCCAATATTGCCTTCCCGCGTGGCCTAAGCCGTGCCGAAGACCTGCGCGGCGAGCACCGCCACGACTTTTCTTTCTCTGGTTTAAAGACTGCGGTGGCACGCTATGTGGAAAAAGCCGAGCGCGAAGGTCGCGTGATTTCCGTGGAAGACGTCTGTGCGTCTTTCCAGGAAGCCGTCTGCGACGTGCTGACCGCTAAGGCCGTACGCGCCTGTGAAGACACCGGCGCCCGCGTCCTGCTGCTCGGCGGAGGCGTGGCCGCGAACTCTCGCCTGCGTGAACTAGCAGCCCAGCGCTGCGCGGAGATTGGCGTGGAACTGCGCGTTCCGCGCTTTGAACTGTGCACCGACAACGGTGTGATGATTGCAGCCCTAGCCGGACAACTCATCCATGAAGGCGCTGCGCCATCCGGTTTGGCCGTAGGCACTGAAACTTCCCTGGACGTGGAAGTCCCGCTGGTTGCTGTGGCTGGCTAACAGGCGAGTATAAGTAACGCGAAGTTCACTGAAAGTTTCCTGCGCACAAGAAGCGTTTGCTGGGAATACACGCTAGATTAGGTACTGATTATTGCAATAATTCAAATACGCACGTGTGTTAAAGGAGCGTGGGCTTTTCCATGATCACCGGATTCCTTGTCAACCCTGACCTGACCCGCCGCAAGATTGAGTTCGAACTGGAACATGCAAACCAGTTCCTCGGCGGCGCTACCGAAGACCGCGTTGCCGTAGCATTCCAAGAAGACGGCTCGTTGTACGCAGCGTTGTTTAATGCTGAGGCAAAGGCCGAAGGCGCCGAACCAAACCCAGTGGCATCGCTTGCACGCAACACCGCGGATACCGGCAATCCATCCTTCCTGCAGGACCCACTGCGTGCGATTTCCGGCGCGGTTATCTTCGTGGAATCTGAGGGCGGAGACGTTACCGATGAAATTATCGAAGGCGTAGAAAACTCTGTTCGCGCGGTGGAGAACTACCGTGAAGACAACGAAGAAGAATACCGCCTGTGGCGCGCAGCTGTTTTGAACTCCGGCCGTGCGGAAGCCGCGGAAAAGGCGCAGGCAGCAGAATAACGAATTTCAATTCCGGCACTGTTCTCCGAAAAGGAGGGCAGTGCTTTGCTTTTTGCGGGGTGTTTTCCGGCGTTCGCGCACAGCGTACTTTAGTTGCAAGGGCTGTGGTTGAGAGCTGGCACTTGCGCGGGTAGAGTGCTAATCAAGGTTGTTTGACCCACAGTTGTTCACCCGCGACGACGGCTGTGCTGGACTAATGATGCAACCGGCACAAACGCAACTAAGAGATTTCACACGGAGGAATCATCACCATGGCAAACATTAAGCCGCTTGAGGACAAGGTTCTCGTCCAGATCGTAGAAGCAGAAACCACCACCGCATCCGGTCTGGTTATCCCAGATTCTGCGAAGGAAAAGCCACAAGAGGCAACCGTTGTTGCAGTCGGCCCAGGCCGCGCAAACGACAAGGGCGAAGTGACCCCAGTTGGCGTTAACGTCGGCGACGTTGTCATCTTCTCCAAGTACGGCGGAACCGAGCTCAAGTACGACAGCGAAGAGTTCTTGCTGCTGTCTGCTCGTGACCTACTCGCTGTTATTGAGAAGTAAGTAAGGCGGTTTAGCCAAACATGGCAAAGCTGATTGCATTTGATCAAGAAGCCCGCGAGGGCATCCAGCGCGGCGTAGATACTCTCGCCGACGCTGTGAAAGTCACGCTCGGCCCACGCGGCCGCAACGTGGTGCTGTCGAAGTCCTTCGGCGGCCCAACCGTGACCAATGACGGTGTCACCATCGCGCGTGATATCGATGTTGAGGATCCATTTGAGAACCTCGGCGCCCAGCTGGTGAAGTCTGTTGCTATCAAGACCAACGACATCGCTGGTGACGGCACCACCACCGCAACCCTGCTCGCGCAAGCGCTCATCTTCGAAGGCCTGCGCAACGTTGCTGCAGGTTCCAACCCAATCGAGCTCAACCGCGGTATCGCGGCTGCAGCTGAGAAGGTTGTTGAAGAGCTGAAGGCTCGCGCAACCCAGGTAAACTCCGCAACTGAGATTTCTCAGATTGCTACCGTGTCTTCCCGTGACGCAGAAATCGGCGAGATGGTTGCCGGCGCCATGGACAAGGTGGGCAAGGACGGCGTTGTTACCGTCGAGGAATCCCAGTCGATGGAGTCCAGCGTGGACATCACCGAAGGTATTTCCTTTGACAAGGGCTACCTGTCTCCCTACTTCGCTACTGAGGAAGAGACTTCCCAGGCGATTTTGGATGACGCACAGATCCTGTTGGTACGCAACAAGATTTCCTCCCTGCCGGACTTCCTGCCACTTCTGGAGAAGATTGCAGAATCCAACAAGCCAACCCTGATTATCGCTGAAGATATTGAAGGCGAAGCACTGCAGGCGCTGGTTGTTAACGCTATCCGCAAGACCTTGAAGGTCGCGGCTGTGAAGGCTCCTTACTTCGGTGAGCGTCGTTCCGCATTCATGGATGACCTTGCTGTGGTCACCAACGCAACCGTCATTGACCCTGAGGTTGGCGTCAACCTGAACGAGTCCGGCCTGGAGGTTCTGGGTCGCGCACGTCGTATCACCGTGACTAAGGATGACACTGTCCTGGTTGACGGTGCTGGCACCGCTGAAGCTGTGGAAGAGCGCCGCGCGTTCATCCGCCGCGAAATCGAGCGCACCGATTCCACGTGGGATAAGGAAAAGCTCGAAGAGCGTCTGGCAAAGCTGTCCGGTGGCGTCGCGGTTATCCGCGTCGGCGCTGCAACTGAAACCGAAGTCAACGAGCGCAAGCTGCGCGTCGAAGACGCTATCAACGCGGCACGTGCTGCTGTTGAAGAAGGCGTCATCGCCGGCGGCGGCTCAGCTTTGGTACAGATTGCAAAGGGCTTGGAAGAGTTCGCGAATGACTTCGACAATGAAGCCAAGATTGGCATCCTGTCTGTTGCCCGCGCACTGACCCGCCCTGCGTACTGGATTGCATCCAACGCTGGCCTGGACGGCGCTGTTGTTGTTTCCCGTATTGCTGACCTGCCAAACGGTGAGGGCTTCAACGCCTCCACCTTGGAGTACGCCAACCTGATTGAGGGCGGCATTATCGACCCAGTTAAGGTCACCCACTCCGCAGTGGTCAACGCAACGTCCGTTGCACGCATGGTCCTGACCACCGAGGCATCGGTTGTGGAAAAGCCAGCTGAAGCTGCTGAGGCAGCCGCTGGTGGACACCATCACCACCACTAAAGCCACCGCGCTTTAAATACTTTCGCGCCCTGCTGACTTTTCGAAGTTGCAGGGCGCGTTTGTGATCGCGGTTCACGCTGTGGCTAAGACGTGATGAATGTAAACTTGCGCAAGTGATTGGACAAGAACATATCCGCGTTGTTGGTGCGAATGACAACAACTTGAAAAACGTCAGCATTGACATCCCCAAGCGAAAGCTGACCGTGTTTACCGGTGTCTCCGGCTCCGGTAAGTCCTCCCTGGTGTTTGACACCGTCGCTGCTGAATCGCAGCGTCTCATCAACGAAACCTACCCGGGTTTCGTGCAAGGCTTCATGCAATCGCTCGCGCGCCCAGACGTGGAGCACCTTGAAGGTCTTACCGCGGCAATCATCGTGGGCCAGGAGCCACTGGCTGCGAATACGCGCTCGACTTTCGGCACCGTCACTGACATCACCGGCATGCTGCGTGTGCTGTTCTCGCGCATCGCGGAGCCGCACGTGGGCGGCCCAGGTGCATATTCCTTCAACGTGCCATCGGTGAGCGCGCAAGGCGCAATGAGCGTCAATGACGGCAAGAAGACTGTCACCACCTTTGAGCGCACCGGCGGCATGTGCCCGCACTGCGACGGCACCGGTCGTGTCTCTGACATCGATCTGACTGCCGTGGTCGATGAAAGCTTGTCGCTCAATGAAGGCGCCATCTTGGTGCCGGGCCTCAAGGTGGATACCTGGTCCTGGAAAACCTACGCCGAGTCCGGGTTTTATTCCGCGGACAAGCCGGTCAAAGACTTCACGGATGCTGAAAAGCACAAGCTGTATTACGCCGAGGATGAGAAGGTGAAATCCAGCGGCATCAACATGACCTACAACGGTCTGGTGCCACGCCTGAAAGGCTCGCTGCTGGCTAAGGACCCGGATTCTTTGCAGAAGAACTTGCGCGAATACGTTGACCGCGCGGTGACGTTCGTGTCCTGCCCGGATTGTGGCGGTACCCGTTTGGCGGAGCATGCGCGCACCTCGAAGATCAACGGCAAATCCATTGCGGATATCAGCGCCGTTGAGCTCAACGAGGTGCTGGACTGGCTGCGCGCGGTAGAAGATAAGCGAGTCGCCCCGCTTGTCGATGTTTTATCGTCGTCCCTAGAAACCGCCATCGATATTGGATTGGGGTATCTGACGTTGTCGCGTCCATCCGGAACCATGTCGGGTGGTGAGGCGCAGCGTGCGCGCATGGTGCGTCACTTGGGTTCGGCGTTGACCGATGCAACGTACGTCTTTGATGAGCCGACTGCCGGTTTGCACCCGGCTGATATTGAGCGCATGAACCGCACTTTGTTGCAGCTGCGCGATAAGGGCAACACGGTGCTAGTGGTTGAACACAAGCCCGAGACCATTGAGATTGCAGACCACGTCATTGACCTGGGCCCGCGCGCGGGTACCCACGGCGGTGAGATTACCTTCAGCGGCACGTTTGAGGAACTGAAGGCATCCGACACCGTAACTGGTAAGCACTTGGGGGACCGCGTGCCGGTCAAGGCGGAGGTTCGGAAGTTTAGTGATGCGGTGGAGATCCGCGGGGCATCGAAGAACAACCTGGACAACGTCGATGTAGATATTCCACTTGGTGTGCTCAGCGCCATTACAGGCGTGGCTGGTTCCGGTAAGTCCTCGTTGATGGCGTGTTTGCCGCAGGACTTGCTGGATTCAGGACGGATTTTGTTTGTGGATCAAACCGCGATTCGGGGCTCGCGCCGCTCAAATCCGGCAACGTACACGGGTGCGTTGGATTCTATCCGCAAGGCTTTTGCAAAAGAGCACGGCGTGAAGCCGGGGATGTTCTCCGCGAACTCTGATGGCGCCTGCCCGCACTGCAATGGTGCCGGCGTGGTCTGGGTGGACTTGGGCCTGATGAGCGGCGCCGATGTGCCTTGTGAGGTATGCGAGGGCCGACGTTTTAATGATGAGGTCCTGGGCTACAAGCTCGCCGATAAGAACATCGCTGACGTGCTCGAGCTGCCTGCTGATCAAGCAGCTCAGTATTTCAAGGACAAAGAATCCAAGGTGGCTGCCGCCGCCAAGATTTGTGACACGCTCGTCAGCGTCGGCCTAGGCTACATCACCTTGGGCCAGTCGCTAAACACCTTGTCTGGCGGTGAACGCCAGCGTTTGAAGCTTGCTGTTCACTTGGGCTCGAAGGCAGCGGCGGATATCTTGGTGCTCGATGAGCCAACCACCGGCCTGCACTTGGCCGATGTCGACATGCTGCTGGGACTGCTGGATACCCTCGTGGAATCTGGAAACACGGTGGTCTGCGTTGAGCACCACCTGGCGGTAGTAGCCCACGCAGACCACGTCATTGACCTGGGTCCGGGCGCTGGTTCTGATGGCGGCACCATCGTGTTTGCCGGTGCGCCAAAGGACCTGATGAAGGTTGAGAACTCACAGACCGGAAAGTATCTGGCTAGCTACGCTTAACGCCGATCCAGCGGTCATCGGTGAATTCCTCGATGGCCCAATCGCCGTTAAAGCGGCCCAAACCGGAGTTCTTCATTCCGCCGAACATCACGTGTGGTTCATCATTGACCGTCAGATCGTTGATGTGAACCATGCCGGATTCGATCTGCAGCGCGACCTGTGAAGCGTGGTCAATGTCGGTGGAGTAGATCGCTGCCGACAGGCCAAACTCAGGGTCATTGGCTAACTCAATGGCGTGGGTTTCATCGTCAGCCTTGAGCACGCCGATGAGTGGACCGAAGATTTCATCCCGCGCAATCTCCATCTCGCGGGTGACATCAGTAAACACGTGTGGGTGCACCAGACGGCCCTCAATCGGGCCCTCAAGCGCGACGCGTGCGCCTTCTTCCTTGGCTTGGGCAATCTTCTGCTTGACGCTATCTAGCTGGCTGTCGTTGATGATTGGGCCCACCATGGTCTTATCCTCAAATGGATCACCGGCAGGAATGTGCTTGGCGGCTGCAACGAACTTCTCCACGAACTCATCGTGGATGGAAGCATCGACAATAACGCGGTTGATAGCCATACAAATCTGGCCCTGGTGGAGGAAAGAACCGACAGCGGCGTCTTGTGCGGCCTTGTCGACATCGGCATCAGCGAGCACGATAAATGGCGCGTTGCCGCCCAACTCCAAAGAAACATTCTTCATCGGACCGCCATTGATAGCGAGCTCGCCTACGCGGCGGCCCACCGGGGTGGAACCAGTAAAGGAAATCAGCTTCGGGATGGCGTGGGTGACAAAGTGGTCACCAATCTCAGAACCCGCGCCCGTGACATTGCTGATAACACCGGCTGGAACGCCGGCCTCCTCGAAGATGCGCGCCGGGATAAGCCCGCCGGTAATCGGAGTATCACTGGCTGCCTTAATCACCACAGCGTTGCCCAAAGCAAGCGCTGGGGCGACCGAACGGATGGACAGGTGCAGTGGGAAGTTCCAGGGGCTAATTACGCCCACAACGCCCTTGGCGACGCGGTAAACGCGGTTTTCTTTGCCCTGGGTATTCGACGGCGAGATGCGGCCGTGGGTTCGCCCTGGGAAGGACGCCGCCTCACGCGTGATGTTGGCAGCCAGGGTGACTTCTAGGTTTGCTTTGCTGCGGGTGGAACCAGACTCTTGGATGAGCAATTCGACGATCTCCGCACGCTTTTCCTCCAGCAACTCCGCAGCCTTGTAGATGATGGCAGAGCGCTTCGATGGAGTTATCGCAGCCCACTCAGGTTGAGCCTTCCTGGCTGCCTCATAGGCTTTATCCACATCGGCGGCCGATGCCTGCTGGATGTCGGTGATAACTGAGTCATCGAAAGGATTGTTATCGGTGGCGCTGCGCTCAGAGCTGCCCGCGCGCCAGGTGCCCGCAATGAGTTGGTGGTTGAGTTCGACGCCGGAAAACTGTGACATGGTGTGCACTTCCGTAATCCAAAAATCATGGTGGTGTGAGGGAACTTAACCGCCCACCGTACTAGGATAGAAAGCACAAAGGGCACGATTTCGGTGAAGCGCGAAATCATGCCCGGAATACAACATCTTACGTCCGTCTAGCGCACAAAATCGCCGCTAGGCTCTTATTTTCTTAGACGGTGACCTTCTTCTTGCGGTGCCCGCGAAGCGCCACGGAGCGCTCAGATTCGCTCATTCCACCCCAGACGCCGTAAGGCTCTGCAGATTCGAGAGCATGGTCGCGGCAGAGTTCGAGTACTGGGCAGGAAGCACAAATTGCCTTAGCGCGGTTCTCACGCTGGGCGCGAGCGCGTCCACGCTCGCCGTCCGGATGGTAGAACACATCAGACTGTTCTCCTCGGCAGGCGCCATGTAGCTGCCATTCCCAAAAATCAGCGTTTGGTCCTGGAAGCAGGTGCGGCTGTGACACGGTAAAGACTCCTTATTGGGAATAAGAATTGAAAAGAAAGCGAAAAATTCCAGCGAAAACTCAGTGGTATCGGAAAGACATCACCAAACTGGCCAAGAGGTAGTGTTTCGCGATTTGGTGAACAAAAAGTAGCCAACTGGTTGCGTTCAAGTGGGCTGACCATTGCGAATGGGTTTTTGCCCCGCGTGACCTGCGCTGTTGTGGAAGGTTAAAGATAGGTGAACTTTTGAGGTTTCTTCTATTTCAAGTTGCGAGGGGGCTAAATCCTGCAATAATGCAGGTAATTTAGTTGAAACGCATGTGGCGAGTGTGGTCTATGGTGCTACTGTGGCATGATGGGTGCCGCATTAATCGTGTTTCGGTTTGGCACAATGAAACACGCTGGCGCACACTAAGGACACCAACAATGCTCGGCCGAATTGTTAGACTGATTCGGTTTGTGCGGCGTATGGGGGACTATTGTTTAAAACCAACTGGTTTCATGATGAAGGGCAAATGAGAACGTGAGCGATACCGAAAAGGAGCTAGCGGGCCTGGTTCCGTTGGCTGTGGACGGCAGTCGTCGTGCGATCCAAGACATCATGCGGATTATTTATCCGCCGGTCTTGCGGTATTGCCGTGCCCGCATCGGTGGTGGGCGCCAGCCAACCGCAGAGGATGTCACGCAAGAGATCTGCTTGGCGGTAGCTACCTCTATTGGTTCTTATGTGGACAAGGGCCGTCCTTTTATGGCTTATGTCTACGGCATTGCGTTTAACAAGGTCACGGATGCGCACCGCGCGATGGGCCGGGACCATACGCTGCCCACTGAAGAGGTGCCAGATTCGGTTGAACAGGGCGATAATCCTGAAGACTTTGCGCTGGTCACAGATGGTAGTAACAGAGTGCGCTCGATGCTCGATACATTAAGTGACAAGGCTCGCAACATCGTAATCCTACGTGTGTTCGTTGGGCTGTCTGCGGAGGAGACCGCGGAGGTTGTTGATTCCACTCCGGGCGCTGTACGCGTTGCCCAGCATAGGGCGCTCGCACAGTTGCGGAAAGTAGTGGAGGCAACCCACGAGGACTGACGGAGACTTACAACCTTCCAATGTTCGTTACAAACCGATAGTGAAACAATAAAATGACTAATCGCCAGGGAAAGGGGGAGTAGACATGGGTAAGAAGAAAGATGATGGACTGGAATCGCCTGAGTCCATGGCTGAGCAGCTTCAGCCACTTATCGACGATGATGCTTTCCTGACCGAGCTTTCCTTAGGTAATGATCCTTCTGATGGTGCAGATGAACTTGCTGCACTGTTTTTGGAGTTGCGTGAAGACGTTGAACGTCCGATGCCTGCCGCGCCAGTTATTGAGGGCGCGGAGCTAGAACCAGAGGTTATTTCTTTGGCGGATGCGCGCAAGCGTCGCCGTAAGGGCCGTCCGATTTTGAACGGTCTGATTGGTGCAGCTGCGGCCACCGTATTGATTGCTGGTTCGGGTGCGGCGATTTACAACGCCGGACCGGGTTCACCGCTGTATGGCGTGAATCAGAACTTGTTCAATTCTTCTGATGCTGCCTTTGTTGAATTGGCAAGCACGCTGGAAGAAATGGATGCTGCCGCGGCCTCTGGCGATATGACTGGCACGCGTGCACTTCTTGAAGAGGCACGTGACCTAGCAGCCCAGGCTCGTGGGGATCGTCGTGCGGCGGAAAGCGAAGCCAGTGAGGCATCGCGCGCTAACCGCGATACCCAGACGCGCACAACCACTGTGACCGAGACCGTGGAACAGCCAGCACCGGAGCCATCTGAGACTCCAGCGCCGGAGACGACCACGACCACTGTGGTTGAGCAGTACACGGAAACTGTTGTGGAGACCACCACGGTCTATGACAACACGGTTCCAAATCCGCTTCCTGAGCCTACCAATAACCCGGAGCCAACTGAGGACCCGGCTAATCCTGGTGAAAACCAGGGCGACGGTGGCGGCGATAACGGCCTGACTCCACCGCAGGTTCAGAACTAGTTACCTAGTTGAGCTCGCGCTCAGACGTAAAAAGCCTCTGACTTTCCAGAAATTCTGGTTAAAGTCAGAGGCTTTTCGCATGCCATCTGCACGCAACAACCACGAGCCCTATCGGCCAAACTGCAGCCTACTTTGCTTTCTGCTCGTCGTTTTGGTTAATCCCGCAGTGCCGTGAGGCACGAGGAATTAGCCAAAACGGTGCGAGTTGAGCCCGTCGATGAAGCCGACGGCGTATTCCCATGGCACGTAGCGGTTGGGGTCAGGTTCGGCGCCGGGTTCATGGACGGCCGAGAGTTCATCGTTGAGCATGCTTTTCATGTTGGAAGCCATGATGTCCCACTCGTAGAAGTGTGGCTCTTCGCAGTCCTCGCAGAACATGAAAATGCCGTCGATGCCGCGCGGGGAGAGGTGCTTGGCAAACTCTTGGACCAGTTCGAGGTCGCGGTTGAGTGCGAAGCGTTCTTCGGCGGTGATGGGATCTACCAGTTCATTGTGCTCATCATCCTCAATGAAAGACGCTGGATCGTTCGGATCGTCAGCAAAGGGATCTTTGGGCATATTGGCGAAAAAGTTCACACCACGAAGCCTAGGTAATACTTTCGGATTAGGCAATTATTAATGCATGAGTTATTAGCTGGCTTACACGGATATGTATATCGAGGGTTTAAGGATTAAGGTAGGTAAAAAGAAAAGCCTGTGCGAAGGAGATGACCCTTAATGTCCGATAATCGTGTTTCTACCGGTGGAGATGACCCAAATAAGGTTGCGCTGCACGGCTTGACGTTTGATGACGTGCTGTTGCTTCCTGCTGAATCTAATGTAGTTCCGTCGGAAGTTGACACTTCGGCGCAGTTCACCCGCAATATTCGTTTGGGGATGCCGTTGGCATCGGCCGCGATGGACACCGTGACTGAGGCACGTATGGCGATTGCTATGGCGCGCCAGGGCGGCATTGGCGTGCTGCACCGCAACTTGTCCTCGGAGGAGCAGGCGGAGCAGGTTGAGATTGTGAAGCGTTCCGAGTCGGGCATGGTCACCGATCCGGTGACGGCGAATCCAGATATGACCATTCAGGAAGTAGATGACCTGTGCGCACGCTTCCGCATTTCGGGTCTTCCAGTGGTTGATGATGAAGGCACCCTGCTGGGTATTTGCACCAACCGCGATATGCGCTTTGAACGTGACTACTCCCGCAAGGTTTCTGACATCATGACCGCTATGCCGCTGGTTGTGGCAAAAGAAGGCGTCAGCAAGGAAGAAGCGCTGGAGCTGCTTTCTGCTAACAAGGTGGAAAAGCTTCCGATAGTTGATGGCAACAATAAGCTGGTCGGTCTGATTACAGTCAAGGACTTTGTTAAGACTGAGCAGTTCCCGAATTCCGCGAAGGATGCTTCGGGTCGCCTGTTGGTTGCTGCTGGTATCGGTACCGGTGATGAGTCTTATGACCGTGCAGGCATGCTTGTCGATGCCGGAGTGGACGTCCTAGTAGTTGACTCGGCACACGCGCATAACAACCGCGTGCTGGAGATGGTCTCCCGCGTGAAGAAGGATTTCGGTTCCAAGATTGACGTCATCGGCGGCAACCTGGCTACCCGTTCTGCTGCGAAGGCCATGATTGAAGCTGGCGCGGATGCTATCAAGGTCGGTATTGGCCCTGGTTCTATCTGCACCACTCGTGTTGTTGCAGGTGTTGGTGCGCCGCAGATTACGGCGATTATGGAGGCGGCAGCGGTGGCATCGGCAGCCGGCGTGCCAATCATCGCCGATGGCGGCATGCAGTACTCCGGCGACGTTGCCAAGGCTTTGGCTGCTGGCGCTGACTCGGTGATGCTGGGCTCTATGTTTGCTGGCACGCTTGAAGCACCTGGTGACATTGTTGTGGTCGGCGGCAAGCAGTACAAGCGCTACCGCGGCATGGGATCCATGGGCGCTATGCAGGGCCGTGGCCTGTCCGGTGAGAAGCGTTCTTACTCCAAGGACCGTTACTTCCAGGCTGATGTGCGCAGCGAAGACAAGCTGGTTCCAGAAGGCGTGGAAGGCAAGGTTCCTTACCGCGGCGAAATTGGTGCGATTACTCACCAGATTGTGGGCGGTTTGCGTGCTTCGATGGGCTACACTGGCTCCGCTACTATTGATGAGCTCAAGACCAAGCAGTTCGTGCGTATTACCACTGCTGGCCTGGCAGAGTCGCATCCTCACCACTTGCAGCAGACTGCTGAAGCTCCGAACTACCGTTAAGGATTAGAATTTTTCATGCGTGATTACGTTGAAATCGGTATTGGCCGCGAAGCGCGCCGTACCTATGACCTCGCTGATATTTCTTTGATATCTAACCGTCGTACTCGCTCTTCTTCGGATGTGAGCACGCAGTGGAATATTGACGCCTACACTTTCGATATTCCAGTGGTCTCTCACGCAACTGATGCTTTGGCAACCCCTGACTTTGTCATTGAAATGGGCAAGCAGGGTGGCCTGGGTGTTATTAACGCGGAAGGCCTGTGGGGTCGCCATGAGGACCTAGACGGAGCTATCGCTGAGGTCTGCCAGAACCCAGGTGATTTGGCGGTGCTGCAGCGTCTGCACTCGGCGCCGTTGAACACTGAGCTGCTGTCGGAACGTATCTCGCAGGTGCGTGATTCCGGCGTGACCGTTGCCGTGCGCGTCTCTCCGCAGAACGCACGCGAGATTGCGCCAATCGTTATCGCGGCCGGCGCCGAGTTGCTGTTTATTCAGGGAACGCTGATTTCCGCGGAGCATGTTACCACCGGTGGTGAGCCTTTGAACTTGAAGGAGTTTATTGGCACCCTGGAGGTTCCAGTTATCGCCGGTGGCGTTGTGGATTACACCACCGCGCTGCACTTGATGCGCACTGGTGCTGCGGGCGTTATTGTCGGCGGCGGCGTGAACACTAACGCGGAAACCGTGGGCATTGATGTTCCGCTGGCAACTGCTATCGCGGATGTCTCGGCAGCGCGCCGGGATTACCTGGATGAAACCGGTGGCCGTTATGTGCACATCATGGCTGATGATGACCTGACCTCGTCCGCCGATATGGCTAAGGCGATTGCCTGTGGCGCGGACGCTGTTGTGCTTGGCCCGCTTCTGGCGCAAGCCAAGGAAGCTGGCGCGCGTGGCTTCTACTGGCCAGCTGTTGCTGGGCACCCACGTTTCCCACGTGGCGTGGTGGAATACGCCGGCACCCTGGAATTTGACCTGGATGCCATTGATGAATCCGGCGAGCCAACCCTGGAAGTTGTGCTTTACGGACCATCGAATGAGCCTTTCGGCCAGCTCAACCTAGTCGGCGGCCTGCGTCGCGCGATGGCTAAATGCGGTTACACGGATTTGAAGTCCTTCCAGAAGGTTGGACTCGCGGTGCGCTAATTAGCTGCTCAACAAGAAGGGCCGTTCGGAGAAGTTCGTCCGAACGGCCCTTTTTAGATCCCGCTAGCGGCGCACATTGCTCACGCGCTTTAGGCGCTGGCGCAGGGTGCGTTTGCGGGCTGGGGGATATAGCGGGCCCGCGGAGTCAGTATCGGGCTCAGGTGCGGGAAGCTTCATGCCGGGTTTGGCCACGGTTTGGATGACGGACGCTATGACCACCAGGAGGATGGCGGAGATTTTCAGCGCGCTGAGATTCTGGGACAGTAGCAGCCACCCAAAGAGCCCCGCGAAGACTGGTTCCAGCGAAATGAGGATGGAGAACACGTTCGGGGCTAGGCGGCGCAGCGCGACGAGTTCGAGGGAGTAGGGGATCAGCGATGCCAGCACCGCGGTGCCCACGGCGAGAGCGAACAGGTTCCAGTCGGTAAAGACAACCAGCGCCTTGGTACCCGACAGTGGGGAAATCAAGGTACCGCCAATGAGCAGCGCAACGGCGAGCCCTCCTTGGCCGGGCACCAAGGAGCCAACATTCTTCGAAGCCAGGATGTAGCAGGCCCAGAATGCGCCGGCGATGAGCACGAAGACCACGCCTAGTGGGCTCAGCGAGTCGCCGCTGAAAGAATCAATGCCCAGCAAGACCATGCCGAGTAGCGCAAGGCCGACGCAGGCGGCATCGCGCATGCTGCGGGATAAAAACGCAGCCAGCGCCAGGGGGCCGAGGAACTCAATGGTGACGGCAGTGCCCAGCGGGATGAGGCTCAAAGCGTTGTAGAAGAAGCCATTCATTAGCCCCAGAGATGCACCGAAGAGCGCTACACCGAACCATTGCTTGCGCGTCCAGGTGTGAAACTTCGGGCGCACAATCACCATCAGAATCAGACCCGCCATCAGCAGGCGGATGGAGGCGGTACCCCAGGTGCCGGCGTGGGGGAAGAGCTGGATGGCTAAAGCGGCGCCGACCTGCAGGGAGATGCAGGAGCCGATGATGCACAGAACTGCGTAGGGATTGGTCATATGGATATTCTGCGAGAAAGTCTTCTGTTAGTCTATCTACAATTAATAGCGTTTATATGTAAGAATTGCTGACAGAAAGAATCGGTGTTCGCCATGCTGGATTTGCACCGGCTGCGCATCCTGCGGGAGTTGCGCCGGCTTGGCACGGTCACGGCCGTTGCGGAGTTGCTCAGCTACACGCATTCGGCGATTTCGCAGCAGTTGGCGCAGTGTGAAAAGGACGTTGGCGCAAAGCTCTATGAGCGCGCGGGTAGGCGCATTGTGCTCACTGAGCAGGGCGAGCTGTTGGCCGATTATGCCGATGAGCTTTTAGCGCTTGCCGATGCCGCCCAGTCCGCCGTCATCGACTCCACCTCCCAGGTGCGCGGGCGCATTAGGGTGGCTAGTTTCCAGACTGTCTTGGCCTCCATCCTGCCCGAAGCGCTGGATATTTTGAGCAAGAAATATCCCGACTTGAAGGTGGAAATCTCCCAGCTGGACATTGAAAACGCGCTGCCGGCAGTGGCCAATGGCAAGGTGGATTTGATTCTGGGCGAGGACTATCCCGGGGTGTTGCCGTTGACGGATAAGACGGTGCACAGAGAGCATTTGATTGATGATGAGCTGGTGCTCATTACCCCGGAAGATTCCACGTTGACCTTCGAAGAGATCAAAGAACGCGCAGAGTCCCGCCCGCCCACAGCGTTTGCTATGGACTCCGTGGACTACTCACTGGGCAAGTTCTTTCATGCCTATTGCCGCCAACACGGTGTGGAACCCAACGTGCTTTTTGAAACCCCAGACCCGTTCCTCCAAACCCACCTGGTGCGCGCCGGGCACGCGTGTTCGGTGACCTCAGCGCTGTTCGCGCCCCTGCAGCCTGGCGTGCGTTTTGTGCACCTGCCGGATCGGCCGCACCGCACTTTGTACACCGCCGTGCGCGCCGGCCGCGAGCAGCATCCGGCCCTCCGCGCGTTTAGGCAAGCGCTCGCGCAATCGGTATCCAGCACCGTGGAGGAAGCGGAGGAATACATTGGCCAGTAATCACAGCCCCGATATCTTCGCTGAGATTGTCGCAGGATTTAGCACCGCCATGAGCCCGCGCTACCTCGCAGTGGTGGTTCTCATCGTCGCCGGTATCGCCATGTTTAACAAGGTCTCCCCGTGGCTGGCCGCCTATGTCCCCGCCAGCTTAATCCTGGCGCAAGCCATCACCACGGTGCTCAAATACACCATCAACCGGCCCCGCCCGCCGGTGCAAGAACAGCTGGTTTATACCTATGACCCCAGCTTTCCCTCCGGGCATTCCTCAGCCGCGTTCGCCATTGCCACCGCAGTAATCGTCTTGTTAGCCACTAAAACCTGGCGCGCGAAGTACCCGTGGGCCGTCGCGATAATGGTGATCGTCGGGGCATCGGCAAGCGCTGCGTCCCGGATATACCTTGGGGTGCATTGGCTAAGCGATGTTATCGCTGGTACCGGCATCGGAATCGCCGCCGCGCTGAGCGTGTGGGCCGCGGGCAGCTATGTTTACCGCCGCAGGCCGCGGGTGCGTTAAACTACCTGTGTGACTCAACCTGCAACAACTCCGCGCCCAGTCCTCGTGGTGGACTTTGGCGCCCAGTACGCACAGCTTATTGCTCGTCGCGTACGCGAGGCGTCGATGTACTCCGAGGTAGTCCCACACTCTGCCACCGTTGAAGAAATCAAGGCCAAGAACCCTGCCGCCCTGATTCTGTCCGGCGGCCCGTCCTCCGTGTACGCCGATGGCGCCCCGCAGCTCAAGCCTGAACTGTTGGAACTTGGCGTTCCCGTTTTCGGCATCTGCTACGGCTTCCAGGCCATGAACCACGCCCTGGGCGGCCGCGTTGCGCAGACCGGTGACCGTGAATACGGCCGTACCGAAATCACTCACACCGGTGGCGTGCTGCACGACGGCTTGGAGGCCAACCACAAGGTGTGGATGTCGCACGGTGACGCCGTCGCGGAAGCACCCGAGGGCTTTACCGTGACCGCTTCCTCGGCCGGTGCCCCGGTCGCTGCGATGGAATGCGTGTCCAAGCAGATGGCTGGCGTGCAGTACCATCCGGAGGTTATGCACTCCCCGCATGGCCAGGAAGTGCTCACCCGCTTCCTCACCGAGGTAGCAGGTTTGGAGCAGACTTGGACTTCGGCGAATATCGCACAGCAGCTTATCGATGACGTCCGGGCCCAAATCGGCCCCGAAGGCCGCGCTATTTGCGGTCTGTCCGGCGGCGTGGACTCCGCTGTTGCGGCCGCACTCGTGCAGTGCGCTATCGGCGACCGTTTGACCTGTGTGTTTGTGGACCACGGTCTGCTGCGCGCTGGTGAGCGTGAGCAGGTTGAGAAGGACTTCGTGGCCTCTACCGGCGCGAAGCTGGTCACCGCGCATGAGGCTGATGCCTTCTTGGCTAAGCTCGCCGGTGTTACCGACCCTGAGGCAAAGCGCAAGGCGATTGGCGCGGAGTTCATCCGCTCCTTTGAGCGTGCCGTTGCGCAGGTGCTGGAAGAATCCCCTGAGGGCTCCACCGTGGACTTCCTGGTCCAGGGCACCTTGTACCCGGACGTGGTTGAGTCCGGCGGCGGTGACGGAACCGCGAATATCAAGTCCCACCACAACGTCGGCGGTTTGCCTGATGATGTCGAGTTCGAACTTGTTGAGCCACTGCGCCTGCTGTTCAAGGACGAAGTCCGCGCCGTTGGCCGTGAGCTTGGCCTGCCGGAGGAAATTGTTGGCCGCCAGCCATTCCCAGGTCCTGGTTTGGGCATCCGCATCATTGGTGAAGTCACCCAGGAACGCCTGGACACCCTGCGCGAAGCTGACCTTATTGCCCGTACTGAGCTGACCAACGCCGGCCTGGATAACGAAATCTGGCAGTGCCCAGTCGTTCTTCTCGCCGATGTCCGCTCCGTCGGCGTCCAAGGCGACGGCCGCACCTACGGCCACCCAATCGTGCTGCGCCCTGTTTCTTCCGAGGACGCCATGACCGCCGACTGGACACGCATCCCTTATGAGGTGCTGGAGAAAATCTCCACCCGCATCACCAACGAGGTCAACGACGTCAACCGCGTCGTCCTCGACGTGACCTCCAAGCCACCAGGAACCATCGAGTGGGAGTAAAACTGGTCAAGTCCGCCCGAGTGGTGTTTCTGCCTTTCGTTGAAACAAGCAGTGTAATGGCCTCAGGGACCAGCACGTGCTTGGTACTGTGACTGGTTCATGCAACCTCCTTGGTGGTGTCAGCGTCGATGACGTTGGCGG
>OMJG01000023.1_pt1 | contig 102231 bp, 102 predicted proteins | sample 1646431 | NCBI WGS metagenome assembly OMJG01 (sample SAMN03771674, study PRJEB25209) | food metagenome | isolation source: Cotija cheese | place: Mexico:Jalisco,Michoacan | collected 2011-12-12 | reverse complement strand
ATTTTTTCTTAGTCGATTACATTGTACTAAAGTGAGCTATATATGGCTCTTTTTTTATTACACAATTATATGGACATATTCGAATAAACACACGAGATTGCAAAAGATGTGAGTTAAAGGTGGAATAAACACACATCTATCACATAACATCTGAGTTATCCCCGGCAAACTCACATCTTCTACATCCCCCTACTCATTCATACACCCTATTACATAAATTGGCCTAAGAAATACCCCATTAATGTTCCAACGTAATTTCCGATTACATAACCTAATGTACCGATGATTAAAATGGGTCCGACTAGTCCTTGCCAACCTTTAGATATTGCTAATGCAGCTGCTGTTGTTGGTCCTCCGGCATTAGCGTTACTAGCTAGTAACATTTCCTCTATATTGAATTTGAACAATTTTCCGAAGAATAGTGTTATAGATAAATTGAAAATCAAAATAACGGCAACGAAAATAAATAATAATGGTGCGGTTTTGATAATGATTGGTATAGATGCTGGTACACCTATTACGACAAAGAAAATATATATTAAAAATGTACCGAGTTCATCAGAAGCGTTTAAATTCTCAAAGAAATTACTAAACATAGCTACTGTAACAAGTGTTAATGTTGTTAATAATAAAAATTGGTCACCTATAATACTCACTAATATTTCCATAAAATGATTGCTTTTAGGAATGTATTCATTAACGAGTTCTGAAATTTTAAAACTTATCGCAACTAACGCAAATGCTATAGAAATCGAATAAGCAATATCTTTTAGACTTATTTCATTTCGTTTCCAATATGCTTCTGCTTGATTACTGTTTCCATCATCATTTGACGTATAAAGTCTTTTAAAATATTTTTTAACAAATTTCATATTCGGTAGCGTAATCAATACAATGAAGTAGAACGCCATTACACTGTTATCGGCTACAACTGTTGCGGAAGCTAATTCTCCTGGTGTTTGGAATTTCGTGCTCAGTGCTGCAAAATTCACACCACCACCTATGTAACTACCAGTCATCATAGCACCGATTTTATCTAGTTCAGGTATGAATTGGTGAAGTAATAAAAATCCTGCAGCAACACCTACTACAGTACCTACTGAACTGATTAGGAATATAAATAAAAGTCTTCTACTTTCTTTCCAGATTTTAAATATGTTTGATCTAAATAAAAGTAAAGGTATTGCTAATGGAATAACATATTCCCATACTTGATCATAGACTGGTGATTCAATCGGAATGATATTGAGATTGGATAATATCATCGCACCAACTAATGCAATGATAGCGCCTGTTAGTTTTGATGCAAATTGATACCTTTGTTCTAAAAAGATACTAAGCGCTGCAATACCTACTAGAATTGCCCACAATAGCCATGTTTCATCTTTGTTTATAAATGCATTTAATATCATGAAAACCAACCCCTTTTTATATTGTTATCAATATGATGACATAAAAAATAAGAATCTTCAAAATAATTTTGAAGATTCTTATACAACTTAAGAATATGTGATTGGAGCTTGATTCTTAACTTTACCAATTATAAATCCAATAATGAATCCAACGATTGCAAATGGAATCCATTCCATTTGATAACTTGATAATGGTAATTGTTGAATAAACCCAATTTTAGCCCAACCCATTTGGTTTACAACTGATATTAATGAAATAATTGTTACAAGTGCTACTGATAATTGCTGTGCGATTGGTGGTGTACCAACATACTTAGCAAGAACAATTAATAATACTGCTGTAATTGCGATTGGATATAACACTAATAATACTGGTAGTGAACCTTTAATTACTGTAGTTAAACCTTGGTTTGAAAGGATGAAACTAATTAATGTAAAGATTGTTACAAACCATTTATAAGAAATTTTAGGTATAATTTCGTGGAAGAATTCACTCACTGATACGATTAAACCTGTAGCTGTTGTTAAACAAGCTAATGCAACGATAATACCGATTAAATATTTACCAAACTCGCCGAATGCTAATTGCGCGGCTGTTGTTAAGAGATATGTACCGATATTTTGACCGTTATCGTTTAATTCTTTAAGTGTCTCAGCTGAAACGTTCATGTGATTACCGATCCAACCTAATGAGATGTAAATAAATCCAAGTGCAATTGCTGCAATAACACCTGCATAAATTGTTTGTTTGAATAATCCTGTTTCTCTCGTTACACCTTTACTCTTAATTGCTGTAATAACAATTAGTGAGAAAGCAATAGCTGCGATAGCATCCATTGTTAAGTAACCTTCAACGAAACCTTTACCAAAGCTTGTTCCAGCACTACTATATACAGCAGTATCACCTGCAACTGTAGATTCTCCACCTAATGAGAAGAATGCTTTAATAATTAATGCTGTAATTGAAATTAATAGTAATGGTGTTAATATCGCACCTACTTTATCGATCATTTTACTTGAGTTGAAACTTAAGTAAAAGACAATCACAAAGTAAATCAGTGAGAAAATAAATAAAGCCATTGAACTATTTGTATCAAAAATTGGTGTAATACCCATCTCGAAAGATGTTGCTGCTGTACGTGGTATTGCGAATAATGGTCCTATTGTTAAAGAAATTGCAACTAATAATACAATTGCAAAGACTGGATGAATTTTGCTTAATGAAACTCTGTATCCCTTGTCCTCAATTGAACCTGCGATTACACCAATAAGTGGTAAACCGATTCCCGTAATTACAAAACCAAATATAGCTGGCCAGAAGAAATGACCGCTCGATAATCCTAATGCTGGTGGGAATATTAGGTTCCCGGCACCAAAGAATATCGCGAATAACATAAACCCTACTACAAAAATATTCTTGTTCATATATTTTACTCCTTTTGCGTCTAACAATAATTTATATTTTATCATTGGAGTTTGTTTTCGTCTATATGAAATTTCTGAAAATTTAAAAAAGAATGTTATTATTTAGGTTTGTTAATTATATAGATTGCAACAGTAATTTTTTCAATAACGGAGCCAATTGGTATGGTAAATTTTCAACACCTTCAACAAATAAACTTTGTTTACCATAGATGTTATGAACAGTCTTTTTCGTGGCTTCATCAATTACATCTTGATTAAGGAATACATTAAACACATAAATCCCTTGTTTATCTGCTTCTATTACTGCTTCGTGTGTATCTATAATGCCGTCTTCTGCATAATCAAAAGCTGAAGGCTCCCCATCAGAAAATACAATTAAGAATTTTTGAGACTCAGATCTTTGAAGTAAATGTTGAGTTGCAACTCTTAAAGCGACACCGTCTCTATTATCATCTTGAGGTTCTAGTGTCATAATTCTTGCATCATTCTGTTTAAGTGTTGATTCGTTATATAAGATGAGCTCTTCGATTGTATTAGGTTGATTCAATTTATCAGCTTCAAAAGCATCCTCACTAAAACCAAGAATTTCATGTTTTATATCTAAATTTTTCAGTGTTTCATGGAATAAGACGACACCTTTTTTAGTTTCTTCCATTTTGTCATGCATACTTGCTGATGCATCAACTAATAATGTAAATGTTGCATCTAATTTTCTGCTAAATGCATCTTTTTTGAAGAATAGCTTATATTGATCATCGATAAACCAATTTAGTAAGTTCTTTTGTAATCGACCTTTAGTTAAGTTCTCTCTTATATCACTATATTGATGATTCATAGATTTTTGGATTATGCTCGTTAAATCTTTTATTTCAAACTGAACACTATCGACAGCTTCTTTATAAGCTTCCATATGTGTCGGTAAAATATCTGGTCGATTGAAAGTAAGAGAAACATTTTGGTTAATACCTTTAAGTTGATATTGCTGATTAAGACCTTGAGCGCCGCCTTCTTCATCATCTAAAGTATTTTTAGAACCTTTACCTTTTTTCTCCATCATATCCGTCATATCATCGCCAGCGTCACCTTCTCTATCGTTATCTGTCAGAATGTCGCTATTTTCGCCTTCGTGAAGTTCCATTTCTAAATAAGATTTACTGTCAGTTTGACTGTCGTTCGTCTTTGTTTCAGCTTCTGCAGTTTCAATATCATCTGGATCATGTTCTTGTTCATGACTTTGATCAGTGTTAGCCGCATCTTGACGTTTTAAATCTTCTAAAGTCCATTCTTCTTCATAAGAACGATAAATACGCTCAGGGATATGATAATACTGGTTAAGCATATCTTCTTTTAATAAATAATCCACTAAAATCATAATACTTACAGCTAGATCATAACTGTCCTCAGATGATTGCAAGTTGAATATTTGGGTTAATCGATTAAACACTTGTACGAGTGCATCATCAAAGTCATCATTTATTGAAATATTGTTGATGAAATTTTCATTTAAAATAGCATGTTCTATTGCTAAAAATAATAAGTCTGTATAAGTTGTCTTCGTTTGATAAACATGAATTTGACTATTATTTTGTTTGATTTTGACGTTCAATCTATGCTTAAACAACTTTTTAGTGACTGGACGTTTAGACATAATCAAATTTGAAAGACGGTATTCTTCAATAAGCATAAATAATTGTTTGAAAAAGCTCATATGATCAAATGACTCATCTAATACTTCTTTATAGATAGCTGGGTCTGTATGTTTAAATCCTAGAGTATCTAACATGATGTCGGATTTTAGCCCAGCATTTATAATGTGTTCAGGTCGATGTAGCCATGTGAAACTAACATTACATGTATTGTTGATAGGATCATAGTGTTGGAATTTTTGGAAAGAAACTTTAACGTTTGGATCTTCAAGTAATAATTTAGCTAAATCAGTTAACATCATTATTTGTTGTGCATCGATTTGTTCGTCATTAAATAATATAAAACGATCACTCATGATATTCTCCTTACTCGAAAATTAATTCAATTGCATTTTGTATAGCTTGTTGTTCTCTTTCGTCGTCTATTTTGTCTATAATGGCACGTTTAATCGCACGTCTAACTGGAATAACTGTTGCTAAATCAGCTAAGTCAATCAATGCTCTTATACTCGCTGACTCTTCTGAAATTTGACCTTGGCTCGACATAATGCGTAAATCTTTATTAAATTGAACAATTGAATCGATGATTTCATCATCTTGTAATGCACTTTGTTCTTTAATAATCATTTTTAATGTTTCGCCATCTATATAATCAATATCCAAGACAACGAATCTGTTTTTTAATGCTTCGTTCATTGGTAATGTTCCGATATAGCCTACGTTGATTGCGGCAACGACTGAAAATCCTTCTTTAGCTTGTACGACTTCACCTGTAAATGGATTTGTTAATGCTCTTCTAAAGTCTAATACACCATTTAAAATAGGCAACGTTTCTGGTTTCGCCATATTGATTTCATCGATATATAAAATGTCACCATTCTTCATTGCTTTAATAACAGGTCCATCGATAAATACGATTTGTTGATGACCTTGTTCATTTGTTTCAATAGTTTTGAAACCTAATAAACTTTCTGCATCTAAATCTACAGAACAGTTCACAGAATGCATCGGTTTGTTTAAATCTCTCGCAAGTGTTTCAGCAAGCTTCGTTTTTCCTGAACCAGTCGGTCCTTTTAAAAGTATATTCTTATTAAGCTTTATCATAGACAAAGCGTCATCATATATAGTTTCGTCGTTGTTTAAATATTTATTAAAATTAGCCATTGTGTTCTCCTTTAGTACATTTTATAAACTTAAAAAAGAGTCCGGAACATATAGATGTATCAGACTCTTATCGTATATTTATACTTCTTTAAAGTATGTTTTGTAGTAGCCGCCAACATGACCAGAATTATCAATGATTTGATAATATTCTTCTGTTTCATTAACGACATCATATGTTTTACCTACTGTTAACATATCAGATACTTTAAATTTTTGTGCATCTGTATGAGTAACTTCTACTTGTTTAATAACGTGATTTTCTTTCCAAGTTTCATGTAACATAAATAAACCGCTCCTTTAATTCACTGTGTCATATGTAATTGTAATGATGATGCCAGTTAAGTCACGCACATATAACGAAATTAAGCCGGCTTCATGTTGAATAATATGATGTTCCATTTCAATTCCTTTAACGTGATTAACAATTTTTTCAAAATGATCGATATCATCAATGGAGATTGCTACTCTTTCGATAGGTGGATTCAATGACTCAATTGCATCTGGATAATCAATCAAATGTAACTCTCCGCCATTTCCACCAGCACCGACTTTAAAGACGATAGCTGACTCATCATCTATTGTCTTGTATTCAGCAAACAATTGCAACTCAAAAATATTATTTAATAATGAGCCTGTTGCTTGAGTCTCAGGTGATTTAACCATGACCGGCCCAATTCCTTGAATTTGATGAATGGGACTAATTGGACCACCATCATAAGCAGTTCCAAGTGGTACACCAGAATTTTGTTCATCAGAAATAAGATGTAACGCATGTCCATTATTATCATAAAATTTAAATAGATGCTTACCATTTAATTGTTGTACAGACTCATATTTAACTTGATGATCATCAAATTGTTGTTTATATTCATATAATGCGTAATCAGTCGGTACACGTAAAGCAATCCCGTGAAAATGCGTATCTAGTTCTTCTGAATCACCAGCATATTGCTTGAAAATTAGTCTCGTACCAGGTGCAAGATTTGCATCACCGATATGTAAGATATTCTTTTCATGGTTCATCAAGGTATTAAGCCCTAAAATATCTTTATAAAATGACTCTGTTTCTTTAATATCAAAAGTCCATAATGTAACACTTCGTAGTCCATTCATGAATATCTCTCCTATATATGAATTCCTATAAATTATATCAAATAAATTCAAAGTATGACAAATCAATCAAATTGAGAATAATGAAAAATATATTTTTGGATTGTATGGGTGGCGTTACGAACAAGTTTAGCCGAAAGTGTTCATAAGAGCCACGTTACGAACAAGTTTGGTCGAAAGTGTTGATAAGAGCGTCAGTATTTACACTTCTTATGAGTTTTGTAAATAAGAACCCCGTTATTAGCAGTTCTGGCCAAAGGTGCAAATACTATCAACCTATCTTAACTTTTATATACAATAAAAGCCACCAATATCATGAGATATTGGTGGCTCCTATTTATATTAAGATTCTAATAATAAATCTTCTGGATTTTCAATTAAGTCTTTAATTGTTTTTAAGAATCCTACTGCTTGTTTTCCATCAATAATTCTGTGGTCATAGCTTAACGCGATGTACATCATCGGTCTATTTTCCATACGATCTTTATCAATTGCAATTGGTCTTGTAACAATTGAGTGCATACCTAAAATAGCAGCTTGTGTACCATTGATAATTGGTGTAGACATTAATGAACCAAATACACCACCATTAGTAATAGTGAATGATCCACCCATCATGTCATCTAAGCCTAATTTTTTGTCTTTAGCTTTAACAGCTAAGTCTACGATATCTTGTTCGATTTCAGCGAAGTTTTTCTTGTCACAATCTTTAACGATTGGTACTACTAATCCTTCTTCTGTAGAAACGGCAATACCGATATCATAGAATTGTTTAAGTACTAAATCAGTACCATCAATTTCAGCATTTACATCAGGATATTTTTTCAATGCTGCAACTGCTGCTTTAGTGAAGAATGACATGAATCCTAAACGAGTACCGTTATGGTCTTCTTGGAATTTTTCTTTCTTACGTTTACGTAATTCCATTACGTTAGTCATATCAACTTCATTAAATGTTGTTAACATAGCTGTATTATTAGATACTTCTAATAATTTCTTAGCTATTGTTTGACGTCTACGTGATAATTTCTCACGAACAACAGGTTTAGAAGGATTGTCATTAGATTTAGCTTGTGCTGGTTGGCTTTTCTCAGCTGGTTTAGCTTGTGGTTGAGGTTTAGCTGCACTTTCAACGTCTTCTGGACGAATAACGTCTCCTGCTTGAGTCTTAACCTTGCTTAAGTCGATACCTTTTTCACGTGCTAAACGACGTGCTGATGGTGTTGCTTGAATTCTTTCATTTGAAGATGCTGTTTCTTCTTTAGCTTCTGTAGCTTCTGGTTTACCTGCATCTTCTTTAGATGGTTCTTCTTGCTTTTCAGGTTTAGCATCGTTTGAAGCTGGTTGTGCTTCTCCGTCTGAAACGACAGCAATGACTGAACCTACTTCAACAGTATCGCCTTCTTCAGCTTTGATTTCAGTTAGAACACCTGCAACTTCTGAAATGACTTCAACATTTACTTTGTCAGTTTCAAGTTCGACGATATTTTCGCCTTTTTCAACTTGGTCACCAACTGATTTGAGCCATTCTGAAATTGTTCCTTCTGTAATTGATTCTGCTAATTCTGGTACTTTTACCTCTGACATGATTCTTTTCCCCCTAATTATGTTTTAAAGCTTCTTGGATTACTTTACTTTGTATAAGTTTGTATATTTCGCCGTCGCCTTCTGCAGTTGAAGAACGTACTTTACGACCGTGATATTCAAGCTCTACTTTGCGATCTTCTAGAATGTCTTGAAGTTTTAAGCTAACGAATGACCAAGCACCTTGGTTTTTCGCTTCTTCTTGAACCCAGCGAACTGTTTCTAGATTTCTGAATTCAGAAAGAACGTTCTTTATCTCTTCTTTAGGGAATGGATAAAGTTGTTCAAGTGCAATTAAACAAAGTTCATCGTTAGGATTTTTTTGTAATTCAGTTTTTAAGTCAATAAACATTTTTCCTGATGAAATAATAACTTTCTTAACTTTAGTCTTCTTGTATGGTTCGACTAAAATTGGTTCAAATTGTCCTTTAGTGAATTCTTCAATTGGACGAGAAACAATTTTATTTCTTAATAAGCTTTTTGGTGACATTAAGACTAATGGTCTCATTTTATCTGTGTTAAGATATTTTGCATGTCTTCTTAATAAGTGATAATAGTTAGAAGCACTTGTTAAGTTTGCGATTGTCATGTTGTTTTCACCAGCTAATTGTAAAAATCTTTCCAATCTTGCTGATGAATGTTCAGGACCTTGTCCTTCATTACTATGTGGTAAGAATAAAGCTAAACCACTCTTTTCTCCCCATTTTGCATTGCTGTTAGATAAGAAGTTATCGAATATCATTTGTGCCATATTTGCAAAGTCACCATATTGTGCTTCCCAAATATTAAATGATTGTGGATGATCAACATTATAACCATATTCAAAACCAACTACTGCAGCTTCAGATAATGGTGAGTTATGAATATCGAATGATGCTTTACCATTCGGTACATGATGTAATGGAATGAATAACTTACCATCTTTCTCATCATGTAACACAGCATGTCTATGTGCGAATGTTCCACGTTCTGAATCTTGTCCAGTTAATCGAATTGGTGTACCATTTTGTAAAATTGTCGCAAATGCAAGTTGTTCAGCATGTGCCCAGTCTACAAGACCGTCTTTTTCAAATGGTTCACGACGTCTATCTAATACTTTGTTTAACTTCTTGAAGACTGTGAAATCTTCTGGATAATCAAACATTGCATCATTGATCGCTTTTAATTCTTCATAAGTAGCGTTTGCTAACTCATAATCTTGTCCTTCACTGATGTTATCAGGTAAAGTCATTTCTGGATTATCCATTTCAGCATCTTTATCAATCTTGTCATGAGCAGCTCTTAAGCGTTTCGTTACATCTTCAAAAATTTCATTCATTTCTGCTTCTGTAATAATGCCTTCTTCGACAAGTTTTTTACCATAAATATGTTCAATAGATGGATGTTCTTTAATCGCTTTATACATCATTGGATTTGTAATAGATGGTTCGTCCATTTCGTTATGTCCATAACGTCTATAACCAACTAAATCGATGACGAAATCTTTGTTGAACTTCTCTCTGAAGTCCATTGCCATTTCAATTGCTTTAACAGTTGCTTCTACATCATCTGCATTTACATGGATAATTGGTAAGTCATAGCCTTTTGCAACATCTGTTGAGTATGTTGTTGAACGTCCATCTTCTGCTTCAGTTGTGAAACCAATTCTGTTATTTGTAATGATGTGTAATGAACCACCAGTTGTGTAAGCATCTAAGTTACTTAAGTTCATAGATTCAAAGTTAATACCTTGTCCAGGGAATGCAGCATCACCATGAATTAAGACTGCAAGTGATTTATTAACATCTTGACTTGGTCTTCCTGCATCTGCTGTTGTATCTTGGTTTGCTCTCGCTTTACCAAGTACGACTGGAGAAACGATTTCTAGGTGACTTGGGTTGTTGGCTAAAGTAATCGATTGTTCGATACCGTATTTACTTGTTGTCTTCGTACCACCTAAGTGATATTTAACATCGCCTGTCCAACCAGCTGTGATTTCTAAAGAACCATCTTTCGGTAAGAAAATAAGTGGATTCTTATGCATAAATTCAGAAATCATCATTTCATATGGCTTTTCTAATACGTGAGTTAAAACGTTTAATCTACCCCTATGCGCCATACCAATTTGGATGTTTGGTATATTTGCAGCATTCGTACGTTTTAAGACTCTTTGTAACATTGGTACTAAACTATCTACACCCTCGATTGAGAAGCGTTTAGCACCTACGAAATTCTTATGGATATATTTTTCAAAGCCTTCTACTTCAGCTAAACTTTTTAATAGTTCGATTTTTTCTTCTTTAGAAATTTCAATTGTATGTGTTGATTCGATATATCTCTTCAACCATACGCGTTCTTCATTATTATTAATATGCGTGTACTCAAAAGCGATAGGACCTTGGTAACAAGAAGTCATATATTCTATTGCTTCATATGCATTGTTAAATTCTCCATCAAAGTGATCTGATACGATAACTGCTGGAAGTTTTTCCAAAGTTTCTTTTGAAAGTCCAAAGTCTTGATGTGTTAATTTTGGTACGTTTTTTCTTTCTGGACGGTACACTGGATAAATATCTGCAGTTAAATGTCCATACTGTCTGATATTATCAATTAAACGCATTACACGTTTTACACTTGAGTTGTCCACCCCAGTACTTGATTGTAGGCCAGCGCCTGTGTTGTTACTTGTTAATTCATCGAATAACACTTGCAAGTCTTCCGGTACTGACTCTGGATCATTAACGTAATTATCATACATTTCTAACATTAACCCTAAGTTAGTTCCAAATCTTACAGGTGCTTCGACATGATTATCATTCTTCATGTTCCACCCTCCAAGAAAATTATAAACCGTTTACATTTCCATTTTAGCACTTAACAGTATTGAGTTAAAGGCTAATTTGACAATATTGAACTTATTTGTTTATAAAAGATTCTTTGAATACAACTGATATTTTTGTGTACTCATTCACAACACTTTCAACTTTCACAATTCCATCATAAGAATTGACTAATTTCTTAGCAATTGAAAGGCCGAGTCCATTGCCGCCTTCTTTTCTAGAACGTGATTTATCAACTCTATAAAAGCGGTCAAATATGAATTCTAAGTCCTTTTGAGGTATGCCCACACCATGGTCAATAATATCAATTGTAATATTTCTGTTTTTTAAATTCGTCACAATTTTAATGTTTTTATTTTTCTTATCATATTTCATAGCATTATCAATAAAGATTAATAACATTTGTTCAAAATGAAATCGATTGATATTCATTCTAATAGCGTTGTAATTTGATTCGAAATTGAATGTATAATCTGGATGTAATTTCTTTAATGATTTAATTCTAGAATTTATTTCATAGTTGATATCGACAATATCAATCTCATCACCTGTACTAGATCGAGCGTCTTTTGATAATAATAGAAGTTCTTCGACGAGTTTCGTAATACGCGTCATTTCTTCAATAGAAATATCTAAGGATTCTTCTAATACTTCTGGATTGTTTTTACCCCATCTTTGAATGAGGTTTAAGTGCCCTTGTATAATTTGTAGCGGCGTTCTCAATTCATGTGAAGCATCTTCGACGAATTGTTTCTGTTGGTCAAAAGAACTTTCCAATTGTTCCATCATTCTATTAAATGTTTGGATCATATCGTCTGTTTCTTCATAGTTTGTGGGTACTTCAAGCTTTTCTTGGAAACCGTCTCTACGAATTTGTTTCATTTTATCGGATAGTATCGTTATAGGTTTCGTGATTTGCGATGAAAATACATAACTGATTAATGCGATTAAGAACAATGCCGTTAATCCAAATACAGTTGCTAATATAATCATAAATTTAATAATGGCATCATAATTTGCTAGCGGATGAACAACAGCTTCATAACCACTGAAATAACTTGTATTTATAGGTGTATAAACGACAATATATGATTTATTATCTTGTTTCGTTTCATAAATTTTAAGTTGATTCACTCGTTCAAATTTAGGCGTATAATCTAAATCATTATTATGCGTTTCTTCAAAAATAGGTTTACCAAATCTATCATATAGCACAAGCTTTTGATTATCCGTTATCGTCGCATTAATATCAGTTGAAGTAATTTGACCAAGTGTCTTAGTCTTCAATAAATTAATGGTGTCATATGTACTTCTTGTTGCTGTGCTTGTTTCTTGGTCTTTCAAATATAAACTAATGAAATAAATAATAAACATACTGAATAAAGCAAATATAATAAACGTAATCGTCGTAGTAAGCATCATCCATTTAGTCTTTAATGATTGTTGTTTCATGATCTAATCACGTATCCCACTCCTCTAACAGTTTCAATAATATTCTCTTTCTTGAATGGTTTAAGTTTGTTACGTAAATAACGAATATATACGTCCACAACATTTGTCTCAACTTCTGACTCGTAACCCCATACATGATTTAAAATCTGCTCTCTTTGCAAGACGAAATTTTGATTTTCAGCTAGTAATAATAACAATTCATATTCAGTCTTCGTTAAATCAACAGATTCACCATGGATAGATACAGAAAAAGCATTTTTATCAATTGTTAAATCATTAACAGTAATTGTGTGACTTACTGGTTCAACTGTTACATTTCTTCTAATAATAACGCGAATTCTCGCTAATAATTCTTCAATATCAAATGGTTTAACAATATAATCATCTGCGCCATAATCAAGACCAATAACTTTATCATATGTATCGCCCTTAGCCGTTATCATAATAATCGGCGTATCTTTCTCGCGACGAACTCGTCTACATACTTCAAGACCATTCATTTTTGGTAACATGAGATCTAATAATATACAATTGTAATCTTCTGCTAAAGCTTGGTTTAATCCACTCTCACCATCATTACATATTTCTACTTCATAGTCCTCATGCTTAAGTTCTAATTCTATAAATCTCGCTAAATTTTGTTCATCTTCTATGATGAGTATCTTTTTCATAGTGCCACCTCGTAATAAAATTATAAAAGTTTTCAATTTTTAATTGACAATGATTATCAGTTAGTTATAATAGTAATTGAAAATGATTATCAATGAAAGAGTTCCCCCTCTAGTAAAAGATAACATTTTCGAGTTTAACATGTTCATTATATATGAGCATTACTATTTTATCATTTAAAATAGTAAAAAATTTAAATAACTAATTGACATTCATTCTCAATTGGTTATAATAGTATTTGAAAATGATTATCAATCAAATAAAAGAGTTCCCCCTCTAAGTATAGATTGAACATTTTCTATAACCCCCTTTTATGCCCATAAAAGTAAAACAGCCGCAGTGATTCTGTCCAAATCACTGTGGCTGTTTTTTGTTTGGATTTATTTGAGAATTAGAAGCGTTATGAGCAGTTCTGGTGAGAACTGCAAATAACGAAGTTCTTATAAACACTTTCGTTCAAACTTGTTCGTAACGCCGCTCTTATAAACACTTTCGGCCAAACTTGTTCATAACGGAACTACTATATTAACCGCGCCCACCATAACATCCGCATATCACCAATTTAATCCAAAAAAATAAGTATGGAACAGCTCATCTGTTCCATACTCATCTATAATTTCTTTCGTAACATACTTTGTGTTAGCATAATGCAAATGACGCCGCCGATTATACCAGCGATAATATCAGTTGGATAATGTACGCCTAAATATACGCGTGATGATGATATCATTGCGATACAAATGACACATAAGCCCATCAAATACGGTCGTATAGATTTGTTCGCTACTCTAAATATAATGAATATCAGTGATCCGAAAAATGCGGTGGATCCCATTGCATGTCCACTCGGAAAACTAAATCCAGATATATCTATCAGTCTAAGTAAAGTTGGTCTTTCTCTGTCGAATATATTTTTAAGAAGTGGATTTAATGTACCTGATAAAATCATCGTAACTGCAAAAAATAACGTCTCAATGTTATATTTTTTAAGTTTTAAGTAACAAATCACAATGAGTGATAAGGCAATCATTGCCCAAACTTCTCCTAGTTTTGTGAAACCAAGCATTATAGAAGTCGTTATAAAGCTTTCAGTTGAATATATAAAGTTATAAACTTCATTATCAATCCATTTACCGAGTCTTGATTCATGGAAAAATGCAATGACTCCAAATATCAAACTAAATATTAGTATGAGTAAAGTACGGTTTGCTTGGCTCATTCGATTGCCCCCTTTACTTTATGTCTGATTCAATTTTGTTGAATAGTGTTTCTTTAGTATAACTTTCTTTGAAATGTGACATTTTGTCAATAATAGCTTCACGTTCGTTTTCTAATTTATCAAGTTGAGTAATCAGATTAGCTTGGTTCACATCTTTTTCTTGTAATACTTTAGCATATCCATTTTTCTCGAAAATTTTAGCGTTATCAATTTGATCTCCTCTTGATTGATCTAAACCAAGTGGGATTAATAACATTGGTAACTTCAATGTCGCAAATTCATATATAGCGTTAGCCCCTGCTCTACTAATGACAGTGTCCGTAATCGCATAGAAGTGCATTAATTCATTTGAAACAAACTCATATTGGACATAATTGTAGTTTTTAATACTATGATCCACGTGACCTTTACCAGTTAAATGAATAATTTGATATTTCTTTGTTAAAAAGTCTAGATTATCTCGAATCGCTTTATTTAAAGCTTTAGATCCTAAGCTACCACCCATTACGAGTAATACAGGTAATTGATCATTAAAGCCTGTTAATTGATAACCTTCTTCTTTAGAGCCATCTCTTAAATCTTCTCTAATAATCGCGCCAATATAATCTGATTTTTCTTTAGGTACATATTTTAAAGTTTCTTCAAAAGTTGTATACATTTGTTTAGCAAATTTCATTGAAATTTTATTTGCTAAACCAGGTGTAACATCTGATTCATGTACAATTGATGGAATTTTTAATGATTTGGCAGCGATAATAACTGGAACACTGACGAATCCACCTTTAGAAAAGACTAAATCTGGTTTTTCTTTCTTTAATACTTTTCTAGCGTCTAATATACCTTTTAATACTTTAAAGACGTCTTTTAAATTCTCAAAAGATAAATATCGACGTAACTTCCCGCTTGATATCGGAATATATTTCGTATCTTTGGCAGAGTCTGTAATCATTTCTTTCTCAATACCGTTTTTAGATCCAATATATATTGTTTCAATATCACGTTTTTGTGCTTCAGGAATGAGTGCTAAATTTACTGCAACATGTCCTATCGTACCGCCACCGGTAAATGCTATCTTCTTCATGTTTATTTCTCCTCGTTCTCTATCAATTTATAATATGCATAAAATGGTGCGTTCTTATCAAATGGAAACTCATCTGTTTCATATTCACCCATTTTTATAAAATCAAATTTTTCAAACAGTCTTTGTGCGCGCTTATTAAGTGAAAATGTATCCGTTATGATAATAGGCGTGCCTGCTTCAGTAGCAATATCTATAGCAAATTGCATCATCTTCATTGCGACACCTTTATATTCAGGATTTGTAGCCATTCTATGAATGACATATGCGCCGTCGGTATTAGTTGGCCAGTCAAATTGTTTATACCATTCAGCTTGTACTTGATTGACACATATATATCCTGCAATATCATTGTTTTCTTCATATAGATATAAGTCTCCGTTATCTATATCTTCGTAGAAATGCTTCTCTAATGGATAACGATGATCCCACTGAGGGTTCTGATCGTGCTCCATAATCGATTTAGCCATTTCTGTTAATTGATTAATATGTTGAATATCTGATCTTGTTGCTTTTCTCAAACTAGTTTCCCCCATTTACTTATGCATATATTGAATTGCTTCATCAAGTTGTTTATCTTCACTACGGATTTTCTTGCGTAAAAGTTCAATAAATTTCTTAGTTGTATCATCTGTGAAAATACCATTTTCTGTTAAATCATGATCACTTTGGAATGATTTAACTTGTGATGTCAGTTGGGCATCAAATTGGTCATTTTCATTGTTAATATTATACCCTAAAGCGTTCAAACCAATCTTAATTGATTTAATTTCTTTAGATTGATCGCCTTCTTGGTAAGTCTTACTTGGATCGATTATTTCTATTTCTTCATATTTAGGTGCTTTAATGGTTTTATCTGGTTGAATCCCTTTTTTATGAATATAAGATTTGTTAGGTGTTAACCATCTCATGTTTGTATATTTCAAAATGCTAGAATCGCTAAATTCTTTATGAACTTGTCCGATACCTTTACCAAAAGTCGTTGTACCTAGGACATCTGCAATTTTATAATCTTGTAATGCACCTGCAAATATTTCTGCAGCACTTGCAGAACCTTTATTCACGAGTACTGTATAGTCCATATCATCTATGCCAGACATTTTGTCGTTTTCAGTTTCAACTGCTTGTGGTTTATCACCTTTCGTTTCTAAATATATAACAGGTTTGTTTTTATCAACAAACAAGTTAACACTTGTCACAACTTCATCTAATAAACCACCTGGATTGTTTCTTAAATCTAAAACGACATGTTTCACTTTGTCTTTTTTAGCTTGTTTCAATGCAGATTGTAATTCTTTTGTTGTTTTATTTTGGAACTTAGAAATTGCAATGACACCAGTGTCTTTTTTCTTTGTATAATCGACACTTGTAAGATGAATTTTGTCACGTTTAATCTTCACATCGAAAGGTTCTTTACCTTCTCGTTTAATTGTTAACGTAACAGTTGTACCTTTTTTACCTCTTACTTTTTTAACAATTTCATTTAATGATTTATTTTTAATCGATTCATGATCTACTTTCGTAATGACATCTAAAGATTTTACGCCAGCTTTTTCAGCAGGAGAATCTTTCATAGGACTCGTAATTCTAACGTAGCCATCATGCATTTCCATCTCTGCACCAATTCCAACAAAATCACCAGAAATTTCTTCGTTATAACTTGTTGTATCTTTAGCGGATATGTATTCACTGTAAGGATCATCTAAAGATTTGATCATACCATCAATAGCGCCTTGTGTTAATTTGTCGTCATCAACATCTTTGTAATAGTCATTATTAATTTGTTTATAAGCCTCTTCAATTTTGTTAAGCTCTTTTTGTTGATCATTCCCATAGTATAAACCGAATTTATACGAAGCAAACGTCACAACAGCCGTTAATAAGACCGTAACAAATAATATAATGAATAACTTATATATAGGAAGCGTTATTTGCCGACTTTGTTTCTTTTTAAAAGGTTTCATTTACTCACAACTTTCTTGTCAAATATAATTTATTTTAACAGTTAAATCATATAAATAAAAACACTTTGGTGTGGGAAACAGCAAAGTGAACGAATTAATAAGGAAAAATGTTCATATCGTGGTTATTGTGGGTTCTGTTAGGGACAGAATTCCGAGAAATGTCCGTAAGAGACTTTGTTAGGGACAGAATTCTGAGAAATGTTCGTAAGTGAGAGCCTTTCTAATTACCAGAATTCAGAATAAAGGAAGTTACAGCATTCAAATTACCAGAATTCGGAATAATGGAAGTTACAGCGTTCTAACTACCACAATTCAGAGTAATGATAGTTAGCGGTCTCTAATTACCACAATTCGGAATTGTGGTAATTAGAGACCATCATCCAACTCCACAAACGAAAAAACACCTCATTTCCGCTTGAAAATGAGGTGTTTTACCTTATCTTAGAATTTCAACCACTCTTCATATGATTCGAATAAATCATCAAAGACGCTCATTGGTTGTGTGAACATGGCTTCTGTTTCTAAGTAATCTGAAAGTGTATGATAATCGTTTGTGAATTTTGGAAATGATAAGTCTTGGAAGATTAAATCTGCCAACTTACCTACTTCGCTTTTTTCACTTCGCTTTGTTAGTGCGTATTGATAGAAAGAATATTGTTTCATTTATTTCATTTTCACATCAATAGCCTTAGTTTCACCTTTAACTAGACTTTCTAATTTTTCGATATTAATTTCTTCAGCGTCATCTGTGTTTGTAATAATAACAGGGCTGATTACTGATTTTACTTTTGATTCGATTGTTTCGATGTCGAATTTTAATAACTCATCGCCTTGTTTAACTGTATCACCAGTATTAACAAGTGCTTCAAAGCCTTCTCCACCTAATTGAACAGTTTCTAAACCTACGTGTACCAATACTTCTAATCCGTTAGCTGCTTTAATACCTACAGCGTGATTTGAAGGTTTGAATACATTCATAACTTCTCCATCAAACGGTGCAACTACTACACCTTCTGTTGGTTTAATACCGAATCCTTCACCCATCATTTTTTGAGCAAATACTGGATCTGGAATATCTTCAATTGCTACATATTCACCTGAAATTGGTGCAAATACTTCAACATTTGTATCTTTTGATTTGTTACCGCCAAATAATTTTTTAAACATTACAATCGACTCCTCTAATTTTTAAAATGATTTACTAATTCTCCATACCCTAAATCTTCTAATTTATCATATGGAATAAATTGTACAGCAGCTGAATTAATACAATATCTTAAGCCACCAGATTCTTTAGGACCGTCATTAAAGACATGACCTAAATGACTATCTGAATCTTCAGAGCGTACTTCAGTTCTGATCATACCATGTGTTTTATCAACAAGTTCGATAATTTCTTCATCATCTAACGCTTTTGAAAAACTTGGCCAACCACAATCAGATTCAAATTTTTCTTCTGAAGTAAATAATGGTTTACCAGATAATTTATCTACATAAATACCTTTTTCAAAGTGATTCCAATATTCATTTTGAAAAGGTGGTTCTGTACCATTTTGCTGTGTTACGAGATATTCCATTTCATTTAATTCATCTTTACTTTTTTTAAGCATTTTAACGCCCCCAATACTTTTCTATAAATGCTTTACGTCCAGAACCTTGTTGATACCCTTGATAATGTGCGGGATTCTTCAAGTAATAATCTTGATGATATTCTTCTGCAGGGTAAAAGTTCTTGTACGGTTTAACTGGCGTAATGACTGGTTTATCAAAAATATTTTGTTCATTTAATTGATTGATTTTGTTATGTGCTATTTCTTCTTGTTCTTTGTCGTGGTAGAAAATAACAGGTTCATAACTTTCGCCTCTATCAAAGAACTGACCTTTGTTATCTGTTGGATCAAAAGTCTTAAAGTATATATCTAAAATAGCTTCAAAGTCTGTTTCGTCTTCATTATATTCAATTTGAACAGCTTCAACATGACCAGTTTGATTTGTACAAACTTCCTCATAAGTTGGATTTTCAACATGACCACCACTATATCCGGAAGTCACTTCAATAATACCAGGGAATTCATTGAAAGGTTTAACTAAACACCAAAAACATCCCCCAGCTAACGTTGCATATGCCATAGTTGTACCTCCTTTAATGATGTTAAGTTACTTTAACTTAATATCAAAGTACCATTTTTTGTCTGAAATATCTAATGTTTGAATTTGTATAGACTCAACATTATCAATATCCAACTGATCTAAAGATAAATTGAATGATTCATCTTTAGGATTTACATGAATATATGGCGGAAGTTCACTATATTTTTTGATTTGAGATAGAATAAATGGATTTGAAATATTTAATTTACCAATATCTATCGATTTAATTTTGAAATAGATTGTATCGTTATTTAATTTTTTAGGTTTCGTTTGAAGTGTTATATCAATATCTTTACCTAAAATTTTAGTACGCGTATCAAATGACAATGATTTCTTAGTGATGCGTGATTGAATGTCATAATCTTTCATAGAAGCATTCATTAACGATTCTAATTGTGCATTTTCAAAAGAAATGGTGAAATCTTTCTTAGTTTGTTCTGTGTTTATGGTTGGATGGTTTGTATCGTCTGAAATTTGAGACCATACATAAGCTAGAGCACCAAGTATTAGAATAATTAATATAATAAAAGCGTAAAACCAAGCTCTATGATTCATCCAATGTTTATTTTCCATAGAAGAACACGCCAATAGCACCTTCACCAGTATGTGTTGAAACGACTGGTGTCGTCACTGCAGTATCAAACAAGTGGAAATTTTTCTTTTCTTTAATTGTGTTCATCAATTTCGTCATCAATTGTTCTGCATTCGCATCTGCAATACCAATTTTAATAAGTTCTTTCTTCTCTAAGAAGACATCTAATTCTTTCATTAAATATTTAACGATAGCATTTTGCGTTCTTGCGTTATGCATCATTTCGATTTTTCCGTTAATCAATTCGCCAATTGGTTTAATATTCATCAATGAACCGAGTAAGCCTTTCGCTTTACCGATTCTACCGCCTTTAATTAAGTTGTCGATATTACCAATGACCACAAATAGTCTTAAATTATTTTTAATCACTTCAATTTCTTCTACGATTTCTTCAACAGACTTACCTGCGTTGATCATCTTCACGACTTCTTCAATTTGGAACCCGTAAGCTAATGAAATGAATTGACTATCCACAACTGTAACTTTACTTTCTGTCATTTGTGCTGCTTGTTGAGCTGCGCTAAATGTACCAGATAACTCAGAAGTCATATGAATACTAATAATTTCAGAACCATCTGATCCTAACGCGTCATATGTTTCAACAATTTTACCAATTGGTGGCTGACTTGTTTTAGGCAATTCTTTAGCGTCTTTCATTTTTTCTAGAAATTCTGTTGAGCTAATATCCTCTTGGTCTACGTACGTAACACCATCGATTAGTATATTTAGGGGTACGACAGTAATGTTATTTTCTTCTAAAAAGTCTGCTGATAAATCTGTCGTCGAATCAACAACTATTTTAATTTTTGACATAATGATTCTCCTTTAATGATTGAACAGTATTACTAATTTTTCCTTGTACAAATTGACTTACTTCTTGCATGGTCTTATCTTCAAAAATAGAAGGCTCAATTGGGTCTAGAATGTGTACATAAACATCACCAGGGACCATTTTTTTAGAATCTTGAGCTTCCATGATTTTAGATGTCCCATAAATCGCAATAGGTACAATTTTAACTTTAGCTGATTTAGCTAATTTAAAAGAACCTGCTTTAAATTCTTTCATTTCTCCGCCTTTATTTCTACTACCTTCAGGAAAAATTAATAAAGAATGTTGTTCTTTTAATTTGTTAATACCATCTTTTATCATTTGTAAACTTGCGCGTCTATTTGAACGATCTAAATATATACAATTCATTTCTTCCATCCATGGACTTAAAAACGGAATTTTTTGAACTTCTGTCTTTGATATAAATCCAAATGGTTGTGGTAAATGAGTAATTAATACAGGAATATCAAAATTACCTTCATGATTTGAAATGTATAATACAGGCTCATCAAATGGTTCTGTATTGCCAGACAAGTGTGTTGTAACACCAGCTGAATCTAGAATGCGTGTAGCCCATCTTTTTGCATATAAAAAGATCATTTCATCTTGTTTACGGACATCATTAATCAATGTCTTCTTATATTTAACTTTGTTTAATTGTGAAGACACAAGTGCTGCATAACCTATAATATAACCGATTGTTTTCGTCATTCTTAACATACTATTTTTTCCTTTCCAAATGCATATAAGTGTGTGGTAAAGTGTTTTTTTCATCGAGTTCGCCAGATTCAGATGAAAGAACCGTCCAATCTTTGAAGTCGTATGGAGGGAAAAAGGCATCACCTTGAAACTTATCTTCTATTACTGTTACATACATATCGTCAACGCGGTCCATCATTTGTTCATAAAGACCTTGGCCACCAAAGATAAAGATATGTCCATCAAGTTGATCGATTTCATCTAAAGAATGAATTACATCGACACCTTCGTGTTCAAATGATGGATTTGTCGTTAATACAACATTGCGTCTATTCGGTAATGGCTTACCTAAAGAATCAAATGTTTTTCTTCCCATCACGACCGTATTTCCAGTCGTCAATGCTTTAACTCTTTTTAAGTCATTTGGTAAATGCCATGGCATCTTGTTGTCTAAGCCAATTACGCGATTTTGATCATGACAAACTATTATTGATTTCATTTAAATTACTCCTTTTTAAACTGCAATAGGTGCTTTAATACTTGGATGTGATTCATAACCGTCAATTTCTAAATCTTCGTATTCAATATCAAATAATGATTTATCTGTGTTGATATTAAGTTTAGGTGCATCGTAAGAATCTCTTGAAAGTTGTTCATTTATTGCGTCTATATGATTTTTATAAATATGCGCGTCTCCAAACGTATGGACAAACTCGCCTACTTCTAATCCACATTCTTTCGCAATTAAATGTGTTAATAAACTATAACTTGCAATATTAAAAGGTACACCTAAGAAAATATCTGCACTTCGTTGATATAATTGACAGCTTAATTTTCCGTCTTTCACATAAAATTGGAATAATGTATGACATGGTGGCAATGCCATCGTATCTATTTCAGTTGGGTTCCAAGCAGAAATAATATGGCGTCTTGAATTAGGATTTTGTTTAATATTTTCAATTAAAGTCTTAAGTTGGTCAAATCGTTTACCATCTTGATCTTTCCAATCTCTCCATTGTTTACCATAAACATTGCCTAAGTCACCGTATTTTATCATAAAATCATCATCATTCAGAATCTTATCTTTGAATATCGCAAGTTGCGCTTTATATTGTTCATTAAATTCATCATCTACTAAAGAACGACGACCAAAGTCTGTCATATCAGGACCATCATAGTCATTACTTTCAATCCATTTCTTGAAAGCCCACTCGTTCCAAATGTTATTCTTATATTGTAATAAATATCTTATATTTGTATCGCCTTTAATAAACCATAAAAGCTCAGTTGCAATTAATTTAAAAGAAACCTTTTTAGTTGTTAATAACGGAAAACCTTCAGATAAATCAAATCTCATTTGGTGACCAAATATAGAAATCGTACCCGTACCCGTTCTATCGTCCTTATTCTCGCCTTCTTCTAATACCCTTTTACATAAATCGTGATACGCTTTATCAAAGTTATTCATATGAGCACCTCTTTTTCATATTCTCCTGTTACTATATTAACGAAAATAACGGTAATTTACTACTGATATAATATAGAAAATTTCACGATTATTAGGTATAATGGATATAAATTAACAAAGTGCTAACAAAACGAAGGAGGCTATTTCAATGAATGAAATTTTTGCTACTTTAGGGTTCTTCTTATTATTATGCTATATGATTAGTATGTGCATTACAGAATAGTATCAATAAGGGGTAATATACAAAAACTGGGACAATCTATTGTCCCAGTTTTTGTATTTTTAAATGATTACGTCCATCACTCATATTTATAATCTTGATTTATTCTCAGTCCATAATGTGTTTTAGTACTTTTCCTTATACATTGTATTGTATTAAACTTTTTGAAAAGCTCGCTTTTATAATGTGCTTTTACGATTAAATATTTGAAATCCGATACACTTTTGATTTCTGAAGTTATTTCAATATTATGTGAAAGTTCCCCCATTCTATCGTCTTTATCAAGTGTTTGTTCAAACATGTGATCTAAATATAAGATGTCGACCAATTCTGGATGTTGTTCGATCCAATGATGATAATCATCATTTATATAATGGATTCGTCTTAATTCATCTTCTGTTAAATAGCGTTTCATGCCTTCAGAAATGACATAATGGATAAGTGGATTTTGTTCTATAGCATATACATTTGCTTGTTGATAATGCTTTAATATTAAATACGTATCTCGCCCAAAGCCCATCGTGCCATCTATGAAATTAAATGTTTTAAAGTCTGATGTTATTTCATCTAACATTTCAATTAGTACTGGCATCTTATGTTGTTTCATCATATGCAATTTAACTTTCACAGTATCTAAATGAAAATATATCGGTGTATCTGGTGTGAAATATAGTTTAGGTCCACTACTTTCAAATACAATTAATGGTGTCGTTTCTCGTTGAAACAATTGATTAATCGTTAATTTTCTTCGCTTAATGCTTTGAACATTCTGAATGGATTCTAATTTAGATAACACAGAAAATGCATCCTCTACTTGTTTGTAGAGAGATGCATTTGTCTTAACGGCAGTTGTGATACGAATATTAGTCACAGTATTCATCAAAAGCGTCTTTAATATCCAAACAGATTTCTTGGATATCTCTTCCTTCAATATGTTCACGTGGCATAAAGTATTTAAGCTCGTTACCTTTAAATAATGCCATTGATGGACTTGATGGTACTTGTGCGATATATTCTCTCATAGTTTCAGTTGCTTCTTTATCTTGTCCAGCAAATACTGTAGCGATTCTTGAAGGTTTTTTATCATTTTGTTGAGCTACTGTAACAGCTGCAGGACGTGCTAAACCAGCTGCACATCCACATACAGAATTTACGACGATAAATGTTGTTTCATTCGGTTGTGCGTTCTCCATATATTCTTTAACTGATTCTGCTGATTCTAAACTTTCAAAGCCTTGTCCAGTTAATTCACTTCTCATTGGTTGAGCAAGTTCTTTCATGTATTGTTCATATGCATTCATATTTTATCCCTCTTTCTTTCTATTAGCCATTTGTTTCCAAACAGAACCTAATGCTTCTTCACCATTTTCGATTCTTTCAATTGCCATTTGTACTTGCAATTTAACATCGAATGCTGGGTCGTCTTGTCTTTTCTTCAATGCTTCTAATGCAGTTTCATCGCCTTCATCAAATATAAACATAGCTGCACGCCATCTTACAATTTTCTGAGGGTCTTCTAATGCTTCTATCATTACTGGTAATGCTTCTTTAAATCCTAAATCACTTAAACAGTCACCAGCTGTTCTTCTAACAGAAACAACTTTATCTTTCATACCTTTATATAAGTAAGGTAATGTTTCTTTTGATTCAATCATACCTAATAGTACGATTGCCATTCTGCGTACTTGAGGCTTTTCATCATTTAACGCGACATCTAATAATGGATAATCGTCTTCTGTAGGTGTTGGAAAGTCATTTAACATTCTTAATTTCACTTTCCAATCCTCTTCTTGTTCAAACGTTTCTTTATCAACATGTACAAATTGCTTTTCAGGAATGGTAATGTCACTTGTTAAAGCTTCTTCAACTAAAGCCTCTAATTTCTCTTTAGGGTACAAAGCTAATATTTCTTCTTGAACGGTTGCTAATACTTCCTCTACTTCGCCGTAACGTACACCTAAATCTTCCCATTTTCTTAAAAAGACAACGTTATCTGAGTCTTTTGTCGCTTTTAGCATACTATCAATATAAATTTCAGGAAGTTGTTTACGTTTTTCTTCTTCTTGAGTTGTTAATTTAATTTGATAAGGTATACCTTTAAACTTTAAGACTTCAACTTTTACTTCACCGAAATGTTCATTCACTTGATTTTCAGCAAAGTCCTCTTCTTGATCTGAACCTGAGATGGCTGCTGTAACGTCTTTAAGTAAAGTATCCCAGTTTTCTTTTGGACGTTTATCTACTGCGATAAAGTCCATAACATGGAATACAGATTTAATACCAACTAATTGAAGAATACGGTTAATGAATTCTGGATTATGATCATTCACTTCAGTATAAGTATTTGAAGACCTATCTTCTTTCTTAAATGATAAAACGATTTTCATCGTATTTGGGCTTGGTGTCGGTTCAACTCTAACAATTTCCATAATATCCTCCTTATTGCAACTTGTTACCTAATTGTTTAATACGTATACCGATAGAACATTCCGATATACAATACTGATGTGCTTGGTGTTTACCCTTTGTTTCTCTATAATGCGTCTTTAATAAACACCCTTTACAGTATGTTTCCATCAATTGATCTATTTGTTTAATTGCTTGTTTCTCTTCTTGAGCTAAAATGAGTGTCACTCCCTTACTAGACCGTTATTATAACATTCATCATACAAATTGTTTACGATAAAGCTTATTGATTTTTATAACTTTGAGCCGTATAATAGATAAGTTCGATTATCGCGGTTTCTAAACACCCGCTATATCAAAATTTAGGAGGAACAAAGTTATGTATAATGAATTAATAGGTATTGGAACTTTCTTCGTTACATTTATATTGATGCTCGTTCAATACCGATTTTTTGGAAAAACTGGCCTGTTCGTTTGGGTTGCTATAGGTACTATTATAGCAAATATACAGGTTATTAAAACAGTAGAACTCTTTTCAGTTAGTGCAACACTTGGAAATGTTATGTTCGCATCAATATATCTTGCAACAGATATATTAAACGATATCTATGGTAGAAAACAAGCACGAAAAGCAGTTTGGCTTGGATTTTCTTCAGTAATCGTCATGGTTATATTATTACAGTGCTCTTTAGCGTTTATTCCTGCACAGGAAGACATCTCTCAAGAAGCGCTTGAAACAATCTTTAATATTGTACCAAGAATTGCACTTGGATCCATCATTGCATATATCATTGGTCAACATTTAGATGTATTACTATTCACATTAATTAAGAAGAAATTCTCTTCAGATAGATCATTCTATATAAGAGCTTACGGAAGTACAGTTGTCAGTTCAATAGTCGATACAGCGATATTTGTATTGATTGCGTTCTATGGTAACTTACCGAATAATGTTGTATTTGAAATATTCTTTACGACATACTTCTTAAAACTCATCACAACATTATCTAATGTACCGTTTGGTTACATTGCTAAATCAATGTACAGAAATGGTAAGATTAGCGAATAATTTCATACAAATCCAATAAAAATCCTACCTACTCCATTTCAATGGAAAAGGTAGGATTTTGTTATTTATTAAATACTTTCAAATACTCTACATAACTTGTTAAGTAATGTTCAATATCATCTATCTCTACACGATAACCTTCATGTTTAATATATAATGCCTCTAATATGCGCTCTGGATTTTGGAAATACATTGCAACTTCAGGATAAAAATAACCTGTTCTCATATAATTTGCTCTTCTATGAATCGTATCAACTAATAAATCAACATCTATATATTGTTTAATCAACTCAGATTGGTCATGTTGTTTCGCACTTTCTACTATATTATATGTAGCCATTAACATGCCTAGTAATAATGGATCTGTAAATTGACGATTTTGTACATTATTCAAATGTTCTCCTAAATTTTGAAAAGCAAATTGATAATGTTTTTCTTCTGGTTCTATTTGAATCAATACTTCTGTACTATAACTTAACCAGTAGTCATGGTGTTTCCAATATGATTTTTGAATAAATTTTTCATAAAGTAATTTGGCAGTATTTAACCATTCTTCGTTTTGATCCAGTTGATATAATTTTAATAACGCTAAAGCTGCTTGACCTTCATAATAAATGACTCTATATGAATCTTTAACTGTTAAATCTGGATAATTCAACACATGAGTTGTTTCTCCGTTCTCATCAATCATGTTTAATAAACCTTTCGCAACATTTTGAGCTGCTTTTAAATATTTCTTATTCGAACGACCGTATTGTATATAACCACATACAGCTAGTATAAATACAGCGTTCTGACCTAATTTAATTTCATTTATATAGTTTGTGTCATCAAATACATATGTTGCACCTTCGTGTTTATATATAATGATTGATAATGTAATCTATCGGTTTCTTAGCAATACTTACGTTCTTCTTCAAATATGATAATGACTTAATAAATGCATAAGTTGTTGAACTATGACATAAATTGTTATAAGCATTGATATTGATATCAAAGTGTGGGAAATAGCCATAATGATACTTACCATTATCTTGTATAAGATTCATCAAATAATCTGTATTCGTTTGAATCATACGATCAATTTCAACTGGAAGATTATCTATTGGTCTTAACCCTTTCTTGTAACCTTCTTGTTCTAAATTTATAACCTGTTCTTCTTCAATAAAGAAACTCTTTGTATAGAATCTCTGAACTACTTTGCCTTCATAATCTTTGTGTAAATATAAATTATAATTCTTCTTATACTTTCTTAAATAATGATTGATATTTTTCTCAGAAAGTATGAATATCCCTTTCTCGTTTGTAGGTCTAATAAAAGCATTGCTGTTTATTTCTTCTGGTAAAAATGCTAGATGCCAATTGGAATCTAATGTAAAACCATACTCAACATGATTTCTAGTTGTATGAACTAAGTCTTCTTTTAAATCATCAAATGGGATGTCTTCTATAGATGTCACTATATCAATTTTAATCCATTTAGCCGCTTTACCACTCTTCTTACGATATGTTTCGACAAATTTAATCATTTGATTACTGTTCGATAATTTAAAGCTTTTAACTACGGCTTTAACTTTAGGATGGCCAATACTTATAAACAACCTTTCACAATCAGAATGTTCACTTATAATACTTTTAATTTGCTGTTTAGTATTCACGCTCTTTCATTCCTTTCAATTTCAATATATGTATATAAATCTTTTTTAATCTGAATTCAAATATGTATAGACAAAAATGAAAATAATCATTTTATTGTTCTTCTTTTTTACGACGACCGAATAAGAATAATGAGCCAAGTCCTGCGAATAAGCTTCCGAATAAAGTAGCATTTTCAGCAGGTGTTTCACCAGTGTCTGGTAATACTTTTGCTTGATCTTTGTTATCTTTATTCATCATGTTATCTTTAGAACTTTCCATACCATTCATATTGCTAGAACCAGCATCTGTGTTATCAGAAGCTTTATCAACTACAACACCAACAGTTACAGTTTGTTTAGAACCATCAGGGTAAGTAACAGTTACTGGAATATCAACTTTAGTACCAGGCGTTACATCCTTAGGTGGAACAACTGTAATGTCACCAGTGTTAGGATCTACAGTTACAGTCCATCCACTTGGAACTTTGTCTGAAGGTACTTCAAACTTCGTACCAGGTGGTAACTCTTTATCACCAGTTTGTGGAATATGAGTTTCAGAACCAGGTTTAACTGGAGTAGAACCTTGGTCTTTAGAACCATATCCAGTTGAATTGTCGTCAGCGTTAGACTTATCAGCTGGTTTGTCAGTTGATTTTTCAACAATAACTTTAACAGGAAGTTCTTCAGTAGAACCGTCTGGGTAAGTCACTGTAACTGGGATTTCAACTTCAGTACCAGGTGTTGCGTCAGCTGGAGGAGTTGCAGTTACAGTACCATTATCTGGATTAACATCAACTGTCCAATCAGTTGGAATGTTAGGATTCTCAGATAATTTAAATTTAGTACCAGCAGGTAACTCAGTATCTATAGTTTGTGGAACGTCAATAGCTTTACCTGGTTTAGTATCTTTAGGAGTATCACTATAACCTGGATTATTAAGACTAGCGTGAGTTCCAGTTCCATGCTAAACAACTTTCTTACGCATTGGCGTAGTTATGTCTTCTTGAGTACTTTCTACTGTAGTTTTTTCACCAGTATTAGGATCAATATTGTAAACTTTTGTAACAATTTTGGTACCAGCTTGACCTTCGTTAACAACTTTCTCAGTACCAGCTTCTAAATCTGGATTGTCTATATAATCAATTTCGACAGGTATTTCTGCTGTTGTTACCTCTTTAGCCCCTACTTTAACTCTTTTATCTTGCTTCGCTACAAGAGTTTCTTCTGTTACAACAGGATTTGTTTGAGTACCATCTTCAGCTGTTTCAACAGTTTCAATTAACTCACCAGTTTCCTCATTCAATTTATAAACAGTTGTAACTTTGACTTTTCCTGTTACACCTTCTTGAATTGTTTCATTTGGCTCTGTTGTCAATTTATTATTGTCAGCTTCATAAATTGTCTTGAAATCAACATTTTTATTTGTTACTTCAATTGTATTTACCTCAACATGTTTTTCAATAGGTGTTACTTCGTATTCATTGCCGTCACTATCAACTTCTCTTTTGTAAACATAAGATACACTACCATCTAATCTACTAGTATATTTAGTACCAACACCATCTCGACCTTCTTGAGTAGTAGTTTGTTCACCTTTTGCCTTAGATTCGTCCTGTACAGCTGTATAAACTGTTTTTCTTTCTTCAGTTGAATTTAATTCTACATCTTGACCAATTAAGACAAATCTTTGAGAACGACCAAGTTGCATATCTTTAATGTTTTTATGGTTTTTCTCTTTCTTTTTTTTTAATGAAGAGTCGTTACTTTCAGCTGTAATTCTACTGTTTGCGTCTGGATCATTTGGATTACCAAGAGATTGCATGCAATTTCCATTGCTACTCAATCCGGCAGTATAGTTATTGATGTTAGCCCATTTATCATCAGGATTAGAGGTATCGCCTTCTCTTAATTTATCATATGAATCATTTTTATTACTCATATGATCAGAGTTCCAAGTCATTACTTTGTGGTCCCCACTCCAAACTAATTTAGTTGTACCTTGAGAACTAAATAATGTAACTTCACCAGAAGGTCGCCCTGTACTACCTGCCGCACCACCTCTAACTTTATCAGTACGTTGAATATTTACATATTTGGCTGTACCTTCAATGAAGAGACCTTTCATAACTCCTCCGCCTAGACCTTGGAACCCAATAACTTCAGAATGATAATCTTTGTTGTCAGTGCTTACGTCAAGAGTAGCGTTTTCTTTGAGGACTATTCTTGCTTTAGTTGAACCGTCAGCAACAAACACAATTAATGGGTTTTGTCTTCCTGGAGTTGCATTATCAGGTTTCTGATGTTTTGTAGCATGTAATCTTAATCTAGCGCCTTCATCAATAATTATTTCACTATTTGAGTTAAGTCCGATTAAGTTATTAGTACGACCTGTATTTAAGTTGTTAGTATTACCATTATTAAGCTTTGAAACTGAGTCAATGTTGAAATCACTACCAACTCCAATACGGAATATTGAACCGGCGTGCATATCAACTACATTACCATTACCTTTTTGGTCAACTTTAACAATTGTATTATTTCCTATATCCAACATTCCATAATCGTCTTTGCTATCAACATTTACACCATTACTACCAAATGAAATGATATCTTGACCGGCTAATCTTACTGTACTATTATTACCAAAAGTAACTCGTGTACCGCCACCTACAGTTTGGATAATAGTATGCGAATTATCGTTATCCCAAGGGTTTGGTGAAGATGAATCTAAGTTAATATTAGAATTGTGACCAAAACTTAAAATACCTCTCATCATGTCTTGTTGTTTATCTTTACTATCATCAGCATATAATTTAATCATTCTACCTTGAGTAGTCATAGACATATTAATATTACTATTATCAGCAAATCGAATGACATTTGCACCAAATGTAGTATTTTTATCTGCGCCTCTTTTACCTTCATTATGGCTAGTAAAGTTACCGTGAACATTAACAGTTAATTTATAGTCATTTGTTAATGTACTACCTGTATGTTCAATGTCTCTAAAGTTCATACTATGACCATGAGACCCATTTTCAAATTGAATAATACCTGCGTTTTCTCGAGCTGGTCCTGGTTCGTTATCATCACTATGGATATGACCATTATTGAACGTAATATTCCAAGCTGGTTTATTACCTGTATTTGCTTTCGTTTCTAAATAGTTATCTTGAGTATTTAATATGTGCCCTTTTAAATTGATTGTTACAGCTCTAGTAGCATTTACATCTAGTACTTGAGGATCATTCTTTACTCCAAAGATGTTCCTACTTACTTTAGGCATTGTTATATCATTGTCAAATTCGATTGTTCCTACGTTTCTATCATTAAGTGCAGCTAAATATTGGTTATAGTTACTTACATTACGTGTCTGTAACTCAGCCGCTCTAAACACACTTCCATAACTTGCGCCTGATTTAGGTGCTTGTCTTGAAGGTTGTTCTAATGTTGTTGCTTCGACTTTGTCTTTGTTTTGATCATTAACAATGTCTTCAAGTGATTTAGATGACACGCTGGTTGTACTGCATCTACAGTATTAACTGCTGGTTCTGCAGTTTCTGTTGTTGCTTCAGTAGTAGTTTCTTCTTTAGCTACTTCTGTTGATTCAGCTTTTGGTTGTTCTGCTTTTTCAGCAGTTTCAACTTTAGCAGCTTCTGGTGCTGCTGTATCAACTTGAGTTGCTTCTTCTGTTGATGCTTCTTCAGTAGTTGATTTATCTTCTGTTGTTGATTCTTCGTTAGTTGTTGTATCTTGTTTTGTTTCATCAACTGCAGGTGCTTCGGTAGTTGCTTCTTTTTGTGGTAGTTCTGCTGGTGTTTCAGCTGTACCGATTTCTTTAGTTTCTTCTACATTTGATGATTCTTCGATTGCAGATGCTTCTTCAACTGGATCTGTTGATTTGCCTTCTGCTTTTTCTTCTTGTGCATGTTTTTGAATTACATTTTCAGATGCAAATGCATCGTGAGTTGGTAAGCCTAAAAATATTAGCGTACCGATTAGTATCGAACACGTTCCTACCGTGTACTTACGGATACTAAACTTCTGTAATTTCCGTTGCTTATCCATTAGCAAGCCCCTTTACTATAAAATTTCATAAAAGGCAACTTTACTCATGGCTGAGTTTCCCCCGTTACTATTTTGTCTCTATCTCATTAGTAATGTGTTCAGTATATATTCTATTAATGAATCTCAGATATATGAGTGAAGTGCACACTATTAATATGTGAATGGTCGTGCGAAACTAACTCTCCTTCTATTAAGATTATTCACACATAAGATATGAACAAAATTATATTTCATTCTGAATTAGTATATAACTTTTAATGTCAATTTCAAATACTATTTATCTATAACTCTATAATTTATATATACTATTTTTACAACTTGTAATATTATGTACAATTTTGATGAAGAATTATTAAGTCGGAAATAAAGATATTATGACCATTTATTGAAGTCTGTTTATCGTTCGTGTAAATTAGATGAGAAGGTAAATAATTTGAAAGAGTTGATTGAAATGCCGCAAATATATTTTGACGCCGCTTCTAAAGGCAATCCTGGAGAGAGTTGTTGTGCATGTGTCATTATTACGGATGATGCGAGACATCATTTCACTTCATATTTAGGTGAAATGGATAATCATCGTGCTGAATGGGAAGCGTTAATCTTCTCTATTCAACATGCAATTGAATTAGAAGTTGGTAATGCGTTGATTTATACAGATTCAAAATTAATTGCTGATAGTATTGATAAAGATTATGTCAAAAATCCTATGTTCAAACCCTACTTCGAGCTATTTAAAGAATTAGAACGTCAATTTGATTTAATATTTGTAAAGTGGATTCCACGAGCTCAAAATAAAGAAGCGAACCAATTGGCACAAACTGCCTTAAGAAAACAATTAAAGCATAAATAAAAAGCATATCACGATGGTGCGTGATATGCTTTTTGCGTTTAATTATAAGAAGTTCGTAGTTAAATATTTACTTGATACGAATAATTCATGTTCATTACAGATTTCGATAGATTGTTCGATTTCATGATGATATGTCATTTGATTCAGTAAATCTTCTGTTTCTAATGGTACATCTGTATGAATTTGTGCAAGTTGTTTCGACATAGCTAAGTCATCTCGATATGTGATGATTTTCTTTTGTTGTCCTGCTGTTAATTCGTTAATGTTTTCAAGGACATTTTCAACAGATTGATATTGTTGTATCAGTTTAATCGCTGTTTTTTCACCGATACCTTTAACACCAGGGTAACCATCAGCTGTGTCACCCATAAATGCTTTAACATCTACTAATTGATGTGGCTCTAAACCATACTCTTCTCTAAACTTATGAATATCATATTTGTTGTATATATTGAATCCTTTTTTCGTCAGCCATATATCAACATCTGTATTAATACATTGTAATAAGTCTCGGTCACCACTCACGACATATGTTTCATGACCTTTTTCTTGAGCGCGTTTACTAATTGTCCCGATGACATCATCCGCTTCATAATTCGTAATACCTAAATTGAGTAGTCCTAATTTCTCAGCGATTTCTTTCGCTCGGTCAAATTGTGGAATCATTTCTTCAGGTGGTGCAACTCTATTTGATTTATATGATTCAAACATATCATTTCTGAAAGTCTTAGATCCCATATCCCAACATACGGCAACGTGTGTCGGTTTGATATCATTGATCACTGTATAAGAATGTCTAATAAATCCTTGTACAGCATTCGTAGGAATCCCTTTAGAATCTCTCATAAACTGTTTATGAATGCTTGTAGCATAAAAATGTCTAAATAATAAAGCCATACCATCTATTAATAATATTGTGTTACTCATATTGTGCTCCTTTATATCTCTTTTAAGACGTTTTCGATTTTTTCTATGACATCATTATCAATATTTACAGATAAGTAATCTTCAATAAGATGAATCGTCTCTTGATTATATTGATTGATGTACGACTCACCTATTGTATCATAATGTGCCAAATTCTTAGTTAACGCTTCATTAAACGTCACGATTGGATGGTCGATAAGCTTCATTGTATCATTTAAAATTGCATTTTGCGTTTCTTTTACTTTAGATGTCTTAATTAAATCTTTCTTACTCACTGAACTAATCGTTTGTTTCGCAATATCTTGAACTTGAATGCTAATCGGTTCTGGATTGATTTCATTTTCAAAGTCATGTTTAAACTTAGAGATTAAAATAGAAGCATCATTTAATTCAACAATTGTTGGTGTTAATAAATCATCAAATGTTCTCGCATAAAAATTCTTCAATCTTTCTATGATAAGTGAACTTTCTAAACTTAATTTCTGGTTTAAATCATCTACATAATATTTCGTACTCATTTGAAGAGATTGTTTAAATTGATCCGTTACAGTTGATGTATTGAAATGTTTTTTGACGATATCATTTAATTGTATATTCAATCTGTCTTTCAAGTAATACAGTTGATCGTGAATTTCTTTTTCTAGTTGATAATGTGATTTAATCACAATTTGATTAGTGAAGTTCTGTTTATCTTTATAACTAAGTAAAGTTGATTTTCTCTTTTCAAGTTGTGCTTTATCTTGTCTATACGTATGCACCATTTGTTCTAATTCATTCGTCAGTTGTTTAATTCTAGATTCTACTTGCGACTTTAGAACTTGCTTACTTTCAACTTTAACAAAGTGATCTAACGCGTCCATAAGTCGTTTGAACTCGTCATCATGTGATTTCAGCGCTTGTTTACTTGAAACTGGATAACACTCTGGTTTGATGTTCAATGCATCTAATGATGATTCTACGTAAGATATAACAGCTTCTTTATCTTCTTCAGATTCTGCTAAATCAATGGCGTTAATGACAAATTTCAAACCTTGAGATTGTTGTAAATTATTCATATCACGCATGTATGTTAAGAACTCACCGTCTTTATCAGTAAAGGCGTGATTATAATAACTTACATAAATAATTAAGTCACTTGATGCAATGATTTGTTCAGTCTCTCTCGTATGTCTTTGGTTATTAGAATTAAGCCCGGGTGAATCGATAATTATCTTGTCTTTTAACCATGCTTCTTCAAGTCTTAAATTAATTTTGTGTACAAATGCTGCATGTGTATCATCAGCAGTTAACTTTTCTAATTCTTCTATATCGAATGTGACAGATTTGCCTTCTTTTAAGATATCTTTGTAATGATTAAAGTTCGTCTCGATTGCTTCAAAGAATGCTAAATGATTACTAGATAATGAAGGATGTTGTTTAATCTCTTTATCGTCAATGAATGATTCAATTGTTGAGTACTGTTTATTGGCGAACTCTGTTATATGGTTAATCTCTTCTAATAATTGCTCATAAGTCTTAAATGTCACTTCTTGTTCAGTACCGTAGCTAATTTCAGTAATACTTGCTGTCGTTGGATTTGGTGAACTTAGTAGCACGGGCTTTTGCAAAATAGCATTAATTAAACTACTCTTACCTGCACTAAATGTTCCGAATACAGCAATCTTTGTGATGTTATGCTCTATTCTTTCGACTTGGTTTTCGATATTATGTACTTCACCTTCAAATAAAGGCAGTTTCTTTAAATGATTGATTTGATCTTTAAGTTGTTGCAGGTTATTTTCTCTATGTTCCGTTTGAACTTCTTTGAATTGTTGTTTCGTTTCTTTTTTATCTTCTAGGTCAAGGTCATTTATATGAATAAAATGTCTATCAATTAATTTATCAATAGATTCATCAAGATGAATATAATAATGTTGATAATTGTTTGTGATAAGTGATGTTTTTAAATTCTTAAATTCAACATATGTTTCATATTCATTCAATTGATTCTTTTCTTCATTAGACTCGTTATGCACTTCACTCATATTAACGATTTCTTCTATTAATTGATTTGTTTCATTACTTATTTTTCGATTAATCATTTCTGTAATGCCTTTAGAATAAATCAACACGTAATCATTTGTAATCGATGTTTGCTCTTGTACATGACCACTTAATTCTTCTTTACTAATCGTATATTGCTGGTTGATGATTTTCTCGAATAAGTCCGCATCTTGAATGTATTTGTTCAAGTTCTCTAATGATTTAATCCAAACTTTCGTAATTTCATCATGAATTTTGATGTCTAAAGCTTCTTTCACTTGTTCAAGCGTTTCATCTTGAATCATCGCTTTCTTCTTATCTTTATTAAATAGCCCTTTCACTTTATAGTCTTTAGCCGTTGTTTCTAAATATTGACGAATCGTTTCTCGCATTTCATATGGCATCAAATAAGCGTTATCTAAAATTTCTTTGCGCTTTTCTTTTAAATTTGAAGTGAACTGATCTTTATCTTGAATTAATGACTGTTCACTTTGGACGTTGAATTTTTCTTTATAAGCTTGATAATCGTCATCGAATGTTTCTTCAGTAGAATCAATATCAGAAAGAATCGTTTCCATATGTTGATTAATATATTTCAGCTGTTCTTGTTTAATGTAATTCGTCACACGGTCAATAAATACTTGGTGTTCCGTACGTTGTTGATCAAGCTGATGGATATATTGATTAAATAACTGCTTCTCATTGTTAGGCGTATCATATTTAGATACATAAAATATCTTCTCTAAATTCAGTTTCCAATCTGTAACGGCTTTGTTGACACGATTTTTATAAGTATCAAATGAGATTTCATCTTCGTCATGTTTATCGACTTGGTTGACTACCAATATCACCGGAATATCCAGCTTGTTTAAGGATTTAATAAAATTAAAATTCATATCCGACTGCACATGGTTATAGTCGACTGTATAAAATACATAATTAGATGTCAGCAAATATTGAAAAGCACTTTCTCTATGGTTGTCACTCATTGAATCGACACCAGGCGTATCTTGGAACGTAAAGCCTTTATTGAATTTATCTGATGTAAATTCAATTTCAATAGATTCCACTTCTCTATCTTCAGTGTTAAGCCTTTTAACATCTTCTTGATTATCTACAACTGTATATTGATTGTTGTTTAAATTAACGGAAATGCTGTTTTTATCTGAAGAAATCAGTTGTGCTGTGTTACTTGTCGTTGGAACAGGAGAACTTGGTAATATATTTTGTCCGATAACATTGTTAATTAATGTAGATTTCCCTGCTGAAAAATGTCCGACAAAACTCACTGTATATTGTTCGTTATATATTTTTTTAATCATTTCATTGATTTGTTTAATTAATGGTTGGTTAGATGACTTTTCAATTTCTTTTTTTAATTTATAAAGTAAATCTAATGATGCTTGATTACGATCCATTTTAATTCCCCTTTATTTTTACACAAATAATTTAAATAGTGTGATTTACATCACATTAATTTTTTAATCTCTATTCTATTATAAATAATGAAGAGAATATAAGAAAGGATGAATAAAATGACAGTCCAAAATAATGACCTAAACAAGAAGACTGATGACCACTCTCATGATGATCTGTATTTAAGAGGCACACTGTATTCAGTCTTCACATTGGGAGGCATCTTTGCAGTATTATGGGTAATTTGTTTTATTTTATTTTTAGTAAGAATTTAAGGGGTGAAATCTGTGCATAAATACGAAAAGTTATGGCTAAAAGTCAGCATAAGCTCATTAGTCATTTTCTTAACATTTTTGATGATTACAGGTTTGCATAATGGACACACGCCAGCCGCTTCTGGTAGAGACTATGTTAATCCTGATAAAGTCGATCAAATCGAATCTTTCAACAAACCAGGTTTACACAAAGTTAGCGGCAAAGATTACGACTATGAATTAGTTATTCTTGCTTCAGCTTTCAATTATCAGCCTGGTAAAGTCGAAATTCCTAAAGGATCAAAAGTAAAAATCATTGCGACAAGTAAAGATACTTTGCATGGATTTAGTTTACCAGGCACAAACGTCAACATGATGTTAGAACCTGGACATATTAGTGAATATTACAAGACATTCAATGAGAAACGCGAATATTTAATCATCTGTAATGAATATTGTGGTATCGGACATGCAGATATGAAGTCGATGATAAAGGTTGTGGATAAAAAATGATAACACGATTAAATAAGAATGATAGCAGACTTGTGATGGCTCATATGTATGTAGCTATTGGTTGTTTAATCCTTGGTGGATTAGCAGGTTTGTTACAAACATTAGTAAGATCAGGATATTTACAATTACATAAACAAATTTCTTATTATCAAATCTTAACAGTGCACGGTATCGTATTAGCATTAGTACTGACAACTTTCTTTATCTTAGGCTTTCAATTTTCTGCAGTAGCTAAGTCATCTGGACATTTAACGTCTGTACAAAGAAAGTTCGGTTGGGTTAGATTTTGGGTAATGATTATTGGTACGCTCATGTCAGCAACAATGGTTCTATTAAACAAAGCCACTGTTTTATATACTTTTTATGCACCATTAAAAGCACATGCTATTTTCTATATTGGTATGGCGCTTGTTGTTGTAGGTAGCTGGATTTCTACAGTTGGACAAATTTTAAAATATGTAGAGTTTAAGAAGAAGAATCCAGTTAAGAAATCTCCCCTACTAAGCTACATGGTAGCTATTAACGGGGTAATGTGGATTGTATGTTCATTGGGTGTTGCTGCGACAGTACTTCTTCAATTAATTCCTTGGTCATTAGGTTTAGTTGAAAGAGTAGACGTAACATTAAGTAGAACATTATTTTGGTATTTTGGTCATGCACTTGTTTATTTCTGGTTGTTACCAGCTTACATGTGTTGGTATGCAATTGTGCCAAAGATTATCGGTGCAAAAGCATTCTCTGACAACTTAGCAAGAATGTCATTTATGCTATTCTTATTCTTCAGTATTCCAGTTGGGATACACCACCAATTAGTTGAACCAGGTATTGATGATACATGGAAATACTTACAAGTTGTATTAACATTTATGGTTGTAATACCTTCAATGATGACAGCATTTAGTTTGTTTGCAACATTTGAAAATTACGGTCGTTCTAAAGGCTATAAAGGATTATTCACATGGTTTAAATCTTTACCATGGAATGACGCAAGATTCGTATTACCATTCTTAGGTATGTTAGCCTTTATCCCAGGTGGCGCAGGTGGATTAGTAAACGCATCTGCACAAATGAACGGATTAATTCACAATACAATTTGGGTAACTGGACACTTCCATTTAACAATCGCGTCAGCGGTCATCATGACATTCTTCGGAATCATGTACTGGTTAATACCTCATTGTACAGGTAGAAAACTAACTAAATTCACAAATAAATTAGTACTTATGCAAGGTTATACTTGGGCAATCGGTATGACAATTATGAGTGGCGCGATGCACTATGTTGGATTAGTAAAAGGTGCACCAAGAAGTTCAACATATTCAGAATATGGCGGTGCTAAACAAGCTGCTGAATGGATACCATATCAAGTACTACAAGCAGTTGGGGGAACAATTTTATTTATTTCTATAATATTAGTCGTAATGGTGTTTATACACTTAGCCTTCTTATCACCTAAAGGCGAAGAAGAATATCCAGTATCAGAAGCATTGGACGAAGAACAACCAGTCATTAAATTTGTCGAGAACTGGAGATTCTTAATCATCGTGACTGTATTGCTTATCTTAATCGCATATACAGTCCCTATCGGACAAATGTTCACAGATCCAGCACCAGGAGCCAAAGGATTAGGAGAAGGCAATCTTTGGTAATACTAAATTAATATATTTAACTTAGAACCTTCATACAATGATGAATAATAGGAAGACTGGCAACAAATCTTTAGAAGATGCGTTGCCAGTCTTTTTTTGTGGGGTTTGGTGGTTATTTAATTTAAATTATAAGAAGAAATTTAAAAGATGTGAGTTAAATACGTAATAAACACACATGTTTGGAAAACTCGTGAGTTAAAGTGCTAGTAAACTCACATCTCTCCAATTTCATCCTAGCCACCTACTCCAAACCAAAAAACCACCTGCTCTGCAGGTGGTTTCCTCTTTCTTACTATCTATTTATTTCGTTTGCCCCAATATTGATAGTACGTACATTCGATATAGCCGTTAAAGAGTTTTCTTCTTTTTGTGGCTTTCTTACCTACTAATGGTTCGAATTCTTTATAGCTTGTAAGCATATATAATGATGCTTGGTCGTTTTGTTTCATGATTTCTCCTAAGTGCTTGTACATTGCTTCTACTTCACTTCGTTCACCGATACGTTCGCCATATGGTGGGTTCCCGATTATTGAAACGGGTCCTTCTGGTACTTCTAGGTTATGAACATCTTGGACTTTAAATTGAATGATGTCCCCTAACCCAACTTCTGTTGCGTTGTCTTTCGCAATTTCAACCATCTTATGATCGATATCACTTGCTATGATATTAATTTCTTTATCATATAATGCCGCATCATCTGCTTCTTGTCTTAATTGGTCGTATAACCCTTCTGGTATGATATCCCAATCTTCACTCGCAAAATCACGATTAAATCCTGGTGCAATATTTTGAGCGATGAGTGCTGCTTCTATTGCAAGTGTACCTGAACCACAGAATGGATCGATAAATGGTGTTTCACCGCTCCAATTTGTTAATCTTACAAGTGCTGCAGCTAATGTTTCTTTCATTGGTGCGTCACCTTGTGCTAAACGGTAACCTCTTTTATGAAGTCCTGAACCTGAAGTATCGATTGTTAATAAAGCTTCATCTTTCAGCAATGATACTTCAACTTGGTATTTACTACCTGTTTCATCGATCCAACCTTTAATTTGATAAGCATGTTTCAATCTCTCAACTATCGCCTTTTTAACGATTGCTTGACAGTCGGATACGCTGAATAATTTAGATTTAACACTTTTACCTTGAACTGGGAACATACCTTGAGCGCCGATTACATCTTCCCATGGTAATGATTTCGTCTTTTCGAATAATTCATCAAAAGTTGTTGCATGGAAACGTCCTACTACGATTTTGACTCTATCAGCAGTTCTTAACCATAAATTTGATTTAACGATTGCTGTTTCATCACCTTCGAAAAGTACGCGACCGTTTTCTACTTTTGTTTCATATCCTAATTCTTGAACTTCTCTAGCAACAATTGATTCTAATCCCATTGGACTAGTAGCGAGTAATTGATACATGCATATACTCCTTTATATTTAAATTATAATTATTTACAAATAAAAAGCTCTCCTACTTGGGAGAGCGACACTAGTAAGTGATAAATCTGTAAGCCATGTTTTGTCCTTTAGTACTGCTAACGTGTACTAGTTACACTCGTACGCCAGTGATAATCATCTGTCTGTATGATTACATACCTTCTTATTCCGTTCATTTCCGTCAAAGAAGTGCTCCTACCAATTTTGGATTGCTCACTCGAGGGGTTTACCGCGTTCCACCTTTTACATTTCTGTAAAAGCTACGTCACTGTGGCACTTTCAAATTACTTTAACCATATTATTACTAACTTAGGTTATTTCGTTGCCGTCAATTAATTGCCCTGGCTTATTGTTTCGCCAAGCACGAACACTACATTCATCTCAGAATGTGTGAGCATGGACTTTCCTCTACTTAACGTAGCGATTATCCGAAATACCACTCAACAAAGAATTATAGCATAAACAGCGTTAAATAACTATCATTTATTCGCCAAATACTGCTTTTTCAAGATTAGATATTCGTTTCAAGATATCTACATTATTAGAATTGTATTGTTGAGAACCTTGTGGTCTGCCTGACGCGACACGGATTCTTAACTGTTCGATTTCTTTTTTAAGTTTAGAATTTTCTTCTGTTAATTTGATGACTTCGTTATTTAATTCAGCCATTTTTTGATAGTCTGAAATAATGTCATCTAAAAAAGCATCTACTTCTTCAGTTTTGAAACCTCTTAAACCTCTTTCAAATTCCTTTTCATAAATATCTTTTGCAGATAGCTTTAATGTTACATCAGCCATTTTTACACCTCATTTAATATGATTCGTTGTCATTATTATAATTAAATTCCATAAAGTCTTGTAAATCCTTGAATGTAATAACATTATAAGTATAGTTTGTCTTTTCAGCAAAATCAACTAACTTACTTTTGAAGTATTTAGGTGATGCTTCTTGTTCATCATCATAAAATAATATCGTCTTATCCGTATTATCGAGTATAAATTCATTGGCTTGTTGAAATTGGAACCCACCTTGATACTCACTTTGATGAATTGCATTAATATAGTCTGCTTGTGCGACAATATTTTGGTAAGCTTGTTGGTTTGTTTCGTTCCATTTATTATAATGATTTAAAAATGGTGTCAATATCGCAAGTTTCAATTGTGGGTATTTATGTTTCATTTCAATTGTTACTTCTGCTGCCCAAAGTTCAAATCCTAATTGTCCCGAAATAATGACCCACTCCATACCTTCTTCTATTTCTTGCTCAATGATTTCTTTAAGATATGCTTTGATGACTTTCACTTCTGGCTGATCATTTTTGAAAATATTCAGTTCAAACGGTTTGTATCCTGTAAAATATACAGACGTCATGATAAATCACCTATATGGTTATAAATATAATTTAAATCATGTTGTACGGCTTTATGCTTTTCAAAGAAAAGTTTTTTACTTGTACGTTTATAATGGCATTCTACAGACAATTCTTTGTAGTTACTAATTAAGAGTTGGAATTTTTGTTCATTCATATATTGTAATTTCAATACGGCATCTTGGTGAACAGCAACTTTGTCTAGCAGAACATCGACTTGTTCTACAAACGGTACGACATCTTTATAAAAGTCGTATTCATGATCGTCCTTCGCATGTTGGAAAATATCTAGCATGTCATTTAATTTATTTAAAAGTTCTTGTATCATCGCTACACCTACTATTAATGAAGTTTGTATTTTAAATGTGCTCACGATAAAATGATAACATAACTAGAAAAGTTCTAGAATATTTATGTATCATAAAAAACTTTTGTAACTTATAATGAAATAAGGTATAATATTTAGAGTTTTATGATATGAAGCTAGGTGATGAATTTGAATTATCCAAACGGAAAAAAAGTAACAAAAGATACTTCTAAAGTCTCAATCCAAGATGACCCTAAATATAGTAGAATACAATATGGTAAACGGGGTATGAGATTAGAGGAGGAAATTGATAAATCCAATGAATACTTCAGATTAGAAAATATAGCAGTTATTCATAAGAAACCGACACCTATTCAAATCGTTGATGTTGACTACCCTAAAAGACAAAAAGCTGTCATTAAAGAAGCTTATTTTAGAAAGCCTTCAACAACAGATTATAACGGTGTTTATAATGGATACTATATTGATTTTGAAGCTAAGGAAACGAAAAACAAAACAAGTTTCCCTTTAAATAATATCCACGATCACCAAGTATCACATATGGAACAAGTATTAAACCAAAAAGGTATATGTTTTTTGTTGATAAAATTTAGCTATCATGATAGCGTATTTTTATTGCCTTTTAGGAAGTTTATGGTATATTGGGACAGATATAAATCTGGAGGCAAGAAGTCCATCACGCTTAAAGAGATTGAAACTGATGGATACTTAATACCAATCCAATTTAAACCAAGAATTAACTACATAACAATAGTTGATCAATTGATAAAAACAGAAAGTGAGGCGCTCAAATGAGTCAATCAAAAGCTTCTAATAGTAAAAATGGTAAAGAACAACCTAAGAAGAAGAGGAATATCAAAAGGACGATAATTAAGGTGTTCGGTATTCTCGTGCTAGCATTCTTAGCAATGGTAATCATAGGTGTTCTCGTATTTGCATATTATGCTTGGAAAGCTCCTGCTTTCAATGAAAGTGCGCTTAAAGACCAATTACCAACTAAAATTTATGACAAAAATAATAAACTTGTCACGACCCTCTATATGGGACAAAAGAGAGAACATGTTAAATTTGACGATGTTCCAGACCAGATGAAAGATGCTGTACTCGCAACTGAAGATAATCGCTTCTACGATCATGGTGCATTAGACTACAAACGTTTATCTGGAGCAGTTATGAAGAACTTTACAGGTGGCTTTGGTTCACAAGGTGCATCTACATTAACACAACAAGTTGTAAAACGTTCATTCTTAACAGATAAGAAATCCATCGAAAGAAAAGCTCAAGAAGCTTACCTTTCTTATAGATTAGAACAAGAATATTCAAAAGATGAAATCTTTGAAATGTACTTAAACAAAATCTATTACTCAGATGGTATTTACGGTTCTCAAACAGCAGCTAAATATTACTTCAATAAGAAATTAAAAGATTTAAACTTAGCTGAAACAGCTTACTTAGCAGGTTTACCACAAGTGCCAAACCAATATAACATTTATGATAATCCTGAAGCGGCTGAAAAACGTAAAGACACTGTTCTTTATTTAATGGAAAGACACGGTAGAATTACTAAGAAAGAAATGAAAGAAGCACAAGATACACCTATCGATAAGAACTTAGTTAAACGTACAGTTGAAGAAAGAAACGACGCTATGACTGATACGCCTGACAATGAGTACGCTTCTTATATTAACTACGTTAAACAAGAAATTACTCAGAACAAAGCGTTCAAAGGTCAATCATTAAATGATATTATGACAAGCGGTCTTAAAATCTACACAAACATGGATAAAGATGTTCAAAAAACATTACAAGAGTCAGTTGATAACGGTACATTCTACAAGAATAAAGACCAAATTACTGGTTCATCTATAGTAGATACGAAGACTGGTAAATTAGTCGGTATCAGTGGTGGTAAAGATTACAAAGATGTAGTTGATAGAAACCAAGCAACAGACGTTCATCCTACAGGTTCATCACTTAAACCGATATTAGCTTATGGTCCAGCAATTGAAAATATGCAATATGCGACAAATCATAAGTTCCAAGATGAAAGCGAGTATAATATCAATGGTAGTATCTTCAAGAACTATGATGGTAAAGGTCACGGATCAGTTACAATGGCTGATGCATTAGCAAGATCATACAACATTCCAGCATTGAAATCTTGGCAAGAAACAAACCAAAACGCTGGTGAAAAAGCAGTTAAAGACTTTGCTTCTAAAGTGAATTTAAATTATAAAGATGAAATTGGACCTTCAGAAGTACTGGGTGGGTCACAATCAGAATTCTCCCCTACTCAATTAGCGTCAGCATTTGCGACTATGGGTAATGGCGGAACTTATAACGAAGCAAAATCAATTAGAAAAGTTGTCACTCAAGATGATGAAACAATCAAATTCTCAAGCGAAAGCCATAAAGCAATGGAAGATTACACAGCATACATGTTAACTGAAATGCTGAAAGGTACATTCCAAGCATACGGTTCAGCTTATGGGTATGGCATTAACGGTGTGAACGTAGCAGCTAAAACAGGTACTGGTACTTATGGTGATGAAGTATATACTGAATATCAATTACCTGAAAATGCAGCGAAAGACGTTTGGATTACAGGTTATACACCACAATACACTATGTCAGTATGGATGGGCTTCAACAAAGTTAAAGAATACGGTGAGAACTCATTCTTAGGACATGATGAACAAATTAAACCACAAATATTATTCAATGAAGTTATGTCAGAAATCTCTAATTATGATGGTGCAGACTTTGAAAGACCTGATTCAGTAACAGGCAGCGGTAAAAGCTTAAGTGTTGCAGGTAACGAAGACAATAAAACAACATCAAGCTCAGCACCTAACACTGGTAATAGTCGTAATCAGCAAAATAACTATAACTTCTCAAACAATAATAATAATGTAACAACAAACGAACCACAGACGAATTCAAATTCATCTACAACACAACAAAACAATACACAACAACAGTCATCTACTAATCAGAATGTCACAACTGAAGAACAAACGACAGAAACACCAACATCCGAAGAATCAGATTCAGACTCTGACAATAGTAGTTCAACCTCAGATGCAGCAAAACAAGCTGCCAAAGAAGAGAAAGATGACTAAGATATAAAAAAAGCATCACATCCCGCAAAGGATGTGATGCTTTTTTTGATTATAATATTTTCTATTCTCCGCTTTCACGTTGTGCGGCTCTTTTAAGTTGAATCTGATATCTCGCATTCATTCTAATTAATTCTTCTTTCAATGTTACCATTTGTCTATATCCCATAAAATGATATATTCTCTCGTTTATATAGTGGTAGCGTTCTTCAAAATTCATTGGTATAACTGGATATTCTTCGATATGCGCTATATCAAACATTTCTATTTGATTGATTTGTTCTATATAAGCAATGATCAAATGATAATATTGATCTAACAATTGATGCGCTTCATTTGTTTTAAGCTTTTTATCTTTAACAAGTGGTTCTATTTGTTGTTCAAGTTCTATGAAATCATTTTTTTGTATCATGCGCCCTCAACCTTTACTAACCCAGCTTTTAAGCGTTTCTGCCCTTCTCTACAATCTGCAAATAATGGACATACTTCGCATTTCGGTTTACGTGCTACACAGTGATAGCGTCCAAAGAATATAAGCTGATGGTGACTTTTCGTCCATCTTTCTCTTGGAATGATGCTACATAAACGATCTTCAACTTGGTGCACATTATCTTTAATTCTACATATTGCAAGACGTTTAGATACGCGTTCTACATGTGTGTCTACTGCTAATGATGGTTCCCCGAATGCTACACTCATCACAACATTCGCTGTTTTACGCCCTACACCAGCTAATGATTCTAATTCTTGATGTGTACTTGGGACGACACCATTAAAATTATCTAACAATGACTGACAAAGTTTTTGTATATTTTTAGCTTTATTGCGATATAAACCGATTGAACGAATGTCATTTTGAAGTTCTTCTAAACTTACATTTAAATAGTCTTCAGGCGTTTTATACTTTTCAAAAAGCGATTTCGTCACTTTGTTAACAAGTACGTCTGTACACTGTGCTGAAAGTAATACTGCGATTGTTAGTTCAAAAGGATTGTCATGAACGAGTTCACATTCAGCATCTGGAAACATTTCATCAATAACATCCATCATTTCTAATGCTTTCTTTTTACTTATCATAAGGATTCTCCCCATTTACCCAATCAAAAGTCGGGATTAAATTAACATTTTGTTTTACTTTTTTAGTTTGATTAAACTTTTCACTTTCTTCTTTGGAAGATTCAACAGTCGTGATGTTCTTCTTCTTCCAATTTAATAAAATGCGGTCGATATATTTGATGCTGAGTTTATCTAAACTATGCGCTTCGTTAAGTGCGCTCATAATGAGTTCGTTTGAATGTTTATCAGTATCAATCCAGTGGTTTAATGTTTGCACTTCTAATGGTGTTAATGGTCGACCGAAAGTGGATTCGAATTCTTGGAATAATTTCTTGAATTGTAAGTTTTGATCTTCTACTGTACCTTGTTGCATCGCTTCATTTTTAATTAATGCGAGTTGTTCATACATAGGATCAAATGATATGAATTCATTATATTTATGTTGGTCATCTTTTTCAATTTTAATGTCTATAATTTTTAATTGAGAGAGTTGATTGATGATATGACTCACTTCTTGTATAGATAATGTCGTGCCACGTTGAATATCTTCCAATGGAGGTTGTAAGTTACGATCATTCTCTTGATCCAGCAATTTAATAAGGATAACGAATTGTTTTTCATTTAATCCTAAATTGGCATAATGATCAAACAAAGCTCTTTGAACAACGACTGGCTTTTCTTTTAACATAGCACTTGTATACATTTTTTCACCTACTTCATTATAAAAATATAGAGTCTGGGATCACTATTCAGCTCCCAGACTCGCATATTATTATGGATATAATCGATTTAATAAACGTGGGAATGGTGCAGTTTCTCTAACGTGTTCTACGCCACTTAACCATGCTACTGTTCTTTCAAGTCCTAAGCCAAATCCACTATGTGGTACACTTCCGTATTTTCTTAAGTCAGTGTAATAACTATATGCTTCAGGATCTAAACCATGTTCATTAATTCTTTGATTAATTAAATCTAAATCACTAATTCTTTCAGAACCACCAATGATTTCTCCGTAACCTTCTGGTGCGATTAAATCTGCACATAATACAGTGTCTGGATTTTCAGGGTTTGGTTCCATATAGAATGGTTTAATTTTTGTTGGATAATTAATGATAAATACTGGTTTATCATAATGGTTTGCAATTGCTGTTTCATGAGGAGAACCGAAATCGTCGCCCCATTCAATATCATCGAATCCTTCTTGATGTAAGAATTTAATGGCATCATCGTAAGTGATTCTTGGGAATGGTGTTGAAACTTGTTCTAACTTAGAAGTATCTCTTTCAAGAAGTTCTAATTCTAATTTACAATTAGCCAACACAGCTTTAACGATGTGATGAACGTAATTTTCTTGAACTTCTAAGCTTTGGTCATGTTTCATAAATGCCATTTCGCCTTCGATCATCCAGAATTCAATTAAATGTCTTCTTGTTTTTGATTTTTCAGCTCTGAAAGTTGGACCGAAACTAAATACTCTATTATGCGCCATAGCTGCAGCTTCTAAGTATAATTGACCACTTTGAGATAAGAATGCATCTTCATCGAAATATTTCGTATGGAACAATTCACTTGTACCTTCAGGTGCACTACCTGTTAAAATTGGTGGATCGATTTTAGTGAATCCACTTTCGTTAAAGAATTCATATGTCGCACGAATAATTTCGTTTCTAATTTTCATAACGGCATGTTGACGTTTAGAACGTAACCATAAATGTCTGTGATCCATTAAGAATTCTGTACCATGATTTTTCGGTGTGATTGGATAATCATGTGATTCTGAAATGACTTCTACACCACTTACTTGCATTTCATAGCCGAATTTAGAACGGTCATCTTCTGTAATTGTACCCGTAACATAAACAGATGTTTCTTGTGTTAATGATTTAGCTAATTGGAAGATGTCTTCTGATACTTCAGCTTTCACAACAACCCCTTGCATAAATCCTGTTCCGTCTCTTAATTGTAAAAATGCTATTTTCCCACTTGATCGCTTGTTTGCAATCCAAGCACCGATTGTCACTTCTTGATTGACATAATCTTTAGCTTGTTTAATCGTAATATTCATTATTATTTCTCCTATTCAAATAAATTACCTATAGTTATTTTATCAAATTATGCATACAACTGCTATCTGTTTGGATATTTTCTTAGTTTATCTTGGAATTTATTTAAATCGCCCTCGATAACAGGTATTTCACCTAAAGCATTAATAAAGTATTTACTGTAATTGCTATCTAATATTCGTCTATCAAAGCAAATTAATAAACCTTGGTCATGTTTGTTTCGAATTAATCGACCGATGCCTTGTCTGAATTTAGTTACAGCGTCTGGTAAGACAAAGTCTTTAAATGGATTTTCAAATTCATCTTTCATTAAATGGTATCTCGGATCATCTTGATGTATAAACGGCAACTTCGTCATCATGACACATTTAATACCTGAAGATTGATAATCAAATCCTTCAAAGAATGATAAAGTACCTAGTAAAATCGTTTTATCAAATTGGTTAAACTGTTGTACGAGTTTGTATACGTGTGAATGTTGTTGCTGCATTAATACGACATAATCATCAAAGATTTCAAGTTCTTCCATGTATCGATATGCTTGATACAACATCGCATAATTCGTAAACAGTACTAAACATTTTTGATTTGTTTCACTTACAAATGTAGATAAATAGCTAACAATCGTTTCTATATAGTCATCTTGTTGATGATATTGATAAGTCGGCATATTTTCCGGTACAAAACATGTTGCTTGATTTTTCAAGTCATATATATCATTTAAGTAATAAGTGTTAAATTGAATGTTTTCAGGAAACATGGATTTAAATGATGTAAATGAATGATTAACAGTTAATGTCCCAGAAATGAAAATATTGCTACTGAATTGTTCAATAAACACTTTATTCAGTAAATCTTTAACTTCTGCTTTTTTAACAAAAAGTGAAAGTGTAGATTTCTGAGAAATTTTCTTAATGGATACGAATGGCACTTGACCAGACTTAATCATGTTATAAATTTTAGTATATTGATGATAAATATAAATTAACTCTTTCTTGAATGCTTTAACATGTGCGTGTGAGTAAGATTTAAATCTAGATAATATTTGATTGATTGTACTAATTTGTCGTTTAAATATTTCAGATATATTCGCGACATCAATATCATAGAAGTAATGAATTTGTTTGTCATCTTCATGTGATTCTCGATGCTTATCTGAAATTTGAGCCATTAAATCATCAAATAATTGTTCGTTTTGTTCGTGCAGTAAATCAATATCACGTTTCAGTTGATATATATCGATTGGTTCAATTGGATATTGTTCAATGACTCTTCTATTTTCTAATTTATCTAATCGCTTAAATAATTTTTCTTGCTCATTTTTACCTAATAAACCGAGATGATATTTAATATGTTGGTAACTTAAATCATCTGTCACTTGATTAAGTGCGTAATCTTGAATACGATGTGCTTCATCAACAATGATATGTTTGAACAATTGATATACCGTATCTTCGGTACTATGTTGTAATAAGTGTGCGTGGTTTGTTATACCAATCTCTACATGCTGTGCACTCTCTTTAATAAATTGATAGTAATGTATATCATTTTTAAACGGTACATAAGTCGTGCGTTTTTGTTCAAAGAAGACTTTTTGACCACCTTTAAGATGGAGCTCTTCAATGTCACCTGTTTCCGTTTCAAGAATCCATACAAGCAACTGCATTTTTAAAATTGTCGCCTCATAGTTGTCTGTATCATCTTGTAATATATTTAAGATTAAACCAAGTGAAATATAATGATCTTTACTTTTAATAATCATTGCTTTTAAATCTAAATCTAATGCATTTAAGACTTTATTAAATTCTTGTTCTAAAAGTTGATTTTGAAGTAACTTGGTATGTGTTGAAACGAGAATATGTTCACCAGTTTCTAAATAATACAATAATGCAGCGAGCACAAAGCTCATTGATTTCCCACTACCAAGTGGTGCTTCAATTAAAGCATTCTCATTATGCATTAATGAATCAAACAATTGTTGAACGAGTTGATATTGTTCTTTACGATAATCGAAGTTAAATGTGTTAAGAATTCTATCATAAGCTTCATCTAGTGTTATAGATGTACGGTCACTAGAATGACGGATAGGCATTTGCTTTAAATAATGGATGTTCTGGTACTTTTTAATATTGCGATTATGCGTTTCGGCACCTTGATGTGTTCTTACAATTTCAAATAGAACGTCTTTTAAATCATGCTTTAAAGATTTAGATAAATAATAAAGTTGTTTAATCGTATCAATCGGAAGACCATTTATTTTTTCAATGGCTTTGATAAACAATAGTGCAGTTGCTTTAGCATCTTCATAAGCACTATGCGCTTGGTTTAGATCAACTTTTAATGATTGACTCAATTCACTTAACTGATAACTTTCTTCGTTTGGAAATGCGATTTTAAACAATTCCATCGTATCAATCGTTAATTTAGGTTCGAATTGTATTTGATGCTTTTCGAAATGGGATTTGAGAAAGTTTAAATCAAATAGAACATTATGCGCGACAAATACACAATCTTTCAACAAGTTAAACAATGATTGACTGATCTCTTCAAAGTACGGAGCTTCTTCTAAGTCTAATTCATTGATATTGGTTAATGCTTGAATGAAAGATGGAATTTCCAAATCCGTTTTGACATATGAATGATATGTATCGGTAATTTGGTTATTTTCTATAAATGTTATCCCAATTTGAATGATTTCATCATATTGAATTTGGTTTCCGGTTGTTTCTAAATCTACAACAGCGTATCTTTGCGCCATATTATCTCTCCTATATTTCGATATCTGCACTCATAAATTGGTGTAATTGACCTTCATCAGATATCACGGTTAAGAACCCATTATCTTGTATATCAATTGCTCGACCAAATACTTGCTTTTTACCCTCTGTATAAGTTAATTTTTTGTCCCAAATCATACTTTTACTTTTATATAACTCTTTAATGTCACTGAATGGTGATTCTAAAAATTGATCATATCTCAGTTCAATAGCTTCTATTAATAATTTTAAAAATCGATAAGGTTCTATAGATTGTTCGTTCTCTATTTTTAAACTTGTCGCACGTGATTGACCAGCTTGATCGAAATCTTCTTGTGTTTGGTTTAAATTTATACCAATGCCACAAATAATCGCATTGACACCATCAGTATCTGCTATCATTTCTGTTAAAAAGCCACAAACTTTTTTATCGCCTATATAAATATCATTTGGCCATTTAATTTTACTTTGAATGCCATAATGCTGTTCAATCACTTCTTGAATAGCAAGGCTTATAAATAAATTAAAAGTCGACATTCTTTGAATCGGAATATCTGGGCGTAGTACAACTGACATCCAAAGCCCTTTACTTTTTAGAGATGACCATTCTCTTTGGAAACGCCCTCTCCCATTTGTTTGTTCATCACTCAAAACAATAAAGTCATGATCAATGTCATTTACACGAGACTTGGCTAACAATTGTGTTGAATCTACTTGTGTTTGAACAATTGCATGATTCAATATACTTTGATCTTGAAGTGTAATGTTCATAATGTCTTCTTGCCAAGTTGTAGGGATTTCTGAGATTTTATATCCCTTATTAGAAATAGACTCAATTTCAAAGCCTTCTTTTCTCAGCTGATCGATGACTTTTTTAACTGTTACACGTGAACAATTTAACGTTTCAGCTATATGTTGTCCTGACAAATATTCATTATTTTGATATAAATATTTAATAATTTCACGTTTATATTTTGACATTCTCTCGCACCCATTCTATTAAATCATTTTCTGTATTATCCACTTTATGGTTAATAACAGCTTGTTCAACTTTATTTAAAATATCTTTGATCCATGGTCCACCTTTTTTATTAAATGTAGCCATCAATATTTGACCGTTAATTTGTAATTCTGATTTATCATATATAGGTAGTTTATCATATATTTCATCAATTACACGGTCATTCATAATTGTAGGATTGATAGAGATATTCAGTTGTGCATTATGCTCAGAAATAAAGTGAATGATTTCTTTCATTTTATCACGATGATACGTATATACGAGATGAATCATATCTTGCTTTGAAATATTATTTTCAGAAAGTGATATCAATAATTGAACGTATGATGAGATATCACGCTTTTCTTGATTACTGATTTTCAAACTGTTCAAGCTTGTTAAATCTAATTCGTATAAATAACATAATGCAGCCACCCATAAATTGAAATGGGCATGTTCTGGCATGAAGATACTAGTTTGTTTGATTTCTTTGAAAAATGGAATATATTTAAATATTTCTAATTCATGAGCAGTCTCTTTTGTATCATGAATATATTGACCTTGAATCATTTTTTTTAGTTCAACAACAATTCTTTCAATTGAGATGGCATTTAAAGAATGTGCTGTTTGATGCATGGCGTCTTTTGTATCGTGATCAAGTGCAAAGCCTGTCTGTGCTTGGAATCTTACACCTCTCATAATACGTAATGCGTCTTCTTCCATGCGATCAATAGGTGTTCCGACAGCTTTTATAATTTTGGATTGTATATCGTTTAACCCGTTAAAATAATCATGAAGTTGATACGACTTATCCATAGCGATAGCATTCATTGTGAAATCTCTTCTTGCTACATCTTCATATAAATCCGTTACAAACTGAACAGATGTAGGTCTTCTATGATCAACATAATCCCCATCTTTTCTAAATGTTGTCACTTCAAACTGTTGATTTTCACCCATTACAATCATCGTGCCGTGCTCTTTGCCTATTGGTAAAGTCTTATCAAATAATTGTTCAACTTCATCAGGTAAAGCACTCGTAGTAATATCAACGTCTGAAATTTCTTTCTCCATTAAATAGTCTCTTACTGAACCACCGACAAAATATGCTTGATGCCCATTACGTTCAAGTGTTTCAATTATCCATTTCGCATCTTCAAATACTTGATATTCACGCATATTATTCTCCTAACATATCGTTGTAGCAAGATTCGTACTGATCAGCTATCACCTTAGATGAGAATCTTTCACGTACATCTTGAATCATAGCGTTTTGCATTTTACGATAAAGTTCTGAATCTGTTAATAATTTGACCGCATATTCACTCGCTTTATCTGTATCACCGACATCAACCGTATAACCCGTTTCACCGTTTTTAATGACTTCTTTAATACCACCTGCATTTGTACCAATCGGCACGACACCTGTAAGCATAGCTTCAAGTAATACAAGTCCAAAGCTTTCTTTTTCACTTAGTAACAACGTTAAATCAGACATTTGATAGAAGATATTTACTTCATCTTGTTTACCTAAAAATAGAACTTGGTCTTCTATATTAAGTTGTTTAATTTGTTCTCTAGCCACTTGTAATTCTGGACCATCACCGATGAGTAATAATTTAGATTTAATTTGTTTATTAATTTTGTAGAATGTATCGACAACATCAGGCACGCGCTTAACTTTTCTAAAATTAGATACAAATGTGATGACTTTTTCATCTTCTTCTATGCCATAACGGCTTCTTAAATCTGTATTATAAAGTTGTGGGAAACTTTCTTCTTGTACAAAATTGTATATAGTTTTGATTTCTTTATCAGGTTCTATAATGTCATATGTTTCTTGTTTAAGACTATCACTGACACTTGTCACAACGTCACTCTTTTCAATTCCGAATCGAATGGCACTTTGTAATGACGTATCATAACCTAATACTGTAATATCTGTTCCATGCAAAGTCGTCATGATTTTGACATCTTTTCCGGATATTTGACGCGCTAAAATACCACAAATTGCATGCGGTACTGCATAGTGCATATGTAATATATCCAAGTCGTAATCGTTAATGACGTCTGCAATTTTAGCACTTAATGTAATATCATATGGTGGATATTGGAATACAGAATATTGATTTACGTCAACTTGATGAAATGTTACGTTTGGAACAGGCTCTCTCATTCTAAAAGGCATATTAGAAGTAATAAAGTGAATTTCATGACCTCTTTTCGCCATTTCCAAACCAAGCTCAGTCGCAACAATACCTGAGCCCCCCATTGATGGATAACAAGTTATACCGATTTTCATATTAATCCTCCATTATGACTTATTTACGTTCAAATCTATCTTTATCTCTTACATTGAATTTATTCATTGTATCTTGGAAACTTTTATTTAAATCTATGTCTAAAGAATTTGCTAAACAAATTAAGACGAATAAATTATCGCCTAATTCAACTTCAATTGTATTGTCTTCTTCAGTTGGTTTCTTTTTCTTTTCACCATGACTATGATTAATTTCTCTAGCTAGTTCTCCAACTTCTTCTGTTAATCTCGCTAAATTTGCTAAAGGCGAAAAATAACCTGCTTTAAATTGAGAAATATATTGATCAACTTCATGTTGCATCTCTTTAATGTCCATAAAATTTCCTCCCTACATATCTTTTATATCTCTATATAAAAGAACTCACATAATAAAATTATATATGATAATCATGCATAATGACAACGTAATAAGCTTATATCTACAAACCTCATAAATATTTATAAAATAAAAAATACCAACAAAGTCAAAAGACTTTATTGGTATTAAAATGATTTCATTAATTATTACGTGCCATTAGAATAAATCTTGCTAATTCAGCTACCGCTACAGCTGTTGCTGCAACGTATGTCATAGCAGCTGCAGATAATACTTTTTTAGCATGTCTATATTCTTGTTGGTTAACGATATTTAATTTTTCAATTTGTCGCATTGCCCGTTTACTTGCATCGAATTCAACTGGTAATGTGATGATTGAGAATAATACAGCGAATGACATAAATACGATACCAATCCATAATAATGTTGTACCGAATGTACTACTCATTGCTGTTAATACGATACCAGCTAAAATGATAATGTATGATAACGAACTTCCTAAATTAGCAAGCGGTAAAAGCGCTGATCTAAATTTAATGAATCCATATCCTTGAGCATGTTGAATAGCATGTCCTACTTCATGTGCTGCAATTGCTGTCCCAGCAACACTTGGTTGTTGATAGTTTGCCGGTGATAATACAACACGTTTCTTAGTTGGATCAAAATGATCTGATAAGAATCCTTCACCTTGTAACACTTCTACATCATGAATTCCATTTGCAGCTAAAATTTCTTCTGCAACTTGTTTACCCGTCTTCCCACTTGTTGAACGTACTCTTGAGTATTTATTGTATGTTGATTTCACTCTAAATTGGAAGTACATAGGGACAATCATAATGATAATAAAATATATGATATATGAAAACAAATAACTTCCTCCTTTTTATCCCTGTTATTTATTATATTACGGAGTGACGGCTCTTACGTCAAATATTTTGAACGTAAGTCGATGTTTTTTTGGAAATATAGTAATAACAGAAAAGCGATAACACTTAGCCAAAAAGCAAAGTATCCTATATGTGACTCATACTGACTTAACATACTATAAACGGGATATTGATGATACACATAATCAATAACATCATTGTGAAATACCCAAATCATAGTTACGACAATGTGCCACTTTTTAATATTGAATAAAGGATAAAACATCAATGCTTGAATAGCCATAATGCCGTGTGAAGTCATCAGCATAATTGCCATTGGAACAAGTTGATCGTAATGAATCATTACAAATATATTCATAACAACCGCCCATACACCATATTTAATTAATGTAATAAATGCTAAACATTCAAACAAACCTAAATGTTTATTGAAAATGATTGCAGCTATCGCAATCACTAAGAATAATGTTGCTGTTGGACTGTCAGGTATAAATGGCCAAAAGTACCATTTGCTATCAAGTAATTGACTACCATACCATATGTATCCATAAATGGTGCCGAGAAGATTTGCAATAAATAGCGTAATGAGAATAGATTTCTGCCCCATTACATATCTCCAAAATTCCATTTTATTACTCCTTTGAAAAGAGCCCAGGGCACGCATATGCCCCAGGCTCAAATTTAATTATTTTTTCAATTCTTTACCGTTTGCATCTGTTTCATGTAAATCTGCAACGTATTTAGCAACTTTGTCAATTTCATCTTTAGAAAGTGTGTCTTTGAAGCTAGGCATTTTACCTGCACCATTTTCTACGAATCCTTTAACGCCATCTTTAGGTAGTTTCGATTCAACTAAGTTTGGACCTTGTCCACCCGTTAACTCACCACCGTGACAACTTGTACAGTTTGACTTGATGATGTCAGTATAAACTGGGTCTGACTTGTCTAAGTTAGAGAAGACGATTTCACCTTGTTTAGCTTGTTGCTTCCAATCATGGTAATAACTTGATTCCCATGTTGTATAGAATAAGATTGCAATTGCGATTAACATAAATCCAGAAGCAAATGGTCTCTTTGTCCATTTACGATCAGGGCCTCTATCTAACCAAGGTGCTAATAATAAAGCACCGAATGCGATACCTGGTAAGATAATTGCTCCGAATGTGTTATAAGGACCAGATGCGAATGAATATTTAAGTATTTGATATAAGAATAAGAAATACCAGTCTGGTAATGGTGTATAACCAGTATCAGATGGATCTGCCACACGTTCAAGTGGCGATGGATGAGCGACTGTTAAACATAAGTAAGCGATTAAGAATACCGCACCAGTCATCCATTCTTTTAGTAGAAAGTCAGGCCAGAAACTTTCTGTACGACCTGGAAATTCTGAATAATCTCGATTTAATTTCGGTTTGTCGTATGACTTTATTCTTGAATCACCAACAAACTTCATCCCTTTACCGCGATGCATGTCGCATGACCTCCTTTTTCATTTATTCACGTTAATTTTATAGTGGACCTGAAATACCTTGTTTTCTGATCATTATAAAGTGTGCTGCTAATAACGCGAATAGTGCAGCTGGTAGGAAGAATACATGTATCGCAAAGAAACGAGTTAGAGTTTGTGCACCAACTATCTCTGCATCCCCTGCTAGTAATGTCTTAACCCACGGCCCAATGATAGGAACAGATTCTGCAATTTGTAAACCTACTTTTGTTGCGAATAGTGCTTTCATATCCCATGGTAATAAATAACCAGTAAAACTTAATCCAAGCATTACGAAGAATATTAATACACCGACAACCCAGTTTAATTCTCTAGGTTGTTTATAAGATCCTGTAAAGAATACACGAAGTGTATGTAAAAACATCATTACTACTACTAAACTTGCTCCCCAATGGTGCATACCACGTACGATAACACCAGCAGCTACATCGTGTTGTAGATAGTAAACTGATTTCCATGCATTAACGATATCTGGAACATAGTACATCGTTAAAAACATACCTGATAAAACTTGTATTACTGTAATGAAAAACGTTAGACCACCAAAACAATAAACGAAAGCTGAAAAGTGATAAGCAGGGTTAACATGCTCTGGCACCTCATGATCAGCAATATCTCGCCAAATTGGTGTAATATCAAGTCTGTCATCGACCCAATCATAGATTTTATCTATCATTGTTAATCCCTCCTTATTTAGCTAATTCGTTCTCGTGCTTTTTACCGATTTGAATAATGCCACCTTTAACTTTTACTTCGTATTGATCAAGTGGTGCTAATGGCGGCGTACCTGGAATATTCTTACCGTTCTTTTCATAACGACCGTTATGACATGGACAATAGAATTGATTTGGATTTGATTTATCGCCATTCCATTGTACTGTACATCCTAAATGTTTACAGACTGGTGATAATGCTACGATTTCATTTCCATCTTTGTACACCCAAGCAAATTCTGTAACTTCACTTGTGTACCAAGCATCTTCTTGCTCGAATTTAAAGTCCACTTTAATAGGCTCTTTACCAAGTTCTGACTCCTTTACGCCTGTAGCAATCATATCGCCTTGTGCATCAGCTTTGAATACAGGATCAAGCGCAAATCTACCCATAGGTAAAATCATACCAGCAGCCATAAATGACCCAACACCCATCAATGAATAGTTTAAAAATTGGCGTCGTGTGACACGTTGGCTCATTTAGATTCCCCCCTCTATTAATCGTTCTTTTATAACTAGGACAACTTAATTTTAGCCTATTATTTCAAGACGGTCAACGCTTTGTCACAATTTAAATGTTTATTTATTAACCTTTTATCTAGGAATTTTTAAAAAAATGAAAAGGCTTTATTATAAAGGCGAAAATATTGATGAAAAACTGTGAAAATAACCCTGTTTTCCATATAGAAAAGACAATTGTATTTTGGAAATAAAAAACCGCAACAAATCTTATTGGGTTAAGATTTGTTGCGGTTATACGTCTACCTACTATTTATTCCATGTTCTAATGATAAACTTCATAAATTGTTTGACTTCGTCTTCGATGAGTGTGCGTTTCATATCATCGTCTAAGTCACCCATTGGAATCGTGTTTACTTTATACAATTCGTGATCAACGTTCAGTTCAACTTGATCACTGCTTAAAATAATTATATTGTTCAAGCCATACTCTTTTAAACTTTGTATAAAAGATACGACATGATCGTATTGATTACCACTTGTGAAAAATGTTGGTGTAAGTAGTAATCTACCTTTAAATTGTTTTTCTGCTAACATGCCAACAAGTTGAACTGTTTCATTATGGTCGCATGATGTTAATAATTGATGATTCATATCAATATTAGATACAGGTATGATGGCTGTATCGATATATTCTAAGTTGTTTTTTAAATCTTTTAAGTCAACATGATTAAATAACATTATTGATGTTCCTCCAACTCATTAATGAATTGTAATATTTTAGACATTTCTATAAACATGTCTTGATCGTTATTATCTAAAGATTTATCTATTTCATTACTGATGAGTTTACGCCAATGTCCTAGCCCGTGTGTATTGTTATTATTTAAAGCACGAATATCTTTGTCATCTCCATAATAATCAACAAGCATTTGCAACAACAGCAACTTATTCAGTCGATCATCATTTCTGTTCAAATATAAAAGTACATTTAAATGTGTATTATCTAGTCGAATATCGTGGAATATTTGTCGACCATCTTCTATACAGAAACGATCTTTACAATAAAGTAAAGGCAGTTGTTTAGATTGCTCGGTACTAATGGACAGTATGCGTTCATCTGAAAATTCATTGACGAATGAAATGTTAGATAAATATTTAGGGCTACTTTTTAATAAATTTAATATCCATACACTTTCAGCAATTTTAAAATCGTATTGATATAGAATATATTCAATAAATCGCTGTTTTTCATAATTTAACCATGTATGATTCATAATTAACCCTACTTATAATAATCTTTCGTATTCTTGGTCCCAATATGGATTTTCAGGATCAAGTTTGCGAACAGATTCTAATATATTTTTAGCATTATCGACATGACCGATTTCAATTAAGTAATGGTAATAGTCGTTTAAGAAATCAATATTTTGTGTTAAATCTGGATATGCTAATTCATAAAAGTGTTGAGCTTCTTTATCTCGTTCTTCTTCACCGAATGCATATGCAACGTGCCAAGCTACTACTGGGTCTATATCTTCATGATCAACATACGTTAATAAATTAATAAGACCTGTTATATTATCTTTTTCTCGATAATAATCAGCAAGTATAATGGCAGCTTCAGTATAAGAAGGATCAACTGTTAATGCATCTTGTAACAGAATTGCACCATGTTCATCGTTAGTTGTTAACATTAGTCTAGCAGTATCTGTCATAAGTTCTTTATAATATGCGTTTAAGCGAAGCCCTTCTTTACCAATTTCTATTGCTTTTTCATAATCTTTTTCTGATTCATAAATTTGCAATAAGTAATGGTAAGCTTGCATAAAGTCTGGGTCTTTTTGTAATAACTTTTCAAGTTGCTTAATTGCTTCTTTTGTTAAGTCATTTTTTTGATAACTAATTGCTTGTTTGAAATAATCTTCAGCTGTCATATCCATTTCAGATACATTTTCATAATATTTGATTGCTTCTTCGTATGCACCACTTTGTAAACTGGCGTCCGCCATTCGTGCATAAATCGAAATACCATTAATAATATCTTCACCAGTTTGTGTGATTGTTTCATAGTTAGAAATCGCTTTTAAATATTGACCATCGTAATAGTACATTTCAGCTAAAGCGAATGTAATCACAATATCATCTGGTTCCATTTCTTTTGCTTCAATTAATTTCTCTATACCTACTTCGAATAAGCCTTGTTGTTGGTATAAATCAGCCTCAAGCATTAATTTCTCTGTAGAATGTGGGCTGTTATACAATACTTCATGCGCTTTATCTAAGTCGTTTTGGTCAATTAGCCCTTCTATATAATAAACAAGCAATTCATTTTCATCAGGATAAAGTAAATAAAGTTCTTCGAATATTTTAACGCCTTGATCGACAATGCCATATTTATATAATGTTTCGCCTAACATAAATAAAGCGTCGTGATCGTCAGATTGTAGAACTCTGTTTACTTTCTCATCTAAATGTTCGATATTCTTCATGTGAATATCGTCAATTACTTTATATACATCTTCCATGTTAAAGGACTCCTTCTATTCATTTATTAGAGATTTAAGTTCTTTAAATGCATCTAATACTTCTTCTTTAGAAACGGATTCAATTGTAAATGAAGCTTCACCATTTTGTAAAACCATTTGAATCGTTTGTCCAATATTCTTTTTGTCTTTTTTCATATATTCAAAAATTTGTTCAATATCAGCATGATTTAAGACATTTAAAGGGTAACCTAATTCTTTTAAATAATTAATGAACAGATGCACACTTGATGTGTTATCGTACATATTTCTATTTTTATTTATCACTTTCTGGAAAAGAATACCGATCATCACAGCTTCACCGTGAGCAATTTTTGTTAAGTATTCAAGTCCGTGTCCAAAAGTGTGTCCTAAATTTAAATGTTTACGTACGCCACCTTCAAATTCATCTTCAATCACAATTTTTAATTTAGTTTCGATGCCCATTTTTAAATAATCTTCTATATTTTTCAATTGCGCTAATTCTTTTATAGAAGGATATACATCCATTAAATGAAGCATGTCAGCTTCACTATTTAAAATGGCATGTTTAAATATTTCGCCATAACCACTACGTATTTCAATATGTGGCAATGTTTCTAGGAAATTTATATCATATATAACAGCGCGTGGTCTATGAAATGCACCGATTAAATTTTTACCGACCGATGCATTAATGCCCACTTTTCCACCGATTGCTGAATCGTGTGCCAAAAGTGTTGTAGGAACTTGTATAAAATCAATGCCACGTAACAAAGTTGCAGCTAGAAAACCAACAAAGTCTCCAGTTGCGCCACCACCGATAGCGATGAGTTGAGATTGTCTTGTGATATTCATTGATAAGAGCTTTTCGCTGAGCGATTCAAAATATGACATTTGCTTACAAGCTTCACCACTCATAACCGTTAAAAATTTAATATCTTGATCTTGAAGATGCGACTTAATATAGTCTTTATGAAATCTATAAACATCTTGGTCAATTAACACAATATTTTGTTCATCTGCTTTAAGATATTGATTAAGTTCAGCTAGTGCGTTCTGTTTTAATATTATCGGATAGTTGTTGTTAGTATATGTTGTTTCAAAAATCATTTCATCACCTAGAAGTTTAAGTTCCAATTACGATGATTCTTAATAGCTTCTTGTAATTGGTCAATGTGATTAGATTGGTATTCTTCAGTTAAAGCTTTTGCAACTTCAAATGCGATAACATTTTCACAAACAACACTTGCAGCAGGAACAGCACAACTATCTGATCTTTCAATTGTCGCTTTAAAGCTATCTTTAGAATCGATATCTACAGAATTTAATGGTTTATATAATGTTGGTATTGGCTTCATAACGCCATTGATGACGATTGGCATTCCATTTGACATACCGCCTTCAAGTCCACCTAAGTGATTTGATAAACGATGGTAGCCGATTTCGCTATCGTAAGCAATTTCATCTTGTATTTCACTACCTGGTTTTTCAGCAGCTTTAAAGCCTTCACCGAAACTAACACCTTTAAATGCGTTTATACTTACGACTGCTTGAGCTAAACGACCATCAAGTTTACGGTCATAATGAACATAACTTCCAATTCCAGCAGGCATATTTTCAACGACTACTTCAACGATACCACCGATTGAATCACCATCTTTTTTAGCTTCATCAATACGATTTCTCATTTTTTCAGCTACGTCATCATTTATACAACGAACATCATTATGGTCAATATTTTGTTTGACTTCTTCAAGCGTGTATTCATAATCGTCTTTAACGCCACCGATTTCAATAACTCTTGAATAAATTTCAATGTCTAAAGCTTTTAATAAAATTTTAGAAACTGCACCAACAGCAACTCTTGCAGCTGTTTCACGAGCAGAAGAACGTTCAAGTACATTTCTTAAATCTCTATGATTATATTTCATACCACCAACAAGATCGGCATGGCCTGGTCTAGGTTTAGTGATAACTCTTTTCATATTTTCTAATTCTTCTTCAGTTAATGGGTCAGCACCCATAATTTTTCTCCAATGTTTAAAATCATCATTCTTAACGATGAGTGTAATAGGGCTACCTAATGTATAACCATGTCTCACACCTGAAACGATTTCTACAGAATCTTTTTCAATTTGCATACGACGACCGCGTCCATATCCACCTTGACGTTTAAACATTTCTTCATTAATCTCGTTTACGTCAATTTTCAAGTTTGCTGGTACACCTTCTATAATGACAGTTAGTTGTGGTCCATGTGATTCACCAGATGTTAAGTAACGCATATTATCTCTCCCTACTGTTAATTAAATATAAAATTAATCATATCATATTTAGCGCGTTAAATTAACAAAAACAGACGAATAGTTTAACAAAGTTTTAGATTTTTTTGATTTTAAATAAGTGTGAATTATATGTTGTTCAGAACATGTCGCTTGTGAGGTGGAAATAAGGGTGTCTTTATTAGCGTGTTGGTTGTGCGGTGGTAATATTGGGTTCCGTTATTAGCAGTTTTGGCTAGAAGTGCAAATACTGGTGCCGTTATTAGCAGTTTTGGTTAGAAGTGCAAATAAGGATACCAGTAATTACAATTCTTAGTAGTTTTGTAATTAAGGCTGTCCATAGTAACAATTCAGCTGACTTTTGTAATTAAGGCCGTCTATAGTAACACTTCAGCCGAGTTTCGTAACTAAGGCGTTCCATAGTAACATTTCTGCCGAGTTTTGTAACTAAGGCAGTCCATAGTAACACTTCTACCGAGTTTTGTAACTAACGCCCCCGTTATGAACAAGTTTGGCCAGAAGTGTTTACAAGACCCCCGTTATGAACAAGTTTGACCAGAAGTGTTCACAACACCCTCGTTACGAACAAGTTTGGATAAAAGTGTTCACAACGGCCCGCGAATTCCAGTCAATGTCCCGCGAATACCCACGAATACCCGTAAATATTTCACCCAACTCCGCACTTCCACCCCTTAACAAAAAAGTAGTTCAACAATTTCTTGTTGAACTACTTCTCTATTGTATTTATTTTTCGTAAACCCAATTTTCATTGTTTAATTTATAATCATTTAGTTCTGATTGATCAAACCAGAGACCAATTTCACGTTCTGCTGATTCGTTTGAATCTGATCCATGAATAATGTTTCTGCCTAAATCGATACCATAATCCCCTCTTATCGTACCTGGCGCTGCTTTAGTAGGGTTTGTTTCACCAACAAGTGTTCTTGTTACTTCTACTACATTCTTACCTTCTACTACCATTGCAAATACTGGTCCTGATGTAATAAAGCTTACTAAATCATTGAAGAAAGGTTTCTCAACGTGTTCAGCATAATGTTCTTTAGCAAATTCTTCACTAGCTTGGAATAATTTAGCTGCAACTAATTTTAAGCCTTTTCTTTCTAATCGTGAAACGACTTCGCCGATTAAGTTTCTTTGTACTGCATCAGGTTTAATCATTAAAAAAGTTCTTTCCATTGCGTGATCCCTACCTTTGTTTTATGTAAATCCAAGATAAGTTTATCATTGACCATGCATACTTGCAAGCGCTTTCTAGTGGTTTCTATCTCTTATTTTCACAATTATTTCCAAGAGCATTTTTTTACCTGATTCATTATTTAATGTATCAATTAAATTTTCTGCTTTTTGTAAATAATGATTGCTTACTTCTTTAGATTTTTGTAATTCTGGTGATTTAATAATTTCCTGAACTAATCCGTCAAATACTTCTGAAGGACTATCTGGTTGTAATTCATTGATGCTTGCTTTAAAATCTTTAGAATTTTTCATTCTTAATAACACTGGTAAAGTTAAATGTCCGTTTCTTAAATCAGATCCAACTGGTTTACCGAGTTTTTTTTCAGTACTTGTAAAATCTAAAATGTCATCTACTATTTGATAACTCATGCCAATGTAATATCCAATTTTAGTTAACTTCTTCACAGTTTCATCATCTGCACGTGCCGCGTATGCACCTAATTCTGTAGATAATGAAATAAGCAATGCGGTCTTACGTTTAATTCTACGTAGATAATTTGTTATCGATTGATTTGAAACGAATTGATCTTCGAATTGGAATAGTTCGCCACGACATACTTCGATAATACCATTTGCTAATTGTTCATGAAGCTTTGGATGTTCTATTTGGCTAACTGCATTTAAAGATTGAGATAATAAATAGTTACCCGTAATAACTGCAGTTTGCACATCCCACTTCTTTGCTATAGTTGGTTTACCTCTTCTTTTGTCACTTTTATCAATGACATCATCATGAACTAAACTGGCCATATGTATAAGTTCTAATGTAGTTGCTACAGTGATTACATCTCTTGAATAATGCTCGCCAAATTGACTTGCAATTAAAGTAAATAATGGTCGTATACGTTTACCACCAGAAGTTAATAAATATTGGCAAGCTTCGTTTATAGTGTTTTGGTCACTATTTATATAACTATTCAATTGTTTTTCTATTTCTTTTACTTCTTTATTTATATGAATTTTAGTTTTGTCATACATGTAATCACCTTGTTATTTAGGTTTGTAAGCTAAATGCATTGCTGAAACGCCGCCAGTGAAGCTTTTCACTTTAATTCTTTCGTATCCTACATCAGCAAACATTTCTGCTAATTCTTTTTTGCCAGGGAAGTTTCCGGCAGATTCTTGTAACCAGTTGTATTCTTTTAAAGATTTAGCAAAAATCTTACCGAATAGTGGCATGATATTTTTGAAATAAAATCTATATAATTGTTTGAATACTGGCATTGTTGGTTGACTTGTTTCTAAACATACAACCATACCGCCTGGTTTAACGACTCTTTTAAGTTCGCTTAAGACATGTTTATAATCGGGTACGTTTCGTAAGCCGAATCCGATTGTTACATAATCAAATGCATTATCTTCGAATGGTAAGTTCATAGCGTCACCATGTATTAAATGGATATTTGCCATGTTATCTGTTTTTTTCTTACCGACTTCTAGCATATTCTCACTAAAGTCGATACCAACTACCTCACCATATGGTCCCACAGCGTGACTTAATTGAATTGTCCAATCTGCAGTTCCACAGCAAACATCTAAAGCTTTAGAACCTGGTTTAACATCCATTTGTTTCATTGTATATTTACGCCATCTTTTATGTTGCTCGAAGCTGATGATATTATTTAATGTATCATATTTACCTGATATATTTTGGAAAACTTCATGTACGTGTTCTGATTTCGATTTATTATCCACTAGTTATTCATTCCTTTAAGTTTAAAAATGTAGTTATTCATTAATAATAATATGCATAAATTTGATCTTTCAAAGTTTCTTTATCTATATTAATTTTGTAGTAATCAATCACTGTTGTAATAAAGATTGATTCTATTTCTTTTATAATAGCTGTATCTTGATTTATTTTATCATGAGCCAACGTTTGTTTTAATTCATTTTGTTTACTAATTGCTTGAGTCATAATATCTAAAAATACGAGGTCTTTATTTAATGTAGCACATTTATAAAAATATGCACTAACAAGATCACCTATTAAGATATCTTGATTAGAAACATTTGGCTCGCCTATTCTATTTAAAAAGCGCATTGAGGCATCAATAGATAATGTAGCTAACTTAGCATGAGTATCGATGTTCATTTCATCTAATACGTCAACAATGATTGGATTAACTACAGGTACATTACTATTCTCTACACCTTTTAACAAATTAGAAATATCTTTTTTATAAATTTTTTCAATTTTATCCATCTTATCACCTCAACAATATCACCTATATATCTTAACACTAAGTTAAATGAATTGAAAATGCATATATTCATTTCATATAAAGAAATAAGACAAATAAAAAAAGCCCTTAAAAAGGGCTTTGATACAATCAATTATTTAACTGCATCTTTTAATGCTTTACCTGCTTTAAAAGCTGGAACTTTGCTTGCAGGGATATCAATTTCTTTACCAGTTTGTGGATTACGTCCTTTACGAGCAGCTCTTTCGCGTACTTCAAAGTTACCGAAACCAATTAATTGTACTTTTTCACCGTCAGATAAAGATTTTTGAATTGATTCGAACACTGCATCTACAGCAAGACCAGCTTCTTTTTTAGTTAAATTAGCTTTTTCACTTACTGAGTTGATTAATTCTGTTTTGTTCATTTCAATTTCACCTCCCAAAAGGTTATCTAATGATATGTATAAATACCATTATGATAAGACTTTAACACAACAACCTGTGCCACTGCAACGATTTACAAGCTATAAATACATAATTTCTATATTTTATTAATATTTTTTCACTTTTGATTTAAAAACAGGCTCATTTTTACTATTTATTGTAAATTCAGGCGAATAAGCCGGTAATATCGGCGAATCTTTGTATAATAAATATCGAATATCTTCACCTGGTTTAGGAAGTGATTTTTCTTTTTTAATTGCTTTTGCTAAATCTAATCTATAATCAATAACAAAATCATTTCCGCCGTTCATATAGACAGGTAATCGTTCATTACTATATGGACTTGGTACAGTCGGCTGTTTTTTGAAACCATACTTTTTGTATTCAATTTCATATACATTAGGTGCAACTTTTTTACCTAATTGTAATGGTTTACCTGATGCATCTATTCGAATTCGTATATCTTTTAAGACTTCTGACGTTCTTAAATCGATTAAATGCACTTTAGGGTCTTTGTCGACATCCATAATTACATATTGATAAATACCACCGTTCTCAAATGAATTACCTGGTAATTGTGATAAGAACTTTGGCTTTAATTTATTAAAGTCAACTGGGTGTTTTAAGTATAATGAATAACTATCATCTCTATCTTTGATAGGTAATAATCCACCACTTGCCTTTTTATATTCATCTACCGCTGTTTGAACCATATTTAATTGGTCTTTCGCTGGCACTTGGTTTTCTGTTTTCTCTTTATTAGGAAAAGCGCATGCTGACAAAATTAATGTACTCAATATTAATAAGATCGATATTTTTTTGTAATTATGCATGGCTCGATCCACCTAATACAACAATCATAAAGATACCAGCAATAATAAGAGAAATGACTGCTAAAAACATTGTTATACTACTGATGATTTTATTTTTCAATTTAAATCTTGATAAATATACGAGTATAATTGCCAAAATCATAAAACCAATAGAATAAAATGACACCCACATTAAATCCATTCTTGATATATCAAACATTTAAATACCCCTCTTGCTTATATATTCTCTGACTTTTTCTCACGTTCCATAAGATCTTTAACACCTTCAGAAACTGGATAATCTTCGAATAACACTTTATATAAACCTGAAGTTATTGGCATTTCAACATCATATTCTTTTGCTAAGTTGTATGCTGCTTCAGTTGTTCTTACACCTTCGACGACCATATTCATTTCTTCTAATGCTTCGTCTAATGTAGCCCCTTTACCAAGCATATTTCCGCATTTCCAGTTTCGTGAATGTACAGATGTACAAGTAACGATTAAGTCACCGATACCACCAAGTCCTAGGAATGTCATAGGATCAGCGCCCATTTTAACACCTAAACGTGTAATTTCAGCTAAACCTCTCGTCATAAGTGCTGCTTTCGCGTTGTCACCATATCCAATGCCGTCAGTAATACCTGCAGCAAGTGCAATGATATTTTTTAGCGCGCCACCTATTTCAATACCGACAAGATCATTGTTCGTATATACACGGAAGTAATCCGTCATAAATAAATCTTGAGCCAAACGAGCAACTTCTTCGTTTTCTGATGATACTGAAACTGTTGTTGGATGTTTTATCGCAACTTCTTCTGCATGACTTGGTCCTGATAATACAGCGATACCGCCATTGATTTTGCTATCGATTGATTCATCAATCATTTCAGAAATACGTTTGAAAGTGCCAGGTTCGATACCTTTAGACACATGGATGAATACTTTTTTACCATAAGCGATTTCATTAATATTTTCACATACTTCGCGAATGGCTTTTGTCGGAACAGCAATAATAAAGATAGATGCATGATGAACAGCATCCTTTAAATCAGTTGTAGCTTTAATATTTTCATTTAAAATATTTTCTTTTAAATATTTTGTATTCTTATGTTCTTTGTTGATTTCGTTAATAGTTGTTTCAGTCTTACCCCACATTAATACATTATGTTGGTTGTCTGCTAATACGTTTGCTAAAGCAGTTCCCCAACTACCTGTACCAAATACAGTTATATTTGTCATAGTTATCAATCCTTTAATATTAGTTTCTTTTTCTTGAGATTAAATGAACTGGTGTACCTTCATAACCGAACGCATCTCTTATACGATTTTCTAAGAAACGTTTGTAAGAGAAATGCATTAATTCAACATCATTAACAAATATTACGAATGTTGGCGGTTGAATCGCTACTTGTGTTGCATAGAAAATGTTTAATCTTCTACCATTATCAGTAGGCGTTGGATTCATCGCTACAGCATCTGTAATAACTTCATTAAGTGTAGAACTTTGTACACGTTTACGATGGTTTTCATCTGCCATCGTAATTAATGGGAATAATGTTTTTAAGCGTGATTTTTCTAATGCTGATACGAACGCAATTGGTGCATAGTCTAAGAATTGGAAGTTATCTCTAACTTTTTCTTCAAACTTCTTCATTGTTTTTGAATCTTTTTCAACGGTATCCCACTTATTAACAACAATAACAATTGCTTTACCAGCTTCATGTGCATATCCAGCAACTTTTTTATCTTGTTCAATAATGCCTTCTTCAGCATCAATCACAACAAGTACGACATTAGAACGTTCGATGGCTTTTAAAGCACGTAATACTGAATATTTTTCAGTACTTTCGTATACTTTACCTTTCTTTCTCATACCTGCAGTATCAATTAATACATATTCTTGATCATCATATGAGTATATTGTATCAATCGCATCTCTTGTTGTACCAGCAATTGGTGAAACGATAACACGTTCTTCTCCAAGAATGGCGTTGATTAAACTAGATTTACCAACGTTTGGTCGACCGATTAATGATAGTCTAATTGTTTCATCATCATAATCTGGTTCGTCATCTTCAGGGAAATGTTTAGCCGCTTCATCTAATAAGTCACCTAAACCTAGACCATGTGAACCTGAGATTGGGAATGGCTCACCAAATCCTAATGAATAAAAGTCATAAATTTCACTACGCATTTCTGGATTATCAATTTTATTAACTGCTAATACGACAGGTTTATTTGATTTGTATAATATTTTAGCGACCATTTCATCAGCTTGTGTTACACCTTCACGACCATTAACCATAAAGATAATAACATCCGCTTCATCAATTGCAACTTCTGCTTGTGCTCTTATTTGTTGTTGGAAAGGTTCATCACCTAAATCTATTCCGCCTGTATCTATTAAGTTGAAGTCATGTGTTAACCATTCTCCACTTGAATATATTCTGTCTCTTGTTATACCAGGTGTATCTTCAACGATAGATACCCTCTCGCCTATAATTCTATTAAAAATTGTAGATTTCCCTACATTTGGTTTACCTACAATTGCTATAATGGGTTTCGTCATAAACCTACTTCCTCTCTTTCATAATCCTTTCTATTTTAACATATGATGACTATTTAGCCTATCGAATTAAAAAACTAAAAAAGACTGAAACATTTTATTATGTTCCAGTCTCTTATATACACACATATTATAATTTAAAATCTTTTAATTTATCTCCGAAGACATCTCCTAAAGTAGGATTGTCATCGTCTGTATCTTGTTGGTTTAAATATGATTCATCAAAATCAGTTTCTTGTTCGATTGTATCTTTAATAGATAAAGAAATTCTTTCTTCATCTTTATCGACAGCAAGAATTTTCACTTGTACATCTTGTCCTTTTTCTAATACTTCATCAGGATTACCAATGTGATCGTGGCTGATTTGAGAAATATGAACTAAACCTTGTAAGCCAGGTGCGATTTCTACAAATGCTCCGAATTGAGCTAAACGTACGACTTTACCAGGTACGATATCACCAACAGTGAATTGTGAATCGATTTGTTCAAATGGGCTTGGTAACGTGTCTTTAATTGATAAAGAAATTCTTTCTGCTTCTCTATCAACAGCACGCACTTTAACTTTAACCGTATCGCCAACTTTTACAACTTCGTCAGGTGATTTAACATGATCATGAGATAACTCAGATACATGTACAAGTCCATCTACGCCACCTAAGTCAATGAATGCACCAAAGTTCGCAATTCTAGCGACAGTACCTTCTAAGACATCACCTTGTGAAATATTATTGAGTAAGTCTTCTTTTTTAGAACTTAATGCTTCTTGTTCAACTTTCTTGTGACTTAAAATGACTCTGTTATTTGTTTGATCTAATTCTTCAACTTTAAGTGTTAATACTTTACCTAAATAGTCAGAGAAATCATCAATATAGTTTACAGAGATTAATGAAGCTGGAATAAAGCCTCTAATACCAGCATCAACAACTAATCCGCCTTTCACAACTTCAGTTACTTCAGCTTCGATTGTTGCGTCATCTTCTAAAATCTTTTGTAACTTTTCGTATGAAAGATTTTCATCTAATTTACGTTTCGATAATATATAATGTCCACTTTCATCATTTTGTTCAATTTTAGTTACGAATGCTTCGATTTCATCACCAATATTGACGACTTCGTTAGCTGTTTCGATGTGTTGAGTTGACAGTTGGCTAATTGGAATGATGCCATCAAATTTACCACCCACTATATGCACAACTACATGTTTATCTTCTACTTGTTGTACAGTACCTTTAACTTTGTCACCTTCTTGCACTTCATTTATCATGGATTCGTTGAATTCTTCCGTCATCAAAATTGCCTCCTTTAAATAAATATCATAATAATAACTTCTTATAAAGCGGCTAAATTGTCAAGAAATTCGAACTATTTAGACCATTTTACTTTTTGCAAGTTCGACTATCTTATTTGTCACTTCTTCAATTGACAATCCAGTCGTATCGATACTAATAGCATCTTCTGCTTTCACTAATGGTGAGATTTCACGATTCATATCATATTGGTCACGACGTTCAATATCAATCTTTAATGATTCGATATCAGATTCGATGCCACGCAATTCATTATCTTTAAATCTTCTAATAGCACGTTCTTCAACTGATGCTATCATGTATACTTTTAATTCTGCATCAGGTAACACTGTTGTACCGACATCTCTACCATCCATTACGACATTTTTCTCATCTGCTAATCTTTGTTGTTCTTCTACTAAAAATGTTCTTACAGGTTCTTTAGAGGCCACATATGAAACTTTTTCGGTTACATCATTTTCTCTGATTCTTTCTGAAACATCTTTACCGTTTAAAATAACACGTTGCCCGTTATCTAATACGATTTTTAAGTCAATTTCTTTAACAAGATGGTCAAAGTCTTCTGATCCTTGCTCAATATAATAAAGTGTAATCGCTCTATACATAGCGCCTGTATCCACATAAATCATATTAAAATGTTGCGCTACAAGTTTAGCGATTGTACTTTTACCAGCTGCTGCTGGACCATCTATTGCTATATTTATTTTTTTCATTTGTATAACCTCTCTTGTTCTTTAATCTTATATATTTTATCATAAATTATAATCATATGAATAGGAGGAAAGAAATGAAGAGAATATTAGTTATACATACTGGTGGAACAATTAGTATGTCTGAAGATAAAGATACAGGTAAAGTAGAAACAAATGCTGAACATCCGATGCATAGACATCAAGCATTTATACAATCTCTAGGTGATATTACAGAAATAAATCCATTCCAAGTACCTTCCCCACATATGAATAATCAATATATTAATCAATTGAAAGATATTATTACCGAATCAATTGATAAAGATGAATATGATGCGTTTGTTATTACTCATGGAACAGATACTTTAGAAGAAACGGCGTATTTATTAGATTTAACAATAGATACGAAGTTACCTATTATTTTAACAGGTGCCATGAGATCTTCAAATGAAATAGGTTCGGATGGCTTATACAATTATGTTTCAGCTTTAAAAGTAGCATCTACAGATGATGCGCAAAATAAAGGAGTTATGGTTGTATTCAATGATGAAATTCATACAGCTAAAAATGTAACGAAAACACATACGTCAAACACGAGTACTTTCCAAAGTCCAAACTATGGACCAATTGGCAGTGTTACAAAGACGCATGTCATATTCCATCATCAACCTTTTCCATATAAAAAATATCCAAACATCAATCCGGATATCAAAATAGGTATTGTAAAAGCTCACATGGATCTATCAAGTGATTTATTAGATTTCTTTGTAGAAAAACAATATGATGGTCTAATTATAGAAGCCCTTGGTCAAGGCAACATGCCACCTACTGCATTACAAGGTATTCAGAACTTGCTCGATGCTGATATTCCAGTTGTAATGGTTTCGCGTTCATTCAATGGCATTGTAGGCGGTATTTACGCATATGAAGGTGGCGGATACCAACTTCAACAAATGGGCATTATTTTATCAAACGGATTAAATGGACAAAAAGCACGTCTTAAACTACTTGTTGGTTTAAGTAATCATTTGTCTAAAGAAGATTTAGTTGAATATTTCGCATAAAAAATAACCATGTTACTGGCTAATTGTCCAATAACATGGTTGTTTTTATGATTCTAAAGGTGTTTGCTTTTTTCTTTCAATATCTTGTGCAATTGTGCCGCCGTGGAATTTACCATTTTCGATAAATATCGTGTTAGCATCGTTACCAGCAGCTATAACACCAGCGATATATAAATTCTCAACATTTGATTCCATTGTATCTCTATTATATGAAGGTGCAGTTCCAAATTCATTTGTAATTGTTTCTACACCACAAGATTCTAGGAATTTGTAATCAGGGTGATAACCGATCATTGCAAAGACAAAGTCATTTTTAATTGTATATGACTTACCTTCTTTATTAAATGTAAGAGTGTCTTCATCGATACGTTCTACTTCACTGTTAAAATGCATCGTGATTTTTTCGTGTTTTGCTAATGATTCAAAGTTAGGCAATATCCATGGTTTAATACTTTTAGAGTATTCTGATCCACGGTATAAGACTGTTACATTTGCGCCAGCTTTTTCTAATTCAATTGCTGCATCGACAGCTGAATTTTTCCCGCCAATAATCACAACATCTTGATTAAAGTATGGATGTGCTTCTTTGAAATAATGCATTACTTTACTTAACTCTTGACCTTGTACTTCTAATTCGTTTGGTTGACCGTAGTAACCAGTAGCAATTGTTAAGAATCTCACTTTATACGTTTGTTTAGTTGTTGATACTAAAAATCTATTATCAACCTTTTTAACAGCTAACACTTCTTCAAAAGTTCTTACATCAAGTTGGTGATGTTTCACGACTTCTCTATAATAAACGAGTGCTTGATTTCTTTTAGGCTTTAAATCTTCAACGATAAATGGTACATCACCAATACCAAGTTTATCACTAGAAGAAAAGAATGTTTGATGAGTAGGATAATGATAAATAGCATCTACAACATTACCTTTTTCAATCACGACAGCATTAATACCTTTTCTCTTCTGTTCGATTGCTGCACTCAATCCACAAGGGCCACCACCGATTATTAAGCTTTCATATTCTTGCATGTACTTTCACTCCTTATAATATCCTCAATCATTATATCAATAATGCGAGATTAGTAAAATAAAATGAAACTGAATATATGAAAAGATTGGGATTGTAGCGTGGCTAGGTGTTATTAGCAGTTTTGATGAGAAGTGCAAATACTGAGGTCGTTAGTAACAATTCTAAGTAGTTTTGTAATTAAGGCAGTCCATAGTAACAATTCTGCCGACTTTTGTAATTAAGGATACTCATAGTAACACTTCATAAGACCGTCCATAGTAACACTTCGACCGACTTTTGTAATTAAGGATGCCCATAGTAACATTTCAGCCGACTTTTGTAACTAACACCCCCGTTACGAACAAGTTTGGCCAGAAGTGTTCACTAGGCACCCGTTATGAACAAGTTTAGCCAGAAGTGTTCACAACAGCTGCCACACCACCATATTCACCACCATTAAAATGAAAAGAACCTGAACATGTTATATGTTCAGGTTCTTTCTTAATTTATTCTTCTGATACATCAAGTACTTTGAATCCATTTTTTCCTAAATACTTAATGAATTTTTCTAAGTTGTTTGTTTTCTCAACTTTGATGATCATTCTGCGATACATTTTATCTGTTTCATCAAATGTTACAAATGATATTGTGTTAAGTTTGAATTTAGCAATGATACTTGATAATCGTTTAATTCTGCCTTCTGCTTCTACAGAAGTTATCGCAATACGGATTCCTTTTTGTTTCATGCCGAATGCTGATTTAAATTGTTCCATTACATCATATCTTGTTACGATACCAAGAAAATCTTTTTCGTCATTTACAACTGCTAATATTGGAAAGTCTTGCAAGTTAAGTAGTGATTCTTCTACTACTTGGTTTGCATTTAATGAGTGTAAATCTAATGTTAAGATTTCTTCAATTTTAGTACTTTCAATAAATTCATCCCTTGAGACATTTTCTTTTTTGAAGAAGTAATGTCTAAAAATACTATATCTTGTGATCATGCCAATATACTTTCCATCAGCAACAACTGGTAACCCATCAATACCATGATGTTCTAATTTATCAAGTGCTGAGTGAATCGTATCTTTCGGATTCGCGATATAACATTTTTCCTTTGGTATCATAATGTTCGTTAAATACATAAAGCCATCCCCTTTTGTTTATGTCTATGGTATTACTAAATTCTGACCTTGAGATATTTCATTGCCAGAAATACCATTTGCTTGTCTAATTTTTTCTACATTTTCTGGTGATCCACTACCATAATATTGAATCGCAATACGGTATAAGTTTTCTTTACCAGTTACAGTATGTGATTCTTGAGACTGATTTTGGTTTTGATTACTTTGTGTATTTTGATTTGTTTGGTTGTTAGCTGCATCATCAGCTGCATTTTGTACATCTTCATTACTTGCGCTATCACTATATTGATTTACGCTATCGTCACTATTTTGATCTTGGTTGCTTTGGCTGTCTTCATTGCTATTTGCATTTGAGTCTGAATCTGAATTACTTTCGTCTGAGCTATTTTCAGAAGCATTATTTGAGTCACTTGAATCACTGTTTTTGTCAGAGTCTTCATTTGATTCTTTAGCTTTGTCATTCGCTTTATCTTCGTCTTCTTTTTTAGCTCTATCTTTTTCAGCTTGTTCATCAGCTTTTTTCTTAGCGTCACTATTTGTTTGTTCTGTTTTTTCAGCAATTTCTTTACCATTATCTTTATTTGCACCATTTAAGTACATACCTAAGAATAAGGCAAGTGCACCAAGTATAAGAATTGCAGCTATTATAGGAACTAGTGCTTTCTTGAATTTATTTGAGTTGCCATCATCGCCGTTTTGTCCACCGTTACCATTACTTGGTGGTGTACCTCCACCGGCTGATCCGCCTCCTGCAGCTCCTGCTGCGCCAGCGCCAACAGCTCCGGCACCCGCTGCTGCGGCTGCACCTTTTTTGTTTTTAGATTGCTTTTCTTTGTTATCTTTGCTGTTAGATTCTTGTTTGTTGTTTTTATTTGATGCGGCAGATGCTGCTACACCAGCACCAACTGCGCCAGCTCCGGCAGCGGCTGCTGCACCTTTTTTACCTTTTGACTTGTCTTTTTGAGACTCTTTTTTGTTTTGATCTTTAGCATTATTCTGATTTGCAGAATTACTTGCGGCACTAGCGCCAGCACCAGTAGCGGCTGCAGCACCTGCAGCTTTTTTATGATCATTTTGATCTTTAGGTTGTTGATCCTTAGTTTCAGGTTTGTCTGTTAAAGATCTTTTTTGTTTTGGTTTATTATTTTGAGAGTTTTTATTGGCGTTAGTAGCACTTGCGCCTGCTGCTCCAGCTTTTTTAGACGACTTATCTTCGTTATTTGGTGTTTCTGAAGCTTTAGGTGTTTCTTGTTTAGGTTGTTCTTCTTTTGCTTTCTGTTTGTTAGCTTCTTCTTTTCTACGTTGTCTTCTTAATGCGCCTCTTGGTGGATATTGTTGTTCTTGTTTACTTTGTTGTTTTTCTTCTTTTTTGTCATTTGTTTCTTTTCGATTTGGCTGACTTTTATCGTTTACCTCTTCGTTGTTGTTTTCTACTTCTTGTGTCTTGTCTTCAGGTCGTTCTATCTTTTGACGACTTTTTTCGAATTCGTCTTTAAAATTATCTTTAGACAATAAACTCACCTCATCATTATCTTTTTGTATATATTGAATTATACTTTATTATATCCTTGTTGAACTTATCAAGTAAAGCAATCCTATTAAAATATTGCATTTAATCTATTTTTATAAGAAGTTTTGAATTTGACTTCTTTTATATTTGGTAATTTTAATAAATTTGCATTCTTACAATTGTCACAACAATGATTATCTTGTGTAACATGTTCATTAAAATAGTTCATTAAATACGTGCGTCTACATGAATCGATTTGAATATAATTTCTCATAAAACTAAACGCATATTGTTTTTGATTCTGCTCAGCTTGAATTTTCTCTTTTAATTGATTAAGTGGATATAATTCAAGAAGATATTGGATATTTTTAGATATCTCCTCATTTAGTTGATACCCTTGTTCAAATAAATTAAGCATATCTATATCAATTCCATGCTCATTAGCTAAATGGCTTAAAATATGAATATCACTTGCTGTAAATAAACTAATTGCTTGAGAGGGTTCGCCATCACGACCTGCACGTCCCACTTCTTGAACATATTTAGATGGTGACGTAGGTAAATGGTAATGAATAACGGTTCTTACATCTTGTTTATTAATCCCCATACCAAATGCACTTGTGGCAACAATAATTTTAATATCGTTATTGATAAACTGAGTTTGTACAGTTGTTCTTTCTTGATAGTTTAAATCACCGTGGTAAATTCCTGTTAAAAAGCCTTCTTTATAAATCATTTCAGCTAATTCATGACATTTCTTCTTAGATGACACATAAATAATGGTTGGTCCTGAGTCTTTTATGGTGTCTAATAGGTAATGATTTTTTTCTTCTTCGCTATCAAAATTAACATGATGATACATAATATTTGAACGATTGAGTCCTTCTTTATGTATTTTAAATTGGCGCTTTGTAATTACTTCTATATCTTGCATCATTTTATTTGTCAGAGTAGCTGATAGTGCAATAACTTGTGCTTCTTTAAAGTATAGTGTGACTTTTGAAATCAGTGCATAGTGTGGCCTAAAATCAAAGCCCCATTCACTTAAACAATGTGCTTCATCTAAGACAATATATTTAAAACCAATAGATTTAAAACGTTTAAAATTATGTTCTTCATATATGAATTCTGGGCTACAAAATATAAATTGATAGTTCGATAAATTTCTAAATATGCCTGACCGTTCATTTGGATCAATAGCAGAATGGATTGCAACAGCATTCTTCTCGCCATTTAATTTCATCTGAACGACTTGATCATCCATTAAAGAAATAAGTGGAGAAATAATGAGCACTCTGCCACCAGTTATATATGCTGGCAATTGGTAACATAAACTTTTTCCAGCGCCGGTTGAAAGGATGCTCAACACATCATGTCCATCTAATATGTTTTGGACTGTTTCCTCTTGCCCACTTCTAAAATGATCATAACCAAAATACTTTTTAAGTTCTTGTAGTAGCATTTAATCCCTCCATTGCATAGCAAACATACATGAGTTTGATTTCGAAATACGTAAAATCATTTAACGCTTCATAATAAAATTTCAAATTTTGATTAGGTGTTTGTTGAATAACTTCTACAAATCTTGCGTATTGTTCATCGCTAACGTATAAATTCTTATCCTTTAAATAACCTTTAATAAACATTTCAATAATATGATCATGAATGGTATGTGTCTTAACACGTTTAATGTTTGCAAGTTGATCCATATCATAAGTGCGATTTAATAGTTCAAATGTTGTGAACGTTTGTTGGTTTAACAATGGTTGATAGTTAATCTGAGATAATATTGGATAACGTTCTTTATTTTGTATCGCAACTTGTATAAATTGATATTCTTCTACTAAATGTTCTCTTAAATCCATTATACCAATATCTTCAATCAATGAAATTTGTTCAATTGTATAAGGCGTTTCCCGAAAACCTGCTAATAAATAATGCATATAAATTGTTTGAAAGTATGTATTCATATCTTCAAATAGCTGATATATTTCTTCTATAAATTGATCTTCGCCTACTTCTTTAATGTGTACGTAAATTTCTTTAGCTTTAAATTGTATCTCTTTATCATTAATGATCGGTTGATACGTTAAATGATTATGCTTTTTTTGACTAATCATCTGAGTTAATAATAAGATTGTATTAACAGATTGAATGGCCTGACTATAGAAAAAGTTACCTATAATTGGTTCATTGATCTGTTCTACAGGTTCCTTAATGAGTTGTTCAAAATGTTCAAATTTCAAATTTGGCAAACAACCATAATACAATTTTAAATGTTCAATCGATGCATCAAAATATGTTTGATGAGTCTTTTTACCTATTAAAATATTATAAATACTTTTATCAGTTTTGTTTTCATGCTTCATGGAAAGGGTTTTCAGTATAATCTGTTTCAAATAAGTCACCTCAAATAACATAAAAATGTTGAAATCTCTAAGTGTTATCACTAAAATAAGTATGTATAATAAGTGTAGCATGTTTTTTAAAGGAGGCGAAAATTTTGGCTAAATACACAATAGTAGATATGGATACATGTATAGCATGTGGCGCATGTGGAGCAGCTGCCCCTGATATATACGATTATGATGATGAGGGAATCGCCTACGTAATACTAGACGACAATAAGGGAATCGAAGCTGTCCCAGAAGAATTATTAGAAGATATGGAAGATGCTTTCGAAGGTTGTCCGACAGATTCAATTAAAATAGCAGATGAATCATTCGACGGAGATGCACTTAAATTCGAATAATATATATGAGAAAGGCTAGGACATGAGGTCCTAGCCTTTCTTTATTTTATAATAGACTTAAGTTTATCAAATATTAAAATGTATATGACAGAAATGACAATACCTTTAATTAAATTAAATGGAATAATACCAGCAGATACGATTAATTTTAAATTATTTGCGATATCTGCAAGATTCATAATTTGTCCATATAAAGGTAATAGAACAAAGTAATTCATTAAACTCATTAGAATTGTCATTAAGATTGTACCAACTGCTAATCCATATCCCATAAATAATTTTGATTTTTTCATGCGATAGAAATAATAAGTTGGAATGACGAGACATATTGACGCTAAAAAGTTAGCCGTATTTCCAATTGGTTCGTGTGACACAATTAAGAAATTCAATACGTTTTTAAATAATGCGACTAATATACCTGAAACTGGACCGAACGCAAATGTTGCGACAAGTACAGGAATATCACTGAAATCCATTGTTAAATATGGTGGTAAAAATGGCAATGGAAATTTCAAAAACATTAAAATAAAGCTGATTGCGATGAGCATACTTACAGTGAGTAAGCGTTTTGTTTTGTTATCGTTAGACATATAAACTCCTCCTATTCATCTCGTAAGAATAGGAGGAAAAATTATCGCAAAATAAACCTAGTTAAGACTAGATTTTTTCCTCCATCTTCTCCCATCCAGACTTTAACTGTCGGCCTTAGAATTTCACTAAGTCAGCCAATATACATACATATATTGGGTCGCGGGCTTTAACCGCCGGTATGGAATTCCACCAAACCCCGAAGATGAATTTTTTTATTTAGTTTTAATTACAAAATATATATTAGCACATTGGTCAGGTATTTTCATCTAAATAACTCAACAATTTAAACTTTTGGTAAAGTTATTGTAAATTGAGTGCCTTCACCCTCTTTACTATCGACTTTAATCGTACCATGATGTGCATCTATAATTTTTTGAACGATAAAGAGACCAAGTCCTGTTCCGTGTTTACCTCTCGTGCGAGAAGTATCAACTTTATAAAAACGATCAAATATTTGATCTAAATGTTCTTTAGCGATACCAACGCCACTATCTTGAACTGTTATAACAAAGTCTTCTTCATCCGTATCATCAAAGACAAGATTAATAGCATCATTTTGATGTGTGTATCTAATCGCGTTATCGATTAAATTCGTTAAAATTTGCTCAACACGATCACTATCACCATACCAATTTGTAAGATTCCCAATATGTTTAACGGATAAATTCAAACCATTTTCTCTTGCTTGAGGTAAGAATTTAGTATCAATTTTGTTCATTAATGTTGAAATATTAAAGTCATCTAAATGAACTTTAATACCTTCAGCATCCATTTTGGCGACTTCTAATAATTCATTAATCAACCTACTTAATCTCTTAGATTCATCTAAAATAATATATAAGAAATCATCAACATCTTTCTTCTCAGTTACAATACCGTCAACAATTGCTTCAGTATAACCTTGTAACATAGAAATTGGTGTTCTTAATTCGTGTGAAACACTTGCGATAAAGTCTTTTTTCATTTGGTCCATATGATGTTCATCTGTCATATCACGAATGATTACAACTATACCTGATGAACCATCATTTTGAATGCTATCTATATACGTTGATATAACGACATAATATTTATGGCCCAATTCGTATTCGAAAAACTGCGTATTCTTTTCTTTAAATGTGTCGTTTCGTTGTGTAGATATATCAACATGATCAAATTCTCTTACTTCTTTTAAGAATGTATCTGCTTTAGAGTTAGAAATTATGATTTCATTTTTATCATTAATACCTAGCACACCGTCGATCATCGAATTAATAAGTTTTTCTTGTATATTATTTTTCGATTTAACATCATCTATGTTTGTTCGGATATCCTTACTCATTTTATTAAATGCTAAACCGAGTTCGCCAATTTCATCACGCGTATAAATCGGTACTTTTTCAGTATAATGACCTTTAGCAACTTTAAAGGCTGCATGTTTCAATTGAATTAAAGGTTTCGTAATTCTGTTTGAAAGGAAGAAGGCAAAGATCGTACTCACGATTAATAATATAATGGCTGAAACAAGTATACTCAATGTAACAACATTTTGAGCTTCTTTAATGGAGTTGATATCTTGGAATAAAAAGATACCTGCATCATCTTCAGGAAAAGCTTGAGAAGGATAGCCTAATAAAATATATTGATGTTTCTCACCGTTATAAGTTAAATTGATTTCTTTTAATACGTGCTTATCTTCATTAAATACTTTGTCGAACGCATGATTAGTTCTGATCTCATTAAGCATGACTTCTTTTAACGGATCTTCAGATCTTGCTGTCAAATCCTCACTATTTTTAACGATAATGAGTCCAGCAGGGTCTTCAACAAGTGCTCTTGCATAATCGATTGCTGACTCTTTTTCGTGTGAACTCAGTAATAATCGTTCTATTTTACTTGCATTATTATATAAATTTTCACCTGTGGTAGATGTATTATTAGATTGTAGAAAAGTTATAAGAAATCCGCTTAATAAAAGTAAAACTGTCGTTACTATTAAAATAATAGATAACCACAGTTTTACAACAACACTATTTAAGCGATTCATTATTCAGGAACCTCAAATTTATAACCGACGCCCCATACAGTATGAATCATTTGTGCAGCATCTTCAGAAACTCTATTTAACTTTTCACGCAATCTTTTAACATGCGTATCAACTGTTCTTAAATCACCATAAAATTCATAGTGCCAAACTTCTTTCAACAGTTGTTCTCTATCAAATACTTTATCAGGTGATTTTGCTAAATATAATAATAATTCATACTCTTTAGGTGTTAAATTTACTTCTTTTTGATCTGCTAATACGCGATGTGCGTCATTATCAATGACTAAGTTTTCAAATACAATTAAATCTTTAGCTGTATTTGTTTGATTAACCATTGAATGATTCGTTGTACGTCTTAGTAATGCTTTTACACGTAAGACAACTTCTCTAGGTGAAAATGGTTTGACGATATAATCATCTGCCCCAATTTCAAAACCTTCAACGCGATTATTTTCTTCACCTTTAGCTGTTAACATAATAATAGGTGTTGATTTTGTTTCTCTTACTCTCTTACATACTTCGATTCCATCTATTTCAGGTAACATTAAGTCTAACAATATGCAGTCATAATCTTCGTTTAAAGCTTTATCTAAGGCATCTTGGCCATTATCCGCTTCATCAGTCTCATAACCTTCTCTTTCGAGATACATTTTAACTAATTTTCGAATTCTATCTTCATCATCTACTACTAAAATACGATCTGTCATGCTTCGTTGACTCCCTTCTAGCATTTTTTAAGCATAAGAATGTAAACCAGCTACTATTAAGTTAACGGCAATAACATTAAATAGAATGATTGCAAGGCCACCAACAGCTAACCATGCTGATTTTCTGCCTTCCCAACCTTTACCTAATCTTAAGTGTAAGAATATCGCATAATATAAGAATGTTATAAGGGCCCAAACTTCTTTAGGATCCCAGCCCCAATATCTACTCCAAGCCATTTGTGCCCAGATACTCGCGAATAATATACCGCCAAGTGCAAATAATGGGAAACCAATGATAACTGAACGATATCCTATTTCATCCATCAAGGATAGATTGACTTTTTTCGTAAGTGGTTTGATAAGACTAAACAAAGTCTTGCCTTTCAAAATCAATCTTAGTATACCATATAAGACTGTACCAACTACAATTGACCAAACGACTGTGTTTAGTTTTTGAGCGTTGATAACAGCAGGTAATTCAATCTTGCTCCATTTTAAGATATCTGTTCTTTCTTTTGGTTCATAATCGCTACCAGAAACATGATTTACAAGTAAACTATCTTGTTGTGTCACAAATGCTGGAAGATGATAATGTTGAACAGAGTTATTATCGTTTTTATCGATAAAGAAATAAGTGTCGTCGTAACCAACGATATCTTTCATAATGATCGTTGTTAATATAAATCCAATGACAATAACTATGAAATACATAATGACTTCTACAAAGAAACTATGTATCGATTTTTCTTCTGGACTAACAGCTGCGAATAAATAAATTAATCCTGCAATACAGCTGATTGATAAAATACCATATGAAATCGTTACGGTTATAACGTGAATTGCTAACCAACTAGATTGTAACGCAGGAATTAACGGCGAAACATCTCTAGAGAACATACTTGCATATGCAATTAACAACATCGCAATTGGTAATACGAATAACGCTAAAATAGGTGTCTTATAAATAGAGTAAATAACAAGGAAGCCACCTACCATCATAATGCCAAACATTGTTAAGAATTCATACATATTACTTACTGGTGCATGTCCCGCAGCAATCCATCTTGTAATAAAGTATAGAATTTGTAATACAAAGCCGATGACAGTTAATATCACCCCTACTTTTTCTGCTCTTTTCTTAGATGAACGGATTGAGAATGAATATGGCACAATCGCAACTAAGTACAAAATAAAAGCAGAATATAAACTGATATTACTAATATTTAAAAACATATCTTTATCCATTGTTTGCCTCCTTACTTTCGTGAATGTCTTGTTTAGTATCTTCAATATGTGAAATGTGATGTTTATCTAAGACTTGATTAATCTCTTTAGAGAAACCATAATAATTCTTATTTGTATGTGCAGCGATATTAAATTCACAGTTATCTGTATTAATCCAAATACGTCTATGATTAATATATGAACCAACTGCTAAACCTAATAAGAAAATAACGAAACCTGTAAATAATATTGGAAGTGTTAAGTCTTTCTTCACTGCCAACACTGTTGCCCATTGATTTGTTGCATTGGCAAATTTCACATCGTATTTATTATCTTTAGATATATCTTGTGATTCTTTAATTCTTAAGAAACTAAATTCTGATTGTTTACCTTTATCAGTTACTTCAAACACAAAAGCTGGATTATTTGGATTTGGTGATTTAGTTGCAAGTACACCATTTTCTATTTTTTCGTAATCTGGTGCATAACTTCTTAACTTAACTGTTAAATCATCTGTAATTTTATAAGTCTTTTTAGGACTTTCCAAATTAACTGTAAATGGTTTCCCGAGTGCTTTACCGTCTTTTGTTTTTAAGTTAAATGTCATATCTTTTAACAACGAGTTGTCGAAGCTGCTTTGATAAAATTGTAAGTGATCATATTTCAAAGGATGATTGACTTTAATTGAATCTGAAGCGACTTCTTTAAGATTAGCATCTGAACCAATTACTTCTTCTTGACTGTTTTTATACAAAGTAGCTTTTGTTTCGTAGTTCTTAGCAATTTTGTTTAAACTTGGGTCAATTGATTCAGGGTTTGTATTGGATTGAGATTTTTGATCATACTCTTCATATATAAAGTCGTTATTTTTTATATAATAGCCTCTATCTGTACCTGGTACTGGCTTCGTTTCCCCTTCTTTTACATAGACCATATCATCTAAGTAAAATCCTGGTAAGAATCTTAACATTGCCCCAAATAAAAGTATGATTAAACCAGTATGGTTAATATAAGGACCGTATCTCGATAAACGTCCTTTTTCAAGTAAGATATGATTCCCATCTTGTTTAACTTTATATCTTTTTTCTTTAAAAGATTGACTCAATTCATCAAGATTAACTTGGTCTTCTGAATGTAAGTTTAATCTTTGGCGTTTATAGAATGAACTGTGCTTTTTCGTTCTTTGATTTTTCAAAGATTTATGTAAAGGTATTCCTCTATCAATACTTGAAGTAATAATAGAGAACGCTACTAAACCTAACAGAATTAAGAACCACCATGAACTATATAAATTGTGGAATCCAAGTTTATAATATAGTAAACCGAGAGAACCATAATGTTCATAATAATATTGTTCCGGATTCACATTCATTGGAATAAAATATTCTTGCGGGAATATTGTCCCAATTGAAGCTGCAATAACCGTTAATACAAGTAAAGTAACACCTGTTTTGATTGAAGCGAAGAAATTCCAAATACGATCTAATATTGTTCTGTTTTTTGTTTTCGAACGTATCGCTTGCCCATCGTAACGCATAACGTCGGTTGTCTTTTTCTTATCATAGTCGTCATTTATTAAGCGACCACAGTTTAAGCATAATTGAGTTCCTTCTGGGTTCTTATGCCCGCACTCACAAACAATTTGCTTGTTGCTCACTTTAAATCCCCCTCTATTTCACTTTGACCTTTTCCATTTCTTCTATGATTTGCTTTTTAGAAAGTTCACCAGTATGCTTTGTTTTTATTTTACCATCTTTATCAACTGTTATCGTAGTTGGTAATGGATTGATACCGTATGCATCTGTTACTAAATTATCGTTATCCATCGCAACTGTGAAAGTTGGTAATTCTTTTAATGAACTTAAATATTGTTTGATTTGTTGAGGATTATTTCTGACATGTATCGCAACGACTTCAACACCTTTGTCTTTGTAGTTTTGATATTGTCTTTCTAACTCAGGCATTTCACGTTTACAAGGTTCACACCAAGTCCCCCAAAAGTTAATTAAAACACCTTTCCCACGTAAATCTTTTAAATTACCTTTTTTCCCATCAATCGTTTGGAGTTCGAAAAGTGGCGCATCATCTCCAACTTGCGCTACTTTATCCTTATCTTTCGTAAGACTGGACCATACTGTAAATACAATTGCAATTAAAATAATTGCCGTTATAACAATTTGGAGTACAGTCTTCTGTTTTTTCTTCATTTAAAATCCTCCCTAACACAATAAAAAAACCATACATATGCAATGTTATGGTGTTTTGTCTAGTATATCATGACTAAAAAGCAGATTAGTGGCATTATTGTGAACGTTTACAGATTATTTACCATCTTGTGCCAAATGTCTTAAAACTTTGATTTCATGAGGTGATAACGTTCTGCCCTGTCCAGCATTTAAGCCTTTTAAATTAAGTGGACCATATTCTACTCTCGTAAGTTTAACGACTTCATGACCAAAATGACTAAACATTCTTCTAACTTGTCTATTTCTACCTTCCGTAATCGTAATTTCCAAATGCGTTACATTACGCTCTCTATCTTGACTTTTTACTTTTACAATTGCAGGTTGTGTCAATCCATCTTCTAGCTGTATACCTTTTTCCAATTGTTTAACTTCTTCTCTTAGTAAATAGCCATTTAATTTTGCTACGTATTTCTTTTGAATTTTATAACGAGGATGTGTCATTAAGTTTGTAAACTCACCATCATTCGTTAAAATTAATAAACCTGATGTATCATAATCTAATCTACCAACAGGGAAAATTCTCGTCTTAATATCTTTAAAATAATCCGTTACAACCGCTCTTCCTTTATCATCAGATACACTTGTAATTACTTTTGTTGGTTTATGGAATAAAATATATAGTTTATCCGGCATTTCTAATGGAATACCTTCTACTTCGATATAATCAGAATCTTTCACTTTAGTGCCAAGTTCAGTCACTTGTTTATGATTAACATATACAAGTCCTTCTTCGATTAATTTTTCTGCTTTTCTACGTGATGTATAGCCACTTTTCGCAATAATTTTTTGTAATCTCTCTAATTCTTCACTCATTATGATTGCTCCTCATTGTTTTGTTTTTCGTTCATGCTACTAAAAAACAAATCCATTTCTTCTTGTTCATTTTCTTCATTTGTTGATTTCGGTAATTCGTCTAAAGAAGTCAGTCCAAATACATTTAAAAAGTAATCTGTCGTATACAATAATTGGCTTCTAGATTGATCGTTATGTTTCGATTCAACGACACCTTTCGCAATTAAAGTCTTAACAGAAGCATCTGAATTCACACCACGAATCACTTCTATATCACTTCTCGTAACAGGTTGATTATATGCAATAATAGATAATGTTTCTAACGCAGCTTGTGATAATTTTGTATTCATATTATCTATCATTAATTTTTCAAGGTATTGATGCATAATTGGCTTTGCTGTAAGAATGCATTTATTACCGTAAAAAATAATTTGTAATGTTTCGCGATCATATTCATTTGCTAAATCTTTTAATTGTGATGGCGTTAATTCTAATAACTCACATAACTGATTAACTTCAATGCCTTCATCACCTAATGAATATAATAATCCTTCTAATAATCCTAATTTACTCACTGACATAATTCACGCCTCGATTTATAGTTATTTCTCCAAATTGATATTGTTGGAATACATCAATTTGTCTTAATTTCATCATTTCCAATATTGCCAAGAACAACGTCACCAATACATTTGTAGATAAATCAGATGGCAAAGTCTCGAAAAACTTATAACTCTTATGTTGGTCAAGTTGTGCTTGTATTGAAGCTGTTGCCATTTCAATCGTATAACTATCTTCGTTAACGGTAACATTCTGTGGTTTATTAAATCTCTGTCTACGTTTTGTACGTTGGTATGCAATAATTAAATCCGTCATATCTAAATCTAAAGGTGCACGTTTGTCATGAACGGCTTCAAATTTGGATAAATCTGCTGGCTTTTTGATGAATATTTGTTCTCTGTCTTGTTTTTTATGATTTAATAATTCAGCATATTCTTTATAATTTTGGTATTCGATTAATTGTCTAACTAAATCGTCCCTTGGATCATCTTCAAATTCATCAATATCTGATGGTTGTGTAGGTAGTAATAATTTGCTTTTGATCATCAATAACTCTGATGCCATCACTAAATATTCACTCGCTACATTTATTTCTAATATTTTCATTTGATGTATATAACTTAAGTATTGCTCGGTTAGTTCCTTCATTGGAATATCATAAATATCAATTTCGTATTTTTGTATTAAATGAAGTAATAAATCCAAAGGTCCTTCAAAGGCATCAAGTTTTACTTCATACATTTAAAACTTCCTCATTTCTATTCCTTTTACGTGCACAAATCTAAAAATTATTATACCATGATTACGTATAAATATTCTATGCTGAGAGGGATTTTAAATGGAAACACAAATAATGTCATTTCACTATCATTTCCATGTCTTAAGACATTATTTTGAATGTCACGATATATTAGAAGATCATTGGAAAGATCAAACTCAATTTAGTAAACATGATGCAATTGTAAGTTTAATATTGTTCTCTACGGCGTGTTACCACTATAGGCGTGATAATACGAAAGGCGCGCTAAAAACTTATAAAAAAGCATTACAAATTGCTGAATTAAATGATGACTTTAGCCATTTAGGTATTGAAAAAGCATCGTTTCAATCTTTAATTCATTCACAAATCATGCGCATTGAGCAAGGTCATCCTTATGAAAATATTCAACTCCCTTTAACAGATGCAAGCTATCATGCTTTAGAAAGTACTTTTGATGATTTTGAATTTAACTATAATACAGATGTATCAGATTATATTAAACATCATCATCTACTAAGAGATCGTACTGAAGTGATAGAAAGTCGAATTTCAGCATATAAGCAACGTCACGCTAGACAATAAATAACCAATAAATAAGACCCCAAGCAACAGCAAAAGTTAATAAAATTGCTAAAGTGACATATTTTTTTGATTCATTTTGTCGTTGTTTATTGTTCTTCATTTTTCTTCTCCTTCTTGGCTCTAGGGTGATATGTTAAATACATCTCGCGTATTTGTTTCTTAGAGATGTGTGTGTAAAGTTGTGTTGTAGAAATGTCGGAATGTCCGAGCATTTCTTGCACTGCCCTCAAGTCCGCACCATTTTCAAGCAAATGCGTCGCAAAAGAATGCCTTAAAGTATGAGGTGTTAAAGTTTTCATTATCCCTTTTTCTAAGCCGATTTTTTTTAATATTTTCCAAAATCCTTGTCGCGTTAAAGCTGTACCACGTGCATTTAAGAATAAAATATCTGTAACATGTTTTTTCAATAAATTGGGTCGAACTTCTTGGATGTAGTTTCTTAAAATGCCCATTAAATGTTCACCAAGCGGTACGATTCGTTCTTTATTTCCTTTACCAAACACTCTAATAAATCCCATCGTTAAATTGACGTCTTCTACATTTAATTGAATCAATTCACTCACACGAACGCCCGTACCATATAAAAGTTCAAGCATCGTACGGTCTCGTTCATCTCTAGGATTTGTAATATGTGTAAATGTTAAGAGTTGATTCACTTCATCTTCACTCAATACATCTGGAAGCTTTTGTTCGTATTTAGGTGTTTCAATCAATATGGTTGGATCTTTAACGGCATATTTTTCTCTAATCGCAAATTGATGAAAGCTTCTAATCGTCGCTGCCAATCTTGCAATTGTTTTTGCTGACTTACCTTCTTGTTTAAGATGTGCAAAATATTTTTGTATCACAATACGATCAATGTTGTCTATATGACTAATTTTATGTTCAGTTATGTATTGGTTATATTGTTTTAAATCTCTTTGATACGATTGGATTGTATTTTGACTCAAACCTTTTTCTAATCTTATAAAATCTATAAACTCATTTATGATTTGTTCCATGAATTCACCTCATTGTTGTCATTATTTTACCATAAAAAAAGACATCACTAAAATCAGTATAAAACTTCATTTAGTAACGTCCATTATAGATTTATTCTTCGTGACATCTATGACAAATACCATGAAAAGTTAATCGATGGTCTAAAATTTTAAAGTTAAATTCTTTTTCAACACGACGTTCTACGTCTTCTAATAAATCTTCTTCGATTTCATCAACTGCGCCACATTCCATGCATACCATATGGTGGTGAAAATGTTTTGCCCCTTCTTTTCTTAAATCGAATCTAGCAACACCATCGCCAAAGTTTATTTTGTCGACTACTTTTAATTCTGCTAATAGTTCTAACGTACGATATACTGTTGCGAGACCAATCTCAGGTGCCTTATCTTTAACTTTTAGGTAAACGTCCTCTGCACTTAAATGATCGGCTTCATTCTCAAGTAATACTCTAACTGTCGCTTCTCTTTGCGGAGTTAGTTTGTAGGAAGCTTTGTGTAATTGTTCTTTCACACGTTGTATGCGTTCTTCCAACTTGACACCTTCTTTCTAAAAAATAATCATTATCAATTAGTAATGTATTCGTATACTAAAATACCAATAATCTTCTCAAAAAGCAAGAATAAATATCTTTTTATTTAGAATGATTATAATTTAATAATAAGTATTGGAAGGCAATCATTGTTTTGGCATCTTCAATTTTATGTTCTGATAATAATGACTGTATTTGATCGATTGGAATTTTAGTTAAATTTAAGAATTCATCTTCATCTAAATTTACTTTTCCTTCTTTCAAATCTTTCGCGATATAAATACTTACTTTTTCATTACAGAACCCTGGACATCCATATACTTCACCAATAAGTTCAAGTTTATCTGCAACGTATCCTGTTTCTTCTTCTAATTCTCTCAGTGCAGCTGACTCACGTTCCTCACCTATTTCTAGTTTGCCAGCAGGAATTTCGATTAATGTCTTTTCCATTGCTTTTCTATATTGTTCGACCACTAATACTTCATTGTCTGGTGTTATTGCTATTACAGATACTGCACCATTATGTAATACGACTTCGCGTTCACTCGTTTGGCCATCTGGTAAAGTAACTTGATGCTTTTCCAGCTTAATAATACGACCATCATATATCGTTTCTTTCGAAATCGTTTCTTCAGTTAGTTTCATTATAAGTGTGCCTCTTTTCATTAAAATAATTTATCTGGTAAACTTAATAAATAAAGTGTAGCGAAAGGAGCTTCAATATGCAAAAGAATACATTAAAAAGTGGCATTGAAATTTCAGAAGTCGGATTAGGTTGTATGAGTTTAGGAACAGATATCAATCATGCAGAAACAATTGTTGATGAAGCAATTAAACAAGGTATAACATATTTTGATACTGCTGATTTATATGATTACGGTGAAAATGAAAAAATCGTAGGACAGCTTTTGAAAAAATATCAAAATCAACAAGATATTGTCATTGGATCAAAAGTCGGAAATCATTTTGATAAAGATAAACAAGAACACTTTTGGGATCCTTCTAAAGAACACATTATGAAAAGCATTAAAGAATCATTACAAAGATTGGATCTTGAACAATTAGATTTATATATGCTACATGGTGGTACTATTGAAGATAACAAAGATGAAACAATAGAAGCATTCGAAAGATTAAAAGAACAAGGTCTTATAAAAGCATATGGTATTTCGTCAATTAGACCTAATGTAATCGATTATTATTTGAAAAACAGTAATATCGAAACAATTATGATGCAGTTTAGTATTTTAGATAATCGTCCTGAAAGTCTTTTAGAAAAGATTAACGAACATGGTGTCAAAATATTAGCAAGAGGTCCAGTTTCTAAAGGTTTATTAACTCATAAATCAAACGAAGTATTAAATCGTAAATTTAAAGACGGATTGTTAGAATACAATTATAATGATTTGTCCGATACCATTTCTCAACTGAATAAAGAATATGATGACTTATCAAGTGTTACATTTAGTTATTTGAAATCATTTGACGCACTTGGCTCTATTATTACGGGTGCAAGTTCACCAGAGCAATTGGCTGAAAGTATTCGAAGTTATAATGGAACATTATCAGAAGATCAAATTAAGCACGCTCGTTCAATCGTTAAAAATATTGAATATACAAATCACTTACAATAAAAGAAAAGCGTCTGGGAGAGAATATATTTTCCCCCAGACGCTTTTTATATTTTTTTACTTAAAAAACTTTGTTTAAATAATTTTTCAAATGTACGAGGTGCTAATTGATAAAATCTCAATCCTAAATCCATCCATTTTGGTTCATTTATTTCAATTTTTCTTTTAATCATACTTTTAACAATTTGTTCGCCTAAATCTTCTACATTAAGTTGTATTTGAGATGTGAGCTTTTCAAAGTGACCTGAAGGATCTGCTTTAGCATGAAATTGTGATTTGGAAGGACCCGGATTGACATTAAGTACATGTAAATCTTCGCGTTCAAGTCTTAATGCATTTGTGAAACTACTTAAAGCTGCTTTTGACGCTGCATAATGGCTACCATATGGTGTTGTTACTTTAGAAGAAATCGATGATATATTAACGATTGATGCACCTCTTTTTAAATAGGGTAATATACGGTTCAAAAGAATAATTAAATTGACGAGATTCGTATGATAAATGTCTTTAATTTCATCATTTGTATGTGCATCGTTAGATTTAAAGTAACCTAACCCAGCGTTATTAATAATCCCGTCATACTTATCGCTATGTGCAAGACTAAATTGTTCAACTTGCGTCATGTCATTCATATCTAATATAAAGACTTCTTTAATATTTTTATATGTTGTCATTAAATGATTTGCTTTATTCTCATTTCTTACAATTATAGAAACGTAAGCACCATGATTATTCAATGATTGTATCAAGCTCTCCCCTAGTGAACCTGTGGCACCAGTTAATAAATAATGTTTACCGATCATTTAACTCATCCTTTATTCATTGTTATGTATAATGTATCATAACACTTCAAAAAAACTAAATACGATACAAGCAATTTTGACATAAGAATATATTTCTTTATAATTAAAATGAATTCATATGGAAGTGAGTGATTTTATTATGAAAATTGTGTTTTATGGATCTGGTAATATGGCGAACGCGATATTCACTGGAATTGTTAACAGTAAGTCGATTGAACCTGAAAATATTTATTTAACAAATAAGTCGAACCAAGAAGCATTGGAAAGTTATCATGAAGCTTTAGGCGTTAGCTATAGTTATGATGATGAAGAATTGTTGAAAGATGCAGATTATGTATTCTTAAGTACAAAACCTTATGATTTCTTAAAATTAGCTGAACGCATTAAACCTTTTATAACGAGTGATAATAAATTCATTTCAATTATGGCTGGTTTACCGATTAGTTATATTAGAGATAATTTACAAGTCGATAATCCAATTGCTAGAATTATGCCGAATACGAATGCGCACGTTGGACATTCAGTAACGGGTATTAGCTTCTCTACAAACTTCGATCCAAATTCTAAACAAGAAGTATTGACGCTTATTGAAGCTTTCGGTACAGCATTAGAAGTTAAAGAAGACCATTTACATCAAGTGACAGCTATCACTGGTAGTGGACCAGCATTCTTATATCACGTATTTGAACAATATGTAAATGCAGGTACTAAATTAGGTATTGAGCAATCTCAAGTTGAAGAATCTATTAAAGAGCTGATTATTGGTACTGGTAAAATGATCGAACGCTCTGATTTAAAAATGGATCAATTAAGAAAAAATATTACATCTAAAGGTGGCACAACGCAAGCTGGTTTAAATGCGTTAAGCAACCATGACATAGAAGCTATTTTCCTAGATTGTTTAAACGCAGCTGTTAAGAGAAGTATCGAACTTGCAGAAGCGGATGAAGATTAATTGAATAACACTATAAAAATATCTCACCTTATATATTTTAAGGTGAGATATTTTTATATTTGAAATTGATCATAATCTTTTACAAATTTAAAGTCATGATTTATTGCTGACCGTAGTGTGGCTTCAACTGTTTGAATATCTTCTAATTCATATCGATTAGATAAATGTGTGAATAGACCTTTTTTTACATTAACATCAGTCATTAATTGAAAGACATCTTCAATATGACTATGATAATAAGAATTTGCTAAATTTTTATCGCCTTCGATATACGTTGTTTCGTGAACAATAACGTCTGCATCTTGTGCAAGGATATGTTCATTTTGACATGGCATAGTATCACCAAAAATTGTAATCACTTTCCCCTTTTTCTTAGGACCTTTGAAATCTTTAGACTGATAAGTTTGATTTTCATATTCAAAAGTTTCGTTTGCTTTCACTTCTTGATATTTTGGTCCAGGTTCAATACCAATTGCTTTAAGTTTTTCAACATCAAGCTTTCCTTCAATATCAGGTGCTGTGATGCGATAACCGACAGATAATATACCATGTTTCAAAGGTAAAGCTTTAATATGAAAGCCATCGATATTAAGTTCGGTTTCCGTGTTGAATTCATTAACAGTTATCGGATAATTTAAATTTGATTGAGAAATTTCTAATGCCGTTTGTATAAACTTTGCTATACCTTTAGGACCTATTATTGTTAAAGGTTTATCTTTACCACCTTGGAAGGAACGACTTGTTAATAATCCAGGTAATCCAAATATATGATCACCATGTAAGTGCGTAATAAATATATGACTTATTTTGCCAAGTTTAATGCCTGTATGTAAGATGCGATGTTGAGTTGCTTCACCAATATCAAATAGCCATAGTTGATTGACGTGAGGTAGGCAATTAAATGCAATTGATTGTGTATTTCTTTCTTTAGTCGGTAATCCGGCACTTGTGCCTAAAAATGTGAGTTCCATCGTCTTCCTCCTTAGGTTATTATTATAACATGTATCGTACAATGATTTATAAAAATACATAAAAATGATGATGATTATACAACTTACTGAATAAATTGAAAATTTAACAGTTCAAATGGAAGAATATCAATCACTAACATGTTATAATAATTAATATTGTAAATTGTGAAAAAGTTAGAGAATCGAGGTAAATAAATGACAACCGAAACTAGAAATATTCCATGCTTAATTACAATATTTGGGGCTACAGGTGATTTAAGTCACCGTAAATTATTCCCATCTATTTTTCATTTATATCAACAAAATCAATTAGACGAGCACATCGCAATAATTGGTGTTGGTCGAAGAGATTGGACTACTGAAAAGTTCAGAAATGAAATTAAAGCTTCAGTAGAGAAACATGTACAGAATACAGACAAGTTAGATGAATTTATGGAACATGTGTTTTATCAATCGCACGATGTTAGTGACCCTTCTAGTTATGAAGAATTATTAGCTTTTTCAAATGAGTTAAATGAACAATATCAATTAGAAGGTAATCGATTATTTTATTTAGCAATGGCACCTCAATTCTTTGGAACTGTTACAGATTTCTTAAAATCTTCAGGTTTAACAGATACTGACGGTTTCAAACGTTTAATTATTGAAAAACCTTTCGGCACAGATTTAGCATCTGCTGAAGAATTAAACGAACAAATTAGACGTTCATTTAAAGAAGAAGAAATATACAGAATCGACCATTATTTAGGTAAAGATATGGTACAGAACATTGAAGTGTTAAGATTTGCGAATGCGATGTTCGAACCATTATGGAATAATAAATATATTTCTAATATTCAAGTAACATCATCTGAGATATTAGGTGTAGAAGATCGTGGCGGATACTATGAAAATAGTGGCGCATTAAAAGATATGTTCCAAAACCATATGTTACAAATGGTTGCTTTATTAGCAATGGAACCACCTATTAGTTTAAACAGTGAAGATGTTAGAAATGAAAAAGTAAAAGTATTGCGTTCAATTAGAGCTTTAGATGAGTCTGAAGTCAAACAGAACTTTGTTAGAGGACAATATGATAAAGGGCAAATTGAAGGCGAAGAAGTTAAAAGCTATAGAGAAGAAGATAAAGTAGCAGACGACTCTAATACCCCTACTTTCGTTGCAGGTAAAGTATTGATAGATAACTTTAGATGGGCTGGCGTACCATTCTTTATTAGAACTGGTAAAAGAATGAAGAAAAAAGGTATTCAAGTCGTTGTAGAATTCAAAGAAGTACCAATGAACTTATATTATCAACGTGATTCAGAATTAGAATCTAATTTACTTGTGATTAATATTCAACCTAATGAAGGTCTTTCACTACATTTAAATGCTAAAAAACAAGTTCAAGGTATAGAAACAGAACCTGTTCAATTATCATACGCAATGAGTGCACAAGACAAGATGAATACAGTTGATGCATACGAGAACTTAATCTTCGACTGTCTTAAAGGTGATTCAACAAACTTTACGCATTGGGAAGAATTAAAAGCAACATGGAAATATGTAGATGTGATACAAAATGTGTGGGACAATGATAAAGCACCGTTCCCTAATTATAGAGCGGGTACTAATGGACCGATTAAGAGTCAATTATTATTGTCTATTGATGGATTTAAATGGTGGGACGATATTAACTAATCTTTCCGCCAACAGGAGTGACTGAACATTGGAAGTAATTAAAGATTTACAAAGAGCAATTGTGTACATTGAAGATCATCTATTGAGCGATATCGATTTACAAACTTTGAGCGATCACGTTGAAAAGTCCCCTTTTCACTTGAATCAATCATTTACGATGGTTATTGGTATGACACCTATTGAATATCAACTTGCTAGAAGAATGACTGAAGCGGCTTTTGATATTTTAAGTGGTCATTCACGTATTTTAGATATCGCCTTAAAGTATGGATACAGAGATGCACATGCATTCGCTCATGATTTTAATGCATATCATGGCATAAGTCCGCTACAAACGAAGACACATCAATCTATGCTTAAAATTAAAAAAAGAGTCTCTATTAAATTAACTTCTACAGAAACAGAACCGTTAAATTATTCATTACAATACAAAGATGATTTAAAGTTAGTAGGAAAGAATCATCATTATCATTCAAATGAACTAGATAATCATTTTTTAATACCTGACTTATTAGAAATGTTATTAGAGAATAATTACAAAGAAGACTTTATTAAATATAATGATGTTAAACCTAATCAACTATTCGTTATTCGAAGACCACTTGTAGATGGACTCGAAGTATTTGTAGGTGTACCTAGTGAAAGATATCCAGGTCATTTAGATAATTACTATTTACCTGGACATCATTTCGCGACGTTTAATTTACAAGGTGAATTAGATTTTGTAGTGAGTGAAGCTTGGCACCATATTGAAAATCAATGGCAACTTAAAATGCCTTATTTACATGATGATTTTTATGTTGAGGTTTATCCTCTTGATGTCAATTTCGATCAAGAAACTTCTAAAGTACAACTTTGGATACCTATTGATTATAAAAGAATGAACTAAAAAACAACCCGTTATCTCTTAGAGATAACGGGTTGTTTTGTTATATCAAATTATTTAGTCCATTCAGTATGGAAAATACCTTCTTTGTCTTTACGTTCATAAGTATGCGCACCAAAGTAATCGCGTTGTGCTTGAATTAAGTTGGCAGGTAAATCTTCTGAACGATAACTATCAAAGTAATTGATTGCTGAAGAGAAACCAGGTGTTGCAATGCCTGCTTTGATTGCAGTTGCTGATACTTCTCTTAATGAACCTTGATATTTTGCAACGATATCGTTGAAGTAAGGGTCTAATAATAAGTTTGTTAATGATGAATCATTATCATAAGCGTCTTTGATTTTTTGTAAGAATTGCGCACGGATGATACAACCCTCTCTCCAAATCATAGCTAACTCACCTAATTTTAAATTCCAGTTATTTGTTTCACTAGCAGTTTTCATTTGAGCAAATCCTTGTGCATAACTACAGATTTTACTCATATAAAGTGCTTGTCTGATTTGTTCTAAGAATGCTTCTTTGTCACCATCAAACTCAGTTACTTCTGGATTAAACGCTGTGCTTGCTTTAACTCTTTCATCTTTGAATGAAGAAATAAATCTAGCAAATACAGACTCAGTAATAATTGTTAATGGAATACCTAATTCTAAAGCATTAATTGAAGTCCATTTACCAGTACCTTTTTGTCCAGCTTTATCCATAATTTTTTCAACTAATGGTGTACCATCTTCGTCTAATTTATTAAAGATTTCGCCTGTGATTTCAATTAAATAACTTTCTAATTCGCCAGCGTTCCATGATTTAAACGTTTCAGCGATTTCTTTATGATCCATGTGTAATACACGTTTCATTAAGTCATAACTTTCAGCGATTAATTGCATATCTGCGTATTCAATACCGTTATGCACCATTTTTACATAGTGACCAGCACCGTCTGGACCAACATATGTTACACATGGAGAACCATCGCTTGCTTTTGCAGAAATGCTTTCTAAAATTGGTGCTACCAATTCATAAGCTTCTTTCTGACCACCAGGCATAATTGAAGGACCAGTTAAAGCACCTTCTTCTCCACCTGAAACACCTGTTCCAATGAAGTTTATTCCACTTTCATCTAAGTATTGATTTCTACGAATCGTATCTAAATAGTTAGTGTTTCCGCCATCGATAAGGATGTCGCCTTTATCTAATAATGGTAATAAGCTATCGATTGTTTTATCTGTTGCTTCACCAGCTTTTACCATAAGTAAAATTTTTCTTGGTTTTTCTAATGAATCTACAAACTCTTCGATTGAATAGTTTGGATGTATATTTTTACCTTGTGACTCTTCAACCATTTGGTCGACTTTCTCTTTTGAACGGTTATACACTGAAACTGAGTAACCACGTGATTCAATATTCCAAGCTAAGTTTTTACCCATTACAGCTAAACCAACTACACCTATTTGTTGTGTCATGAAATTAACCTCACTTTTTTTCATTTTCTAGTACATTTTAACATAGTTTGAATACGTTTTTCGTCTATAAAGTCTTTAATTTCAAATGAATACGTTTACATACTGAATTTTTATGCAAGTTCAGCAATTGCAACGATTTGTTCTGTAATTTTTTGTAATTCTTCAACTGGCATACGTTCATTTGTTGTATGAATATATTCATAACCAACACCTAAAATAACAGTAGGAATACCGAATCCACTAATAACATTTCCGTCAGAACCGCCACCTAGTTTTACAAGGTCTGCTTTACGTCCAATTTTTTCAGAAGATTTAACGGCTAATTGAACAACGTCATCTTCTTCAGTTAAATTAAAGCTTGGGTACATAATTTGTACATTAACTTCAGCAGTACATCCGAATTCTTCAGCAGTTTTCTCGAATGCTTCTTTCATATGTGTTACTTGTTGGTTCATTTTTTCATCATCTAAAGATCTAGCTTCTGCTAAAATATATACATGATCACTTACGATATTAGTTGCTGTTCCACCTTCGAATCTACCGATATTAGCAGTCGTTTCTTCATCGATACGTCCTAAGTTCATATGACTAACAGCTTTAGCAGCAATATTAATAGCAGAAACACCTTTTTCAGGTTCTAATCCAGCGTGTGCTGTTTTACCTTTAATAATAGCCTCTATTTTAGCTTGTGTAGGAGCTGCTACAACAGTTGTACCTATTTTACCTGGCGCATCAATCGCAAAACCATATTTCGCTTGAATATCATCAGGATTTAACGCTTTAGCACCTACTAAACCAGATTCTTCACCAACTGTAATGATAAACTCGATATCACCATGTTGAATGTTATTATCTTTAATAACTTGAATAGCTTCTAAAATTGCAGCTAAACCAGCTTTATCATCAGAACCTAAGATTGTTTCACCTTTAGAATAAATGTAACCATCTTCACGTAATTCAGGTTCAATATTATTACCAGGTGTAACAGTATCCATATGGCTTGTAAAATATATCGGTGTCTTGCTAGAATCTTCACCTTTTAATTTACAAATTAAATTACCAGCACCATAACCTGTCTCACTTTGAGAGTCATCCTCTTTAACATCTAAACCTAAATCCGTAAATTTTTGCTTTAATAAGTCAGCAATCTTTCTTTCATTTTTAGATTCAGAATCTACCTTTACAAGTTCCGTAAAAGTATTTAATAATCTTTCTTCATTAATCATGATTGTCCCTCTTTTCATTTATTTAAATATCTCATAATCTAGTGTATAATAGTTGATAAATATATACAAAACTAATGTTTAAAGAGAGGGTTAACATGGGAAATAAAAATGTACGTAAAATCATAATCATCATAATGTTAGTAGCAATCGTAGCTGCACTTGTATTATCAGGTATCTTACCATTCCTATTAAATTAATAATATAATTCAAAAGCGCTAACTCATGATGAGTAGCGCTTTTTTTGGTGGTAGAGATACAAATTTTAATGAGATTTCATGAGAATTTATTGAACTCGTGAGTTAAAGACTCAATTAACCCACAAGTGATGTGAACCCAAATATTTGACCTAAACAAATCAAAATATTGGGGTGCATTCTAATGAGGAAAAAATATGAATTTAAATTCAAACTAAAACT